>Ga0334882_1001869_pt1 | contig 23451 bp, 17 predicted proteins | sample GraSluR1_MG_5_FD_207226 | JGI IMG/M metagenome (GOLD analysis project Ga0334882, IMG submission 207226) | Sludge microbial communities from methane-producing bioreactor in Wageningen University, Netherlands - Granular Sludge_15_04-R1 | ecosystem: Engineered > Bioreactor > Anaerobic >...
CGGCGTCTTTGGTGTCGTCGTTGAAATCGGCGGCGGCAAGGAGCCTGTTTTCATACCCCAGGAGCCGGTAGGATTCCACCCTCAGGGGGTTAAACTCAATCTGGATTTTTACATCTTCCGCGATGGTAAAGAGGGTACTCTGCTGCTGATCCACCAGGACCTTCCGGGCTTCGTTCAGGGTGTCGATGTAGGCGTAGTTCCCGTTTCCCCGGTCCGCCAGGCTCTCCATGGTATGGTCCTTGTAGTTTCCCATCCCCAATCCCAGTACGGTGAGATAAATACCCTGATCCCTTTTTTCTTCAATGAGCCGGGTCAGCTCTCCCTGGGAGGAGGCTCCCACATTGAAATCGCCGTCGGTGGCCAGGATAACTCTGTTGTTGCCGTCGGGACGGAAATTTTCCAGGGCCGTCCGGTAGGCCAGTTCAATCCCGGCTCCCCCGGCGGTGGATCCCCCCGCTTCCAGATTATCCATGGCCTTCAGGATGGCGGCCTTGTTGTTCCCCGGAGTGGGGGGCAGCACCAGCCCCGCCGCACCGGCGTAGGCCACGATGGCGATCCGGTCGTCCTGGTTCAGGGTATCCACCAGCAGGCCCAGGGCTTCCTTGAGGAGGGGAAGTTTGTTTTCCCCCCCCATGGACCCCGATACATCGAGGAGGAACACCAGGTTCGCCGGAGGAACGTCCTCCGGGGCGATCGACCGCCCCTGAAGACCCACCAGCAGCAGCTGATGCTCTCCGTTCCAGGGGCACCGGGAGAGTTCGGTGGTAAAGCTGAAAGGAGCGTCCCCTTCGGGCCGGGGATAGTCGTAGGTGAAGTAGTTGACCAGCTCTTCAATCCTCACCGCATCGGGAGGGGGAAGGGATCCGCCGTTGAGGAATCTTCTGACGTTGGCGTAGGAGGCGGTGTCTACATCGATGGAGAAGGTGGAGAGGGGGTCTTCCCGGGCAAGAAAGAAACGGTTTTCCTCAGTTCTCTGGTATTCTTCGTCCCCGATGAAACCGCCGGGATCTTGGGTCCTCTGGGAGAATGCCTGGTCCTGAAGGATTTTCATGGATTCGGCTCCGTACAGGCTATCGGCCTGGGCGGATTTGGTGATGCCGAAGGAGCGGGCCTCCGATTCGGTCAAGGCCATGGGAGACGGAGCCGCCCGAGGAGGGAGGGCAGTCGGGGCTTCGGCAGAACCGGTTTCGGCGGATCCTGAGGATGCCGGGGCCGACCGGGATGATTCTGCGGCCGAGGCGGGGGAGACCGCCGGTGGGGTGCCCGCGCTGACGGAACGGCCTGTGGTGGCGGTTTGTTCCGGGGCCTCCGCCGGTGCGGTGGCGATGGAACCAGCGGCCGCTTCCTGGCGGGCTTCAGCGGTATCCTGCGTCGCCGATTCCGCCACCGCAGGGGCGGTCTCGAAGGGGCTTGAAGTTCCGGGTTGAAACACCCGGATTCCCACCACCAGAGCCAGGGCGGCGGCACAGAGCCCCGCAGCCCGCAGAAGGGTGGGACGACTGAAGGGGAGAAGCTTCCGAGGCGGTCTCTTTTTCTGATCCATCCTTTCCAGCAGTTCTTTCCTCAGCCGGGCTCGGAATGCCGGGTCCGGTTCCGCCGGGGGTTTCGACTCGGCCATCTTTTTTATAATATCCATCAGACTTGCCTCCTGGTTTCTCAGACCCGGATCCCAATCGTAGAGTTCTTCCAGAATTTCTCTCATGTTCATTTCTCTTGCCTCCTAGGACAGTAGTGCCGGTACGGAAAAGATGAACGCCAGCAAGGCGGGAGGAAGGACCTCCCTCAGCTGTTCCAGGGTCCGGGCGAAGGCCATCTTGCAGGCTCCTTCGGTTTTACCGGTAACCTCGGCAATTTCCCGGAAGGAGAGGTTTTCCCAGATCCTGAGGATGAGGATATTCCGTTTGTCCGGGGGCAGGTTGTCCAGGGCTGGTTTTACCTGATCCCAGATCATGCGGTTGTGCAGGTCCAAGGTGAAATCTTCCCCATCGGGCAGATCCCACACCGCCGAAACTTCCTCGGTTCGGCCCTTCCGGCGGAAGTGGTCAATCAGGAGGTTTCCGGTGATGCCGAAGACCCAGGCGCTGAAACTGCCCCGGTCGGGCCGGAAGCCGTCCAGTTTGTCCAGGGCTTTGAGAAAAACCTGGGACGTCAGATCTTCGGCGGTCTCCCTGTGGAGGGTGCGGTAGTAGATGTGCCGGTAAATCCGGTCGAAGTGAAGATCGTAGAGCCTGCCGAAGGCCTCTCGGTCTCCCTTTTGGGCTTTCTGGATCAGCTCTTCCGGTGCGGGGGTTTCCCTCATCATCATTTCCTGCCTTGCCTGTTTCATCTCCTGTTACTACGAAGGAGCAGGAAAATGGTAACACGGAAAAGGAAATCTGATAAAGGAGCTGCCCGGTAAGATTTCCTGTATTCCGGCTTCCAACCCGGTCAGGAGCGGGGGCGGGAGGCTTTCTCTCCGGGGTTCAGGGAGAGGATCTCATAGTGCTCCGGCACTCCCAGCCGCAGGAGGATTTCCCGGGAACCATGGTTCTCCAGGGCTACCGTGTCCCGGGAAACCTGAACCTTCAGGGGAGAATCCCGGTGGACCAGTTTGAAGCTGTAGCTCTCCCATTGGGCCGGAAGTCGGGGATTCAGGTAGATGTGTCCCTGCCTTCGACGCAGGCCCCCGAATCCTTCCACCACGGCCATCCAGGTGCCGGCCATGCTGGTGATGTGACAGCCGTCTTCGGTATCGTTGTTGTAATCATCCAGGTCAAGGCGGGCGGTGCGCAGGTACAGATCGTAGGCTTTCTCATCGTACCCCAGTCTGCTGGCCAGGATGGAATGAATACACGGGCTCAGGGAAGACTCATGCACCGTCAAGGGTTCGTAAAAATCGAAATTCCGGCGGATTTCTTCCCGGTCGAAGGCGTCTTCGAAGAAGTAGAGCCCCTGGAGCACGTCCGCCTGCTTGATAAAACAGGATCTGAGAATGCGGTCCCAGGACCAGTGCTGGTTCAAGGGGCGCTCTTCCGGGGGCAGGCTATCCGCCGACCGGATCTCCTTGTCGAGAAAGCCGTCCTGCTGCAGGATTAGGCCCTTCTCTTCATGCCGGGGCAGATAGATGTTTTCGGCGATGGTGATAAACCATTCTCTCTCTTCCCTGGTCAGACCGATTTTCCCCGTCAAGTCTCTGAAAGAATCAGGTTCTTCCCTCTCCAGCGCCGCAGCGGTCTCGGCGGTATACCGGAGGCACCAGGCTGCCAGATAATTGGTGTACCAGTTATTGGGGACGTTATTTTCATATTCGTTGGGGCCGGTGACACCCAGGATGACATACTGTTTTTTCTCCTCCGACCAGTTGACCCTCTGCACCCAGAACCGGGCGATGCCTGTAAGAACCTCCATCCCCCAGGGGATCAGATACGATCTGTCGCCGGTGCAGCTTACATAGTGGTGGATGGCGTAGGCGATGGCGCCGTTACGATGAATCTCTTCAAAAGTGATCTCCCACTCGTTGTGACACTCTTCGCCATTCATGGTAACCATGGGGAAGAGGGCGGCCCCCCCGGTGAAGCCGAGTTTTTCTGCGTTTTCCCGGGCTTTATCCAGGTGGTTGTGACGGTAAAGCAGGAGCTGCCGGGCAATGGCCGAATCGGCGGTGTTGAGGAAGAAAGGAAGGCAGTACGCCTCGGTGTCCCAGTAGGCGGCGCCGCCGTATTTTTCTCCGGTGAATCCCTTGGGGCCGATATTCAGCCGTTTATCCCTGCCCGTGTAGGTCTGATTCAGCTGAAAAATATTAAATCTGATGCCCTGCTGAGCCGCCGGATCTCCCTGGATGGCAATATCGCTGTGGTCCCAGATGGCTTCCCAGGTCAGGGCCTGCTCCTCTTCCAGGGCTTCAAAGCCCGCTTCCAGGGCCTGGTCGAGGATTTTGCGGCCCCGGGGGACAAGATCTCCTGCGGGATGGTCCCGGTCGGTCAGACAGGCGGCGGTTTTTTCGATGACCACGGTATCCCCGGGGTTGAAGGGGAGGGAGAATTCCTGGAATGCCCGGCCCTCCCGGGCTGCGGTATTCTCCGGTAGAATGTTTTCTTCATCCCCGCCGGAGACTTTCCTGACAACCCGGGTCTGGGCCTGGACGGCCAGGACAAATCCTGTTTTTTTGGTGGACATCACCACTCCCATGGAGGATTCATGAGCGAATTCTTCCCGGTGTTCCCAGAAAAACTCGTTATAATTGGCATCTTCGTTGTGAACGTTTCCATCCAACCGGCTTTGAAGAGCCAGGGGGCCGGTTCCTTCTTTCAGGGTGAGGCTGTATTGGAGGGTTCCGATTTCCGGACGGGCCATGCTGACAAAGCGTCGGCTTTCCACCTCAACCACGGTGGATTCATCCAATCTGAGCCGGCAGGTTCGGGTGAGAACGCCCCGGCGCATATCCAGTTCACGGCGGAACTGTTCAATCTTCCCCGTGGCCAGATCGATTTCCTGTCCCTTGATCTGCAGAGAGAGACCGATCCAGTTGGTGGAATTAAGGACTTTGGCAAAGTAATCGGGATATCCGTTTTTCCACCACCCCACGATGGTCTTGTCGGGGTAATAGACCCCCGCCATATACGATCCCTGGAGAGAGGGGCCTGTGAAGGTCTCTTCAAAATTCCCCCGTTGCCCCATATGGCCGTTGCCCAGACTGAAAAGGCTTTCAGAAACCTTGTTGTTCTGCTTCTCGAAACCTTCTTCCACAATCTTCCAGGGATGGGGAATGATGTAGTTTTTCATAGACTCCTCTCTATTTGTTCAGGTTTCCAGTTGAAGCCTGAGGGTTTTCCATTCAATTTCTTCCAGTGACGGGATTACCAGGTTGGCCGCTTTCAGCTGGGCGGGATTTCCCACTCCCACGGTCCTCATCCCCGCATTGATGGCTGCTTCGATGCCGGCGGCGGCGTCTTCGAAAACGATGCAGTTCAGGGGGCTCAGATTGAGATCCTTCGCTGCCAGAAGAAACACCTCCGGATCCGGTTTAGCCCGGCTTGTTCGGTTGCCGTCCACCACGGCATCGAGATGTTCCGCCAGGCCCGTTCTTTCAAGGATGAGGGGGGCGTTTTTGCTGGCCGAACCCAGGGCGGTTTTAATTCCCGCCCGTTTCAGTTCCAGAAGAAGATCCAGGGCTCCGGGGAGGAGTCCTTCAGAGTTCATCTGGCCGATCAATTCCACATACCAGCGGTTCTTCCTGTCCATGGCTTCCAGAATCTCATTTTCCGAAAGTTTCACATCCCCCAGGGAGAGAAGAATCTCCAGAGAGGCTCTCCGGCTGACTCCCTTGAGCCGCTCATTATCCTTCTGGGTAAAGGTAATGTTCCATGATTCGGCCAACCGTTGCCATGCCTGAAAATGGAATCTGGCGGTATCAACCAGAACTCCGTCTAGATCGAAAATGACTCCGTCAATATGTCGTACCATAACACCTTCCTTATTCATCCCCCGGATTGGTTCTTTAAATATAATCTTCTCCGGAGAAAATTGACAGACCCCCCGGCAGGATGTAACTCTGGTCAGCCTTTGACTCCGCCCAGGGAAAGCCCCCCGATCAGGTACTTCTGAAGGAAGAAGAAGAGCACCATCGGAGGAATACAGACCAGGATGGCCATGGCGGAAAACTGGGCCCAGGGTGTTCCCGAAGCATACTGTCCCACCATGCCGCGGAGTACCATGGGAAGAGTGAAGGTTTTCGGGTTGGTCAGGAAGGTCCAGGAAAGGATGAACTCGCTCCACCCCGTTAAAAAACCCCAGAGGGCGGTCACCGAAATTCCCGGCAGAGATACCGGCAGGATCACCCTGATAAACCCCCAGGCCCGGCTGCATCCGTCTATCTGGGCCGCCTCCTCCAGGTCGTAGGGGATGGAGTCGATAAATCCCTTCATGTTCCAGATGGCGAAGGGGAGGGCGGTGGAGGTGAAGGCCAGCATGAGCCCGAACAGGGTGGTGCGGATTTTCAGCGCATTCAACAGAACGAACAGGGGAGCCAGGGTTCCCCCGGGGGGAATCATCAAGACAATGACAAAGCCCAGCATTCCTATGCGGCGGCCGGGGAAGTTGAGCCGGGAGAAGGCGTAGGCCGCCGAGGTGCCTATAACCACCGCGAAGAGGCTGGTTCCTCCCGCCACCAGGAGGCTGTTCCGCAGAAGTTCCAGGAAAGAGACAGGGTTGGGTGTCGGTTTGGAAAGAACCTGTTTATACGCTTCCAGGGTGGCTCCCGGAGGCACCAGGGAGAGGCCCTGGGGGCGGGAAAAATCCCGGGGGTCCAGAGACATGGAGATGATCCAGACCACGGGGAAAAGAACCGTTACCAGCACCAGGAGCAGAAAAAACTGAGCCACATCCACCTTCATGGTTTCCCTGGCCCGCTTGAAATCGGCCTGAACGTAAATGGCATAGTTGAGTTTGAGGTAGCGCTGGAAAAACGCTCCCCCCAGGGCAGTCATAAGGAGTCCCTGCATCAGCCTGGCGGCTTTCATGGATATTTCCTCCATCCCCAGGCTTTGGAAAAAAAGAATGATCCCGGCCAGGGTAACGGCCCCGGACACAACAAGTATCACCGCAGCCCAGACAAAGCTGATTATGGCGTGGGGGGACATCCGGTTTCTGGCTCCTGCAAATCTAAGTTCCATGACGGGCCCCCTCAGGCGTAGTAGGGCTCGGTGGCCCGGGTGATTTTGTTGGTGATCAGCGTGATGGCTGCCAGAATCAGAAAAACGACGATGTTGAAAGCGGCGGCCACACCGTACCAGCCCTGGGGGTTTACCAGCTTGAAGCCCTGGGTCACCAGGATTTCCGTCATTCCCAGGGGCCCGCCTCCGGTGACAAAGTAGATGATGTTGAACTGGTTGAAGGTCATCATGATTCCTATCATCATGGCGGGTACCATGGCGGGCCTTATCAGAGGCAGGGTGATCCTTCGGAATTTGCCCCAGCCTCCCATGCCGTCCATGTCGGCGGCTTCGTAGAGGCTGCCGGGGATCCCCTGCAGGGCTCCCGTGGCGATGACCATCATGAAGGGCCAGCCCAGCCACACATTGGCAATGAGTACGGCGATGGCCGAGAGGGGCAGGACAAGGCCCAGTTCGGGAAGGTTCACCACCGGGGTGGTATCCAGGAGCCACCGCGTGGTTCCCTCAAAGCCGAACTGACGGAGCAGCAGGTTGATGCCGCCGAACTTGTCATGCCACATATTGGCCCATATCATCCCCGATACCAGAGAAGGCATGGCCCAGGGGAGAACGAAGATGCTCCGGTAGAGCCTTTTGGCAGGAAGGTTCTTCTGATTCAGGGCGATGGCGATGAGGATGCCTAATCCCACGTGGAGAAATACGTTTACTCCGGTCCAGAGGATGTTAAAAACCAGGATCCTTTTGAAATTGTAGTTGGGCAGGGGCAGATCAAAGACCACCACATTCAGAAAGTTTTTGAATCCCACCGCATCGGGATTCATGTGGCGCAGGTGCCGGAGCTCAAAATTGGTGAAGGCCATCCAGATCTGGAAAAAAATCGGGTAGAAGGTGATCAGGGCCATCACCGTGAAGGCGGGCAGAATACAGAGGATTGCCAGCTTCAGATCAGGATAACGCTGGACCGGGCTCGGCCGGTGCAGGGGATAGGTCCGGAGGGGACCGGCCTTTTTTTGTCGTTCTCTTTTCACGGTTTGTTCTCCCCCTATCGGTAGAAAAGAGCCCCGTCCGCAGACGGGGCTGTAGGTTACCGGAACCCGGGTAAAGGTTCCGGTATCTGTGAAGTCTATTTGCCGTTGGCGCTGTTGGCCAGGGCGGCGGCTTCTTTCAGGGCCGCAGCGGGGGAGGCAACGCCTTCCATGATTTTGGTCATGGCATTTCCCATGGGTTCCCAGGTGGATCCCAGTTCGGAAACAACGGGGAAAGGATCGGAGTAGGCTACCTGCAGGAGGAAACCGCCTACCACGGGGTTGGAGCTGGTGTCAACACTGGCGTTGGCGGGGATCCAGCTGGCCTCTTCAAGGAAGGTTTTCTGCACTTCGGCGCTGGTGAAGTAGGCCAGAAAATCCATGGCCGCGTCCCTCTGGGCCTCGGTGGCATCAACGCTTACGGAAATCATTTCCGACTGGTTCCAGGGGCGGGGGTATTTCCCGTCGATGGCGGGGACAGCCATGACACCGACGTTTCCGGCTCCCAGGTCTTTCACCATGTCGCCGGCGGCCCAGGGACCCTGGATCCGGAAGGCCACTTTTCCCTGGCGGAACAGGGTGTCCATATCGCCGTCATTTCCGTCCATAACGACGCCCTTGGACTCGCTGACTTTCTTAAGAAAACCGTAGGCGGCGGCACCCTGAGGGGAATCGATGACCACTTTGTTATCGGCATTCAGGAAGGCGGCGCCAAAGGCGGGACCCCACATGTAGTTGTGAAACCAGTCCAGGGTAATGGCCATTCCGTGGTCGGCGGCCATGGCCAGCAGCTGATTGAAGTCGGCGGGCACCCGGGAAACCATGGTTTTGTTATAGAAGAGGGCCACCACCTTGTTGGAAACGGGTACTCCTACCAGATTTCCCTTGATTTTGCCGCCTTCCACCGCGGCGGGAACCAGTTCCTTCAGGAAAGGAGCGTTCTGATCCAGGGCGGCAAGAAGACCCGCCTCTTCGTAGTTGGCCATCCTGTCCTGGGGGCCCACAATCAGGGTGGGGCCGGTTCCGGCGGAAGCCTCGGTGGTGAACTTGTTCACCAGCTGGTCGAAGGGGACCGCCAGCATTTCAATGGTGACCCCGGGGTTTTCGGCCATGAAATTGTTGACAGCCCGGCTGAACAGGGCTTCTTCGGTTTCGATGAAGCCGTGCCAGATGGAGATGGTAACCCCTTCGGTGCTGCTCTCCTTGCTCCCTCCGGCGAAAACCGTGAAGGAAGCAGCGGCAATCAGAAAAAATACTAAAAATCTGCTTTTCTTGTTCAAAATGAACCTCCTTATTATTATTCCCCCCGTTCAACGGCGGGGAAATCGGACAGGGTAAAAAAGAGACTGATAAAGGAGCGCAAGCGATTGCACATATTTATCAACCTCTTCGGGGAAGGCGCCGTATCAGGGGTTAAAACCGATACAGTTCGGTATAGTATTCCTCCAGCATCCGCTTTACGTTGAAGGTTTCCCGGGTTGAGGAGATGCTGAGGGCCATCATGGACATCCATTTCTCTCTCTTCTGATAATAGGTGGGAATCACTTCGTCCCGCAGAACCCGGTAGAGGGCTTTCAGGTCATGGGCATCGTGAACCTTCTCGTCCTCCGAAACAAAGCCGTCACCAAACTGCCAGCCGTTTTCGCCGTGCCGGCACGCCTCGGGCCACCATCCGTCCAGGATACTCAAGTTGAGGACTCCGTTCATGGCGGCTTTCATGCCCGATGTTCCGCTGGCCTCCTTGGGCCGGCGGGGGTTATTGAGCCAGATGTCCGAGCCCCGGGTGAGCATCCTGCCGATGGTCATGTCGTAGTTTTCCAGGAATACCACGTTGGCGGGGTATTTTTTTCCCATATCCACCAGGGATTTGACGATGGCTTTTCCCTTGTCATCCAGAGGATGGGCCTTGCCGGAGAAGACGATCTGGATTTGATTCTCTTTAAGGAGCGGATCGATGACTTCAGAGTCGGAAAAGATGAAATCGCTTCTTTTGTAGGGAGCGGCCCGGCGGGAGAATCCCACCAGCAGAACATCCTTATCCAGGATGACACCGTTTCTCTCCCGGATGAATCGAATCAACTCTTCCTTGTTTTCCTGATGCCGTTCCCAGAGGGCCTGGGGATCTCCGGCATTGGCGAGGATCTGGTCATCCACCCAGGTGGGAAGGTGGATTGCATTGGTGATGGCGGTGATTTCGCTGATCCGGGGAACCCCTTTCCACATCAAATTTGAGGTTTCTCCGTGCAGTCTTGCCACACCGTTGGATCTTTTCGCCAGCCTCAGGGCGGCGATGGTCATGTTAAAAGGATTCCCCCCGATGAAGGCCATCTGTTGTTTACTGAGATGCTGATGAGCCCCCATGTAGAGTATCCTGTCCATCAGATGGATTTCGTTGCCCTGGGGAATGGGCGTATGGGTGGTAAAAACTACCTCCTTTCGCACCGCATCCAGAGCCTCCTCGAAGGAATGGGCCCGATCCTCCATTTTTTCCCGCAGCAGTTCCACCGCAGCGAAGACGGCGTGGCCTTCATTGAAGTGGTAGATATCGACGGGAAGGTTAAGGGCCCGCAGAGCCCTGACTCCGGCGATACCCAGGACCATCTCCTGGGCGATCCTTTCCTCCCCGAACCATCCGTAGAGCTGACCGGTGATCCAGGCGTCCTCGTTCTCGGGAAGGTCCGTATCTAATAGATAGAGATCGGCGTTGCCGAAGGCTGTTATCTTCCATACCTTGCAGAAAACTTCCTGTCCCCGGATAAATACAGACACCACAATTTCAGTATCTTCCAGAAAATCATACTTGTAGTTGTGGTAGGAATCGTAGGGGACCCCGTCCTTTCCGATCATCTGGTCGGTGTATCCCTGCTTCCAGAGGATTCCGATTCCGATGACAGGATAGTTGAAATCTCTTGCTCCTTTGAGATAGTCGCCAGCCAGAATTCCCAGTCCTCCCGCATAAGTCTTGAAGGAGACATCAAGCCCGTATTCCATGGAAAAATAAGCTACCGTGGGGTTATCCATCGTTATCCTCTCCTTAAGAGCCGCCGGTTAGTGTAAGCGTTTGCACAGCGGGTGATAGAAACCGTTATATCACCGCCCCTCTCGTTCGTCAAGAAGAGCAGGTAATTCTTTTCCTGAATACACAAGGGGGATCCAAGAAAAAAGGAAAGCGCTTGCACTGGAAAAAAATATCCGCTAAGCTGAGGGCGCTCATCATCCGTCGGTTAATCCTTCGGCATCCTTGGAGGGGGCAGAAAGACATGGGGATAACCATTAAGGAAGTGGCTGCGCTGGCGGGGGTATCCGCCGCCACGGTCTCCCGGGTTCTTCACAACAACAGCCGCATCAGCGAGAAGACCAAGGTCCGGGTCCGCTCCGCCATGGAGCAGCTGGGTTATGTTCCCAACATCGCTGCCCGGTCACTGGCGGGGAAATCTCCCCGAACCCTGGGAATCGTCCTGCCTAATAATTCCGATGAACTGTTCAAGAATCCCTTCTTTATTAACGCCATGAGGGGAATATCCATCTACGCCCAGGTTCACGGCTATTTCCTTCTCTATTCCTTTTCCCAAGATGAAGAGGAGGAGGTGCATTTTCTGGATAAATACATTCACAGCGGCTGGGTGGCGGGGATCATTCTCCTGACCACCCGGGAGAACGACCGGTGTGTTTCCTTTCTGGAAAAGGCCCGGTTTCCCTTCTCCATGATCGGAAGACCGGAGAATCTCGGAAACACCCTCTGGGTGGATAATGACAATTTTCACGCCATGTATCAGGTGGTAAACCACCTTCTGGATAAGGGCCACCGCCGGATCGGATTTGTGGGAGGCCCTGCTTCGTTTCGGGTCACCAAAGACCGACTTTTGGGGTACCGGCAGGCCCTTTCCGGCCGTGGTATCGACATAGAAGAGAGCCTGATTTTTCAGGGCAAAGATTTCTCCGAGGAAGAGGGGGCTCGAGGAGGACGGGAGCTTCTTGGAAAGGGAAGAATGGAAGCCTTCGCCACCACCGATGATCAGCTCGCCTTCGGAGTTATGGAAGTCTGCCGGAAAGAAGGCTTTGACCATCTGGCGGTAACAGGATTCAACAATACCCCCCGGGGCCTCTATCAGACTCCGACGCTGACCACCGTGGATGTGCAGGCCGATCTGTTAGGCCGCCGGGCGGCGGAACTGATCATTGATTCCCTGGAAAGCGAAGACCCCCGCAGGGATCACTACATCGTCGAAACCAAATTAATCGAGAGGCAAAGCAGTTACAGGCGGCCCTGAGGCAAATTGTTTTTCCTAGCCCAGGGAATCCTCCTTGAGAACTTGATTTTCTCTGTTCTCTGGTTCACAATAAGGGAAAGGAAAGGAGGAATGATAAAATACGTCCGTGTATTTTATCATTCTGGAGAAGAAAAGCTCCGCATTTCTTCTCCTTATCCTCAACATCCATGGCTCGCGGCTATCGCCGTGTTTTTACAGGAGGCGGTCTTGATTAACTCGAATGATGTAAACGGTAAAATTCTCTACGAAGACGACAGCCATCAGTTCATCTGGCTGGGTGCGGATGAGGTGGAAGAACAGGGCGTGGTTCAGACCAACCAGTATCTTATCATCAGCGGCGGCCGGGGAACCCTGGTGGATCCCGGCGGTATACACCTGTTTTCCCGGGTGGTGGGCCTGGTGAGCAAGTACATCGATCTTGACAACATTGACAACATCTTTTTTTCCCATCAGGACCCTGACGTTTCCAGCGGAATCGCCCTCTGGCTGGGGGTTACCCGGGCTACGGTCTATATTTCCCAGCTGTGGCTTCGTTTTATTCCCCACTTCGGCATCGTGGATCAGGCCAGGATCAAAGGGATCGAAGGTCTCCGCGGCAGCCTGACCCTTTCCGGAGGGGCCAGCCTGAAACTTATTCCCGCCCATTTCCTCCACTCCACGGGCTGTTATTCCTTCTACGATCCCTTGTCCAAGGTGCTCTTCACCTCCGATATCGGCGCCGCTGTTTTTCCCGCCCGGGGGCAGTACCTGTTTGTTGATGATTTTAAGGAACACCTGGCCATCATGGAACCCTTTCATAAACGGTACATGACATCGAATAAGGTCATAAAGAAGTGGATTTCCCGACTTGCCGGGCTGGATATAAAAATGATCGCACCCCAGCATGGGGCCCTCTTCGACGGCGAGAACGTACAGAAATTCTTCGACTGGTTTTCCAGGCTGGAGTGCGGCGTTGACATCATCGATTCCATCTACGGCGAGTAATCCGGCATGAGTGAAACCAACCGGAGCGGCTTTTTCCGCAAAACCATTTCCCTTCTCACCATCGGCTATAACAAGGGGGTCATTCTTTCCCGGGTCACCCAGAATGCCATGAATATCATCACCCGCAAGATTGCGGGAATCCGGGATGCCCTGGGAACGGTGGTGACAAGTTTTGAAGAGATCCGGGCTACTTCTGAGAGCACCTCTGCCAATACCGCCAACATCTACGTCTCCATGAAAAAGATCATCGAGTCCAGTAACACCATCAATGCATCGATACAGAAGAATGTAGGAGAAATCACCCACACCACCGAAGAGTCCCAGAAAATTCACGCCCTCTTTAACTCTTTGGAGGCCAAGTCCAACCAGGTCAAAGAGATGACCCGTGAGATTGACGATGTGGCCCAGCAGACCAACATCCTGGCCATCAACGCTTCCATCGAAGCAGCCCGGGCGGGGAGCGCCGGCAAGGGATTCCACATCATTGCCAAGGAAGTGAGAAGCCTCTCGGTGCAGACCCAGGAGTTCGCCAACAGCATCACCGGCACCATCAACGAATTCAATGCCGGCCTGAAGCAGGTTAAAGGCAGTTTCGACGGGCTGATTGTTCTCCTTGATAATTTCAAGGAGGATCTCTCCGCCACGGGCCGAACCTTTGATCAGAATAAGGAGAACCTGGAAAACTCCGGATATCTTCTTTCCGAGATAAAGGCGGGCATCGCGGAACAGACCGAAGCGATGACCGATGGTTTGAAGTCTCTGGAGGCGGTTTTCGCCCTCCTGAAAGATACCGATTCTATCTCCCACTCTCTGGGGAAAGCCCACGGCGCCCTGGACAAACTGCTGGACAAGAAGTCATAAACAAGAGGCGGGGGCGGTCTAAGGCCGTCCCGCCCTGGGGATGACGTTTCAGCATCGGGGCTTCATGAAACAATTACCCGGCAATCCTCCGGAGCCGGGGTTCTTTTAGACGGTCCAGCGGTTTTTTCACACCCTTTAATCAGCCTGTTTTTCTGACATTCCGGGTGGTAAGATTCTGGGGAATGAAACCGGCTAAAAACGAACAAAATCACACAAAAAAGCTAACTTTCATTGTTGACTCTGAATGGTATTGGTGGTTTACTGGACCCAGGGGGCCTGACAGATGATTCCAGAGGATCGGCGAGAGAAGATCCTGCTGCTCTTGAGGCAGCTGGGGGCGGTTAAGGTAAGCGATCTGAGCCGCGATTTCCAGGTTTCGGAACTGACGGTCCGGCGCGACCTGGATCTGATGGAGTCCAAGGGGCTTCTCGAACGGAGCCACGGCGGCGCCCTCCTGCGACAGGCCCTTCCCACCGAACCCTCCTACCGGGAAAAAGAAAAACATCTCATCAGGGAAAAGCAGGCCATCGCCCGGGCGGCGGTGGATCTGGTGGAAGACGGTGACACGGTCTTCATCAATTCGGGATCCACCAACCTCCAGGTCCTGCGTCTTCTCTCTTCCCGGCGGGTCCGGGTCATTACCAGCCACGCCGGGGGGCTTTCGGAATTAAACCCCACGGAAATGGAGCTGCTTCTGGTGGGAGGGTTCTACCGGCCCCAGTCCCACTCCCTGGTGGGCAGTTTCGCCCACGAAGCCATCCGCCGCAGTTTCGCCCAGAAGGCCATCATCGGGGTGGACGGGGTGAGTCAGACCAAGGGCCTCACCACTCCCAACGAGCAGGAGGCGGAGGTGACCCGCCTTATGGTGGAGCATACCATGGGGCCGGTGATAGTGGTGGCGGACCACACCAAGATGGGGGTGGTGTCCAACTTCCTCTCTCTTCCCCTGGAGAGGGCGGATGTACTGGTGACGGACAGGAAGACCGCCGATTTGGTGGATGAAGAGATGCTCCATTCTCTGGGACTGGAGCTGATGTTTGTGGATCCCTGATCTTTCCCCCGGGGAAGATTCTCAATAAAAACTATGCCGGCAACAGGAGGCTTGAAAATGGCGTATCAGGATGAATATAAAGACTGCGAATGGGTTGAGTTTGAGGTGCTGGAAAACTTCATGAAGGATGCCCTCAAGGGCGCGGGGGTGCCCGAAGAAGACGCCCGGATTGTGGCGGATGTCCTCATCGAATCGGACAAACGGGGCATCGATTCCCACGGTATCGGACGGCTCAAGCCGATCTACATCGACCGTATCGATGCGGGGATTCTGAATCCCGAGACGAAAATCGATATTGTCAAGGATGAAAAGGCCGCGGCGGTGCTGGACGGCAACAACGGTATGGGCCATGTGGTTTCGAAAAAGGCCATGGCCATGGCCATTGAAAAAGCCCGGGAGTACGGGGTGGGCATGACGGCGGTGCGCAATTCCACCCACTACGGCATCGCCGGGTACTACAGCCTCATGGCGGTGAAAGAGGGAATGATAGGGGTCACCGGCACCAACGCCCGGCCCTCCATCGCCCCCACCTTCGGGGTGGAGAATATGCTGGGCACCAATCCCCTGACCTTCGGCATTCCCACCGATGAAGAGTTTCCCTTCGTTATCGACTGCGCCACCAGCGTTTCTCAGCGGGGCAAGATCGAATCCTACGGCCGGGCGGGCAAGCAGCTGCCTCCGGGCTGGGTCATCGGGCGGGACGGTTCCACCCGGACCGATACGGAACAGGTTCTTGTTGATCTGACCAAAGGCCAGGCAGCCCTGGCGCCCCTGGGCGGAATCGGTGAAGACGGAGCGGGTTACAAGGGCTATGGCTGGGCCACGGTGGTGGAAATCCTCTCGGCGGCCCTTCAGGACGGCTCGTTTCTGAAAGATCTCAACGGTTTCGACGAGGACGGGAAAAAGATTCCCTATCCCCTGGGACATTTCTTTATCGCCATCAACCCCGCCTTTTTCCTGGGGGTTGACCTTTTTAAGAGGATCGCCGGTACCATCTGCCGGGAGCTGAGGAATTCCGAGGTGGCCCCGGGGGAAGAGCGAATCTACACCGCCGGTGAGAAGGAATGGCTGGCCTGGCAGTACCGGAAAGACCATGGATGCCCCGTTCCCAAGGTTTTGCAGAAGCAGATGATTGAACTTCGGGACCGGTACGGCCTGGATTACCGGTTTGATTTTGAATAATCCCACAGGAGAACTACCCGATATGGATGAATTAAAAGTAAAATCCCTGGCCTACCACTCAGAGGGCCGGCCAGGCAAACTTGAGGTGATCGCCTCCAAGCCGTGCCGAACCGCCGACGATCTCTCCCTGGCCTATACGCCCGGGGTGGCCAAGCCGGTGCTGGCCATTGCGGAGAATCCCGAAGACGCCTATACCTATACCGCCCGGGGCAACCTGGTGGCGGTGATATCCAACGGTACCGCCATTTTGGGCCTGGGAGACCGGGGCGCCCTGGCATCAAAGCCGGTGATGGAAGGGAAGGGGGTCCTGTTCAAAAGATTTGCCGACATTGATGTCTTCGACCTGGAGCTTGATACCAAGGATCCGGAGAAGATTATCGAGATAGTCAAAATCCTGGAGCCCACCTTCGGAGGGGTGAACCTGGAAGACATCAAGGCTCCCGAGTGCTTCGAGATCGAACAGCGGCTCATCGAGATGTGCGATATCCCCATCTTTCATGACGACCAGCACGGCACCGCCATCATCTCCACCGCGGGACTCCTGAATGCTTCGGAGATCACGGGAAAACCCCTGGAGACCATGAAGGTGGTGTTCAACGGAGCCGGGGCGGCGGGAATTTCCTGCGCCCGTATGTTCCTCACCGCGGGAATCAAGCCGGAAAACCTGATTCTTTGCGACCGCCAGGGGGTGCTTCACGAAGGCCGCCGGGGCAGTGTGTCTGCCCAGAAAGCGGAGTTCATCCGGGACACCCCCCTGCGGACCCTGGAGGAGGCCTTGAAGGGGGCGGACGTGTTCATCGGAGTCAGTTCCGCCGACTGCGTGACCCCCGCCATGCTCCGTTCCATGGCGGCCCAGCCGGTGGTTTTTGCCATGGCCAACCCCGATCCCGAGATCACCTACGAAGCGGCCATGGCGGCCCGGGATGATGTGATCATGGCCACCGGCCGAAGCGACTACCCCAATCAGATCAATAACGTCCTGGGGTTTCCCTTCATTTTCCGGGGTGCCCTGGATGTCCGGGCCCGGAAGATTTCCGAAGGCATGAAAATGGCCGCCGCCCGGGCCCTGGCGGACCTGGCGAAGGAAGAGGTTCCCGAATCGGTAGCCCGGGCCTACGGGGGCCGGCGTTTTACCTTCGGACCGGAATACATCGTTCCCAAACCTTTCGACCCCCGGGTTATCGAATGGGAGGCGGTGGCGGTGGCCCGGGCGGCCTGTGAGGAAGGGCTGGCTCAGAAACCCATAACCGACTGGGATGCCTATCGGCTCAGCCTCCGGGAGCGGATGGCCCGCCACTGGTAGGACTCTTCACCAAAGTTGGATTTACAGGTCAATTTTGGCGGTTTTTTTAAGGATATTTTTGATGGGCAAAAAGAGCTGAAAGTCCTATAATATTTGAAGGCTGGAAACCCGCCGTTACGGCGGGTTTCCTTTACCCCCGACAGATCAGCGAGGAGAGAGAGCCATGGGAAACGAAAAATTCATCGGTGCCATCGATCAGGGCACCACCAGTACACGATTCATCCTATTCAATCACCAGGGTCAGCAGGCGGCTTCCGCCCAGGAAGAACACCGGCAGATCTATCCTCAGCCTGGCTGGGTGGAACACGATCCCCGGGAGATCATGGATAAGACAGGCCGGGTCATCGCGGCGGCCTTGAAAAAAGCGGGAGTCTCTCCCTCCCAGGTGGCGGCGGTGGGAATAACCAACCAGAGAGAAACCACCCTGGTCTGGGATCCTTCCACGGGGGAACCTCTCTATAACGCCCTGGTCTGGCAGGACACCCGGACCGGTGACATCGTGGAGGAGCTCTCCGCCGACGGCGGCCAGGACAGGCTGAGGGAAAAAACCGGTCTTCCCCTGGCCACCTATTTCGCCGGCCCTAAAATGAAGTGGCTCCTGGATAACGTTCCGGGCCTGAGAAAGCGGGGAGAAGAGGGCCGCGCCGTCTTCGGCACCGTGGATACCTGGGTCGTCTGGAACCTTACCGGGGGGGCCCGGAGCGGCAGCTTCGTCACCGATGTTACCAACGCCAGCCGGACCATGCTGATGAATCTGCATACTCTGGAGTGGGACCAGGATCTTCTTGACCTTTTCACCGTTCCCCGGCGGATGCTGCCGGAGATCCGGTCTTCCGTAGCGGCCCGGCCCTACGGCGTAACCCTCTCTGACGGGCCCTTTGGCGCCGAAGTTCCTCTGACGGGGATCCTGGGAGACCAGCAGGCTGCCATGTTCGGCCAGGCGTGTTTTAAACCCGGCATGGGGAAGAATACCTACGGCACCGGCTGTTTTCTCCTTTCCAACATCGGGGAAACCCCCACGGTGAGCCGTTACGGACTGCTCACCACCGCCCTTTACCGGATAGGTGAGGGAAAGCCGGTCTATGCTCTGGAGGGTTCCATCGCCGTGGCGGGTTCCCTGGTTCAGTGGGTCCGGGATAATCTGGGGCTCATCAAAACCTCTCCGGAGATCGAGACCCTGGCTTCAAGGGAAAAGGATTCCGGCGGGGTTTACATCGTTCCCGCCTTTGCCGGCCTCTTTGCTCCCCACTGGCGTCCCGATGCCCGGGGAATCGTCAGCGGTCTGACCGGCTACGCCAACAGCGCCCATATCGCCCGGGCGGTTCTGGAGGCCACCGCCTTTCAGACCCGGGAGATCGTGGAGGCCATGGAGAAGGACGCCGGCAGCGCCCTGACCACCCTGAAGGTGGACGGCGGCATGGTGGTGAACGAGCTGCTCATGCAGTTCCAGGCGGATATTCTCAATATTCCGGTGATTCGGCCCCGGGTGACCGAAACCACCGCCCTGGGGGCGGCCTATGCGGCGGGCCTTTCGGCGGGATTCTGGCAGGATCTGGAAGAGATCGCCTCCCAGTGGGCCGAGGATAAACGGTGGCTTCCCTCCATGGAAGAAACGGAAAGGGCCCGCCGTTACCACTACTGGAAGAAGGCGGTGGAACGGACCCTGAACTGGCAGGAGTAGCCAAGGTGCCCGAGTTTTTCGACCATCCGGTTACCTACTATCTGGGGCTCATCTATATCGCCTATGTCCTTGTTCTCACGGCCAAGATCATCACCGAGAACAAGGAGCCCCAGGCGGCCATCGGTTGGATCTTCGCCCTGGTATTCATCCCCTACGCAGGGGTTATCCTGTATCTGCTCAGCGGGGTGGACTGGCGGAAGAAAAAAATCGTCCGGTACCGGCCCGAAGAAGTGTTTAAACGTCAGCTGGAGGGCACCATCAATCAGCAGGACAACTTCCTGTCCCAGATCCCCCCCCACATCGAGAACGATACGGTCAAGGCCATCCGTCTGAACCTCAAGACTTCCGGAGGAATCATCACTTTTAAAAACCGGTGTGATTTTTTTCACCGGGGGGATGCCGCCTTTGGAGCCCTCTTTGACGACCTTCGGAAGGCGGAAAAATTCATCCACATGGAGTACTTCATCTGGCATTCCGATGCCCTCGGAGAGAGCCTGGCGGCGATTCTCATGGAGAGGGCCGCCGCCGGGGTGCAGGTGCGGCTTCTCTTTGACGGGGTGGGCTGCTTTCTGACCATGAAGCGGCGGTACCGTCGCATGCTGAGGGAGGGGGGGGTGGACTTCCGGTTTTTCCTGGACCCCATGAATCCCCTGTCGGGGCGGCTTTTAAATTACCGGAACCACCGAAAGATCGCCGTCATCGACGGCCGGGTGGGGTACTGCGGAGGGATGAACATCGCCGAGGAGTATATTTCCGGGGGGCGGCGGTTTGAAACCTGGCGGGACACCCAGTTCAGGCTGGAAGGTGAAGCGGTGCAGATGCTGGAGGGGGTTTTCCTGTCGGACTGGCGTAATTCCGGGGGTTCCCACAACGGACTGGAGGAGTTTTTTCCCGAAATCGAGAGTGAAGGTTATCTGCCCACCCAGGTGATCTGCAGCGGCCCCGACTCCCACTGGATGGGTATCAAGAAATTCCTGTTCCACATGATCTGCAATGCCAATGAAGAGGTGCTTATCCAGACGCCTTATTTTATTCCCGACCAGGCCCTGTTGACCGCCATCACCACCACCGCCATGAGCGGGGTGAAGGTGAAGTTCATGATGACCGGCAAGGTGGATAAACGGATGCCCTACTGGGCGGCCCAGACCTACTTTGAGCCTCTGCTGGAGGCGGGGGTGGAAGTGTATCTCTATACCGCCGGTTTCATGCACGCCAAGGTTTACATGGCCGATGGTTCGGTGGCCAGTGCGGGAACCTGCAACCTCGACTTCCGGAGCCTCCATCTTCACTACGAGGTCAACGCGGTATTTTATGATGCGGCGGCGGTTAAGAGCTTGAAGGACCAGTTTGAGGATGATCTGACCCGGTGTAAACGGCTGACCCTGGATAATCTTCGGCGTCGCAACTGGTTTGTCCGGTTTCGGAATTCCCTCTTCCGCATTATTTCTCCTGTGTTATAATAGGCCATGATGGAATTAATGGAATACGGATGGGGCCTGGATCTGATTACCTGGTTCCAGTCCTGGCGCACCCCTTTCGTGGCGGCCCTCTTTGCTCCTTTCAACTATATGGCCAAAGAGTGGGTCTATCTTGTCTTTTTTCCCTTCCTCTACTGGTCGGTGAACAAATCCTTCGGCCGCCGGTTCATGCTGGTGGCCCTCTTCTCCGCCTGGGTCAACGTGTTTTTCAAGAACCTCTGGATGCGGCCCCGGCCTTTTCAGGTGGAAGGTTCGACGGTGAAGCCCCATTTCGACTATTCCGAAAGTTACGGACTTCCTTCGGGTCACGCCCAGTCCGGAGCCACCCTGGCGGGTTATCCCGCCCTGGTGTTCCGGCGAATCTGGACCCTGCCGGCGGCGGTGGCCTTTTCCCTGCTCATGGCCCTTTCCCGGATGATCCACGGCGTCCACTACCCTCAGGACGTGGTGGTGGGCCTGATTCTGGGATGGGGGGTGGTTTTGGTCTTCCATGCCCTGGAAAAACGGGGCATCGTTTTTTTCCGCAATTTGGGATTCCGGACCAAGCTGCTGGTTGCCCTGGGTTCAGGGTTTGTTCTTGCCGGACTGTATCTTCTCTTCCCCCTGGATCCCCACGGTTTTTCCGAATCCCTCACCCTGGCGGGGGTCCTCTCCGGCGGCGGCGTCGGCATGGTCCTGGAGCACCGGTACCTGGGGTTCAACGATTCCCGAAGGTGGAAGAACCGGCTCTTTCGGTTTCTTCTTGGGCTGGGGGGCCTGATGATACTCTACCTGGGCTTAAAAGGGCTGGAGCTTTTCATTCTTTCCGGACAGGAAGAGGGGAGCGTCCTCTCTTTCGTGCTGAGGTACCTGCGGTACTTCACCCTGGGCTGCTGGGTCACCTTTCTGGCTCCCCGGGTTTTCCTGGCCCTGAAACTGGCCGAATCGGGAAAGAAAGCCTAGGGTATGCGGGCCATTCTGTCTTCCCGCCCAGGGGTTGTCATTTTTCTCCTCATCACAAGCCTGGTCTCTCTTTGGGCGGCCGAGGCAGGCCCTCCCGGGGTCCTCTCCCTTCGGATTTTTCCTCAGGGCTGGACCGTCCTGGAAGGAGGGACACCCCTGAACGAGTATCAGCGCCGGGGAGAAATCCGGGACTACCGTCTTTCGGCGGGCGAACATACCCTGATTCTGACGGCCCCGGCTCATCGACCCCGGATCATCCGGGTGGTGGTGGAGGAGGGGAGCCTTCCGGGAGTCTTGAAAGACCCCGGATGGGACCGCCAGGCGCCCCACCTGGTTCGGGAAGAGAAGCTGGAACCCTTCGGCACATCTTTGAGGCTGGCAGGAATGGCGGCCACCGGAAGCCAGCCCAAGAGCGTGGAATTTCTGGGCGATTCCCCCCTGGCGGCGGTGGCCCTGCTCAACGGACCGGGGGTGGAAATCTTTTCCACCGAAAACGGCGCCCTGGTCAAAGAGATCATCATTCCCGAGCCGTATGGATCTGCCGGGGGATTTGTGGAATCGGTCTATCTGCCGGGCCGCCGGGAACTCTGGGTTTCTCAGATGAATACCAGCCGGGTTCACGTTATCGATGGAGATAGTTTTACCTGGCTTGGCTCGGTTCCCACCGGCGGCGGCTGGCCCAAAGTGGTCACCGCCTCCCGGGATGAGAAGTACCTTTTCGCCTCCAACTGGCTGGGAGAGAATATCGGCGTCATTGATCTGGAAAACCGCCGCCTCTCCGGAACCATCCCCGTCACGGGGATTCCCCGGGGCATGGCTTTCGGATCCGATGATTCGGTTCTTTATGTCTGTATCTACGGCACCGGAAATATCGAGAAAGTGGATGTTAACCGCAGGGCCAGCCTGGGAATCCTTCCCACGGGACCCGGGGCGGCCCGGCACATCGTGTACGACCCCGGGAGGCGGATATTCTACGTTTCCGACATGCTCACCGGCCGGGTCTATTCTCTTTCCGAGAAGACCGGTCGGGTGGAAAACAGCCTGCGAATCGGTCCCAACCTGAACACCATCAAGCTTTCTGATTCGGGGGATTATCTTTTCATCTCTTCCCGGGGAAGGAATAACTCCGAAACCTACCTGCGAAAGGGGCCCGATTTTGGCACCGTCACGGTGCTGGATACCCGGGATTTTACCCTCGCCGAGCGGATCTACGGGGGAAACCAGCCCACAGGGCTGGCCGTCTGGAGGGATATTCTTGTTTTTTCGGATTTCAAGGACGACCGGCTGGAGTTGTATCGAATCCCGGGGCTGGAGTAGGGTGTGAAGGGGGGGGCGGGGCGGTCCCTCCAGGAGAGGTCGGCCCCGCACCAGTTTACCGCGCCCTACTTCTTATCCTTGAAAAAGGCGGCAAAGGGATTGTAGGTTTCCGAATCCCCTTCGGATTGATCGTCCATATACTTTTGCAGGGTCTCTTCTTCTTTCAGAGAGGATGCAAGATTCAAGGAAATCCTCTTCTGATCCACATCAAGGTTGTGGATCACCACATCCAGAGTCTCACCGGTTTTGACAAAATCCCGGGGATTCACATCCCTCGAATCGGTATCGCCTTTGAGAACCGACAGGGGAATAAGGCCATCCAGGCCGGGCTCAAGATTGACGAAGGCGCCGAAATTGGTAACTCTCACCACCTTGCCCTTGTGCCTGGTTCCCTTTTTGTAGGTTTCCCGGGCCGTGTCCCAGGGGTCGGGCAGGAGGGCCTTCATGCTTAAAGAGATACGCTCGCTCGCCCAGTCCAGATTGATGATCTTTGCTTCTATCTCCTGGCCCACCGAAAGCACGGTGGAGATGTCTTCCACCCTGGTTCTGCTGATTTCCGAGACGGGCAGGAGGGCCTGGATCCCCTGTAAATCTACGAAGGCACCGAAATTCTGCAGCTGTTTGACCGTCCCTTTGACCACGGCATTCAGGGACAGTGTTTTTTTCAGTTTTTCCACCTGGGCCCTCTGTTCTTCCTCCAGAATCA
>Ga0334882_1001874_pt1 | contig 23413 bp, 15 predicted proteins | sample GraSluR1_MG_5_FD_207226 | JGI IMG/M metagenome (GOLD analysis project Ga0334882, IMG submission 207226) | Sludge microbial communities from methane-producing bioreactor in Wageningen University, Netherlands - Granular Sludge_15_04-R1 | ecosystem: Engineered > Bioreactor > Anaerobic >...
GGAAAGCCGTGCGACATCGGCGAGGTCTGGCACAGATCGACGTAGTCGACGAAGGTGCCGCTGAGCGCATCGGCCGCCGCCAGGATCCGGATGCGGCCCGTGGATGGATCCTGCTCGCCGTTGACCAGGTAGACCGTGGCACCGTGCATCGCCGCCACCGGCCAGAGGTCCGGATAGCCGTCGGGTTCCAGATAGTTGTAGGCGACGGTCTGACCGCCGTTCGTGGAGTAGAGCCACAGCAGGGTGTACTCATACTGGTACCAGGACCAGTTGATGGTGTACCAGCTGCACGCGATGAAGACGCGCGCGAAATCGCCGCTGCCCGAGACCGCGATCGTCGGCACGGCGACGGGCTGGCCCACCTCGAAGGCCTGGGTGTAGGCCCAGTTGTGGATTTCCTCCGGCCCGGCCGACCGCGCTCGGATCAGACACCCGTCGGCGCGCACCCAGACGACGTAGATGTATCCCGCCGCGTCGATCGCGATGTCGGGCATGCTCTCGTCGAGGCTGAATGTGGGCATCTTGACCGTTGTCCAGGTCTGGCCCTCGTCCAGGCTGCGGGCGATGTAGATATCGCGGTCGGTGCCGCCGAGATCGTAGGCCGCGAAGACGGCGAAGAGATGGCCGGTCGCCGGATTCGCCGCGAGGGAAACCGACTCGTCGTTCATGTCCGTGGGGTTGGCCAGGAGTTGGTCGGCTGTCCAGGGCGCCGTGCGAAGAGTCGACGCCCGCTTGCCGACTTGCGCCGTCCGCTCACGGGCCCGTTGCTGGAGCTGCGCCTCCGGCGGCCAGGCGATGGGCGCCCCGGGCGGGTTGCTCAGCGCATCGTGATCTCGAAAATCCGGCGCCGAGCCGTCCCGGGCGGCCGCCCCGGAGACCCACCTCGTACCGGCTCGATCGAGCGCGCGCCGGCCTTGCCGGGTGACGGCCAGAGCCCGCGGTTCGCCATGGCGAAACAGTCCGGCCGTAGCGACGCTGCTTCGCCGCATCTCGCCCGCAGCGGCGCCGGCAAAAGTTCCCGCGCCCAGGGGCGCAACGTCAGGCGCGGCCGACTGGGGCGCCGGCGCGTCGCGCCAGGCGGGCCAGGAGACCGACAACGCCAGGGCGCCGAGGACCAGTAAAACGGCAATGGTGACGTTCCGGCGAGCGAGCATGGACCGACTCCCGACCAACGGACCGCTGGGTGTTCCCAATCGTTATCGGGCGATCAATGCGGGAGTTGACCGAGGATCGCGCGGCGACCGCGCCGGCGGGGCGTCAGCCCAGGGCGACGTCCAGCATCATCATGACCACGAAACCGAGGATCGTGCCCATCGTGGCGGCATCGTGATGCCCGCCGGTCTGCGATTCGGGGATCGCTTCCTCCACCACCACGTAGATCATCGCGCCGGCCGCAAACGCCAGCGCGTACGGCAGGAACGCCAGCGCCGACAGGGCCATCAACGCGCCGAGAACGCCGGCCACCGGCTCGACCGCCCCCGAGAGCTGACCATAGAAGAAGGCCCGGCGCCGCGAGAAGCCCTCGCGGCGGATCGGAAACGAGACCGCCGCCCCTTCGGGAAAGTTCTGCAGGCCGATGCCGATCGCCAGGGCCATTGCGCCGCCGATGGTGGCCTCAGGCAAGCCGGCCGCGGCAGCGCCGAACGCGACCCCGACCGCCAGGCCTTCGGGCACGTTATGCAGCGTGATCGCGAAGACCAGCAGTACCGTCTTCTTCAGCCGCGTCGGCATGCCCTCGGCGTCCTCGATTTCGGTGTAGAGGTGCAGGTGCGGGATGATCTGGTCGGCCAGGCGCAGGAACAACGCGCCGGCCAGGAAGCCGATCGCGGGCGGTAGCCAGGGAATCATGCCCTGGCTCTCGGCCATGGCGATCGCCGGCGCCAGCAGCGACCAGTAGCTCGCGGCGATCATCACACCGGCCGCAAAGCCGAGCATGATGTCGAGCAGGCGTCGGTTCAGCGTCCTGACGCCGAAGATCGTCGCGGCCCCGAGCGCGGTCATGAGCCAGGTGAAGAGCGTCGCCAAGAGCGCTTGCAGGACCGGCGGTTGCGCGAGGAACCAGGTCACCAAGGAACCACCTCCCGAGATCGTGCTCAGTCAGGCTGCTTCATCCAGCGCCGCAGCGACTCCAGGCTAGCGGAAACGCGCAGCCTTCGCCACCTTCAGTTGCGCGTCGACCAACGGCCAACGACCGGAGGCAATCATGAACACCGAGATCGATCGCTGGCTCGACCTGCTCCTGCAAGCCAACGTGTTGAAGACCACGCCCCGCACCGGTTGGCATCAGCGCTGGATTGCTCATCCCGAGAACGTCGCGGCGCATAGTTGGGGCACGGCGATGGTGGCCCTCGTGCTGGCCGAGTTGACCGAAGCGATGCCCGCGCCCGGCTGCGACCGTCCGCTCGACCGCGGCCGCCTGCTGAGCATGGCGATCCTGCACGACCTCGCCGAGGCCGAACTATCGGACATCCCACGCACCGCCCAGCGCTACCTCCCCGCCGCGGCCAAACACGCCGCCGAGACAGAGGCGCTGGCCGCGATACTCGCCGGCTTGCCGGTCGCCGCAACCTGGACCGCGCTGACCGCCGAGTACGAACAGGAAGCCAGCCGCGAAGCCCGGCTCGTGCGCGATGCCGACCGCCTCGAGTTCTTGCTCCAAGCCTGGGTCTACCGCCGCACGACCGGCAACGAACGGCTCGAGGAAGTGCGGGCCGCCTACCGGGACAAGGAGTTCGCCACGGCGGCCGCGCAAACGCTGGCCCGGCTCGTCCTGGAACGCTGGGACTAGCGCGTATGGTTCGTGCCTAGCAGGCTGTTGAAAAACTGGATCTGGCCGTGCCCAGTTTTTCAACAGCCTGCTAGTGTCCGCTAGCGCATCTCGCGCTCGCGGTAGGCCTGGCGGCTGCGCGCCGGCACAGGCTCGAAGGCCGGCACCAGCGGCGGCCTCTCCTGGCGCAAGCGCAGCACCTCCGCGATACCCCGCTCGAGCTGGGCATCCCGACCACGCGCCAGATCCTGCGGCAGGTTCTCGACGACGATGTCCGGATCGACCCCGTGGTTCTCGACGCCCCAGCCCTGCCGCGGATCCCACCAGGCGACGATCGGCTGCGTCACGATGCCGCCGTCCTGCAGCGGGTGCACTCCCGTGATGCCGACCACACCGCCCCAACTGCGCACGCCGATCACCGGCGCCAGGTTTTCGAGCTGGACGGCCTGCGGAAAAACGTCGCCGTCGCTGCCCGCGCGCTCGTTGGTCAGCACGACGAACGGTCCGTTGAGCACGCGGTTAGGATAGGTGGCGACCGCGCGATTGCGATGCCGGTCAAAAGCCACGACCGGCCGCCGCAGCCGCTCGAGCAGGAGCTGGCTGACGAAACCGCCGCCGTTCCAGCGCACGTCGACGATCAAGCCCTCTTTGTCGAGTTGCGGATAGAACCACCGGTTGAAGGCCACCATGCCGTCGGTCCCCATGTCGGGCACGTGCACGTAGCCGATCCGGCCGCCGGTCTGAGCCGCCACGTACTCGCGATTGCGACGCACCCAGTCGGCGTAGCGCAGCTCCCGCTCCGAGCGCAACGGGGTGACCAGCACCTCCCGGCGGTCTTGGCCGCGTTGATCGTCCGCGACCGTGAGCAGAACCTGCTTGCCCGCCAGGCCGGCGAGCAGTGCATGCAGGCTGGGCGCGCTCGTAATGGGCCGTCCGTTGACCGCCAGGATGAAATCGCCCTCGCCTGCATCGACGCCCGGCTCGTCCAGCGGCGAGCGCACCAGATCGGCGACATCGCCCCGGAGGATCCGCGCGACGCGATAAGCCTCCGGTACGCGTTCGAACTCGGCGCCCAGCAATCCGGTCGCGACGGAGACCGTCTGCTGGCCCGGATCGCCGCCGCTCCAAACGTAAGCGTGGCTCGTGTTGACCTCGCCATAGAGTTCGCCGATCAGATCGCTCAGGTCGGCGCGGCTGGCCACTCGCGGCAGCAACCCGCCGTACTGTTCACCCAGACCCGGCCAGTTGAGACCGGCCAGGTCGGCGTCCCAGTAGAAGGCGCGCATCTGACGCCAGGCTTCCCAGTAGACCTGCCGCCACTCCGCCCGCGGCTCCAGCTCGACGACGGCATCGTCGAGTTTCACTTTCCCTTTGGCCAGCCCATCCCCCGGCGGCGCGCCGGCTTCGACCACGAAGATCTCGCCGCGCTTCTTCATGATCGCCAGTTTGCCGGCCTCGGCTCGCAGCCGGTACGCCGCGACCCCGCTCACGAATGGTTTGGCCTCGCGCTCTTTCAGGTCGTAGACCATCAGAACTGCGCTGGGTTCCGGCTCCTCGAAAAAGTCCGGACCCTCGGCCATGCCCTGCACCGGCCGGCTCAGGTAGTAGACGTGACTCGCCGTGGCGGCCAGGCCGCCGTAACGGCCGCGGTCGATCGGCAGCTCGACGACCCGCTCGGTCAACCCCTCGAAATCGATCACCACCGGCGCCGGTTTCTTGTCCTCGCCGGCTTTGTCTTTGTCTTTGGCCTTGGCTTCGTCCGCACGGTCGGACTGGCCGGCGGCAGCCGGCGGCAAGCCGGCGTCCTGTCGCAGCGGAGACGCCGCGTCGCGTCGCAGAACGAGGCCGTAGAGGCGCAGGTTCTGGACCTCGACCACCTGAAAATCGGTATTGCCCAGCACAGGGTTGGTCGCCCGCGCCGAGACGAACCAGAGATAGCGGCCCTCGGGATCCCACGCGGGACTGCGATCGATCGTGGCCGCACCGCTCACCTCGCGACTGATCCGGTCCACCGTGTCGTAGATGAAAACCGAGCTGTGATCGTTCGGCAGTTCCTTCACGTAGGCCAGCCAGCGGCCGTCCGCACTCCAGGCCAGGTCGTCGATGCGGCCGTGCTCGCCGCGATCGATGTCGCTCTCGGTCTTGCCGTCGACGCTCAGCAGACGCAGGCGGCTGTCGCTATCCGACCAGGCGAGCCACCGGCCGTCCGGCGACGGGTAAAGCGCCCACGCCCACGGGCCCGGCGCCGGCTGGCGCACGACCGTCTCCCCGCCGCGGCCCCAGGCGTCCTTGCGGTGCAGCGCGTCCTCGCGCGTCGCGTCGCACCAGTAAACGACGTGTTGGCCGTCGTGCGAGAAAACCGCGTCCCGTTCGCGCGCCCCGGTGCCGCGGGTGATCGGCAGCGTGACGCCATCCTGCACCGGCACCGAGAACAGCTCGCCGCGCACCTCGACGAGCAAGCGCTCGCCGTCGGGCGACAGGTCGAATCCCTGCAGGTCGCGGCTCGACGCGCGGTAACGCGTGCGGGTCATGGTGCGGTCGCTGGGAAGATCGATCGCAACCCGTTCCAACCGCCGCGTCCCCGGCTCGAAGACGTGCAGGTCGGCTCCCGCCGTGAAAACGATCGTCCCAGCGGGGCCCATGGCCGGCCAGCGCGCATCCCAGTCTCCCAGGTCCGTCAATTGCGTGCGGCCTGAGCCGTCGGCCTCGCAACACCAGAGGTTCGCGGTGCCGCCTTCGTCGCTCAGGAAGTAGATCCGCCCGGCGTGCCACATCGGAAACGCATCCGGTCCGGCGAAGTTCGTGATCCGCCGGTAATCGCCGCGCTCGGGGTGACCGACCCAGATGTCCGCCGCGGTGCCACCGCGGTAGCGCTTCCAGGTGGCGCGTTCCCGCTCGAGCCGGTTGAAGGCCCAGCGGCCGCTCGCCGGATCGACGTCCAGACGCGTGGCCGGTCCCAAAGGCACAACCTCGGGATCGGCGCCGGCCGGCGACACCGTCCAGAGGTGCCAATCGCCATGCGGGTCGTGCCGCTGGCTGCGAAACACGATCTTGCCGTCGGGGAGCCAGCCGAGGACTTCGTCGCGGACCGGGTGCCAGGTCAAGCGACGCGGTTCGCCGCCGGCGAACGGGATCACGTATACGTCGCGGTTTCCGTCGTACTCGCCCGTGAACGCGATCAGACCGCCGTCCGGCGCGATATGGGGAAAGTACTCGACGCCGGCGTGCGTGGTCAGGCGGCGCACGTCGCCGCCCTGCCGGTTGCACGACCAGAGATCGTCCTCAGCGGTGAACACGATCTGTTCGCCGTAGATGTCGGCCTGGCCGATGTACGGCGCTGCCGTCGTCGCGGCAGGCGTCGCGGCCGCCGCTGCGGCCGCCGGCAGCAACAAGCTCAGGCTCAAGAGCAGACTGGGGATCGTTCGCAGGATCTGGCGCGGCATGGTGCCCTCCTTCGAGCTTCGGTCCGCTGGCGCGGCGACGGTGACCGACGACTTATCGCGCGGCCTACGCAAACCGCGCCGACGAGTTGCAACCGAGAACGCAGGCTGCGGGCTCGCACCGCGCGCCGGTGCCGGTCGCACCAACGACGGCCGGCGCCCCGCGTGGGGGCGCCGGCCGTGCCTGGAACTCGCTGTTCGTCAATAGAAGACCACGCAGAAGACTACTTCGTGTAGGTCGCCCGGTGGGCCTCCGGAATGGGGTGGGCGATCAACTTGACGGCCTCGGCGAAATCGAAGCCCTTGAAGGTCGGGCTCTCCTGGTTATGGCACTGCACGCAGAGCGCTTCGCCGGCCTCCCATAGGCCGATCGAGGCGGCGGTGATCTCGCCGCTCATCACCTGCTTCTTCACGTTCAGCTTGTTGTAGCCGCTGCCCGGCCCGTGGCAGGACTCGCAGCCGACGCCTTCCTCGATCTTGAAGCGGGAACCGATGCGCTCGGCGGCGACGCCGTGCGCGGTCACATGACACCGCAGGCACTCGGCAGCCTGCTGTGGGTCGGCGATGCCCTTCTCCTTGGCAATGGCCTTGGACTGATCGCTCGCCAGGGTCTCGTAAGCCTTCGCATGGAGGCTCGCGGCCCACAGTTCCCACTGCTTGCCGGAGACCTCTTTGTTGTGGCACATCTTGCAGTTGGCGGACCCCACGTACTGGTACTCCTCCGCGCCCGCCGGGATGCAGAGGACAAGGGTCAACGCGGCGAGGCTGAGGACCCGCGACAGGCGCCGGGCCTGGACGGTGAACGTGCTACCAGGCATAGAAACTCCTCTCGTTCCTGCGGTCTAGCGGTACCGGACTCATCCCAACGTAACGTCGCGCAGGCGGAATGTCATCAGTCTGCGTACCTCGACGGTAAACACCGAGGCTAGGCGGAGGTTTCCGGTTTCCGGACGGCCTCCTCCCCTTCGCGGGCGTACTCGGCCGCGTGCATGGCCTTCCATTCGTGGGCCGGCATACGCCCGTCGAGCCAGATCGTGCTCATCGGGTATTCCGACGGCATGAAGATCACATAGAAGAAGTGCCAAATGATGATGGCGCTCACGGCGAGGATAGCCTCGTAATAGTGCACGACGGCGGAGACGCGGACGACCCAAGCCGGCAGCCAACCGGTGACCAGGTCGGGGAACCAGAGGATCAAGCCGCTGAGCGCCATGATCACCGTGCCCCAGATCACCGCCCAGTACTCGGCCTTCTGCGTATAATCGAAGCGGCCGAACCGCGGGCGCTCCGACCGCCACCCGAGATGAAACGCCATGTTCTGGGGGAACTGGACGAAATCGACGCCCTGGGGAGCGATCTCGCGCAGGTTGCGGCGTCCGCGCCGCGTCAGCCCGATCCACAGCAGGTGGTAGACGCTGGCCAGCACCAGAATCACCGCCAGCGCGCGGTGCAGGTTGGCGCGGACGAATTCGTTGCCGCCGAGGCCGATCAACCCGGCCCACCACGACTCGGGCGAGCGCAGTGCGAAGCCGGTGATCGCCAAGCCGGTGAACGACAGCAGCAGGACCAGGTGCTGCATCCGTTCGGCCCGCTGCCAGCGCAGGACGTATGGCTCGCCCTGGCGGCGCCGGCGGTGCTGGTTCAGTTCGTAGCGCGCCACGATCAGGTTGTGGAGCGCCATGCCGCCGAGGACGACCGCGATCAACGTCAGGTAGATCAGCTTGGCCCAGCCGTGCGGACCGCGGGCGACCAGGGCGCTGGCATGCGTGTAGCTGCGGGCAAAGGTCTCGTTGGAGCGCGGGTGGCACTTGCCGCAGGTCGCGGTCACGTTGTCCGGGTGGACCGCCGAAACGGGATCCAGCGGGCTGTGGATCGCGTGGGTGTTGTGGCAGTCGATGCACGTCGCTACCAGCGGTCCGCCGCGCCCGACGGCCCAGCCGTGATAGCTGTCCAGGTAGCTCTCCACGACGCCGGCCGTGATGCCGTACTTCTCCGCGAGGGCGGGATTGGTGTGGCAGGTACCGCAAAGCTCGCGGGCGATACGCGCCGGCGCCGACAGCGCCTGCGGATCATCCTTACTCCGGGTCAAGTGCTCGTCGTGGCAATCGATGCAGGCCGGGGCGTCCGCGATGCCCATCGCCAGCGCCTGGCCGTGGATCGACCCCTGGTACTCGGCGGTGACCGCGCCGTGGCAACGGCCGCAGGTCTGGGCGATCTGGAAGCGGTTGATCCCCGAATCCGCGACCTGGGCGTGTTGCATCTCGTGCGAGCCGTGACAGTCGACGCAGGTGGCGGCGTGGACTCCTTGGGCGTTCAGCTTGCCGTGGACCGATTCCTGGTAGCGCGGCAGGGTGATGGGCAACCGCACGAAGTTGGAGGCGATCACCACTTCTTCGCCGTGGCAGCGCCCGCACATGTCCGGCACGTTGACCGGGTGGATCGGCGACGCGGGGTCATGGGCGGCCAGGACATGGTGGCCGCGATGGCAGTCCGCACAGGTGGCGGCGCCTTCGTTGCCGCGCAGGCGGCCGAAGCGATGCACGCTGCCGCGGTAGATCGCCTCGACATCCTCGTGACAACTGCCGCAGCCGCCGTCGAAGCGGCTGACCGACTCTTCATCCTTGTGGGTGCTGTGGCACGACAGGCACGTCAGACTGCGGTCGGCGAGCAGACCCTCGTGTACCGAACCCGCGAACTCCGCGTACTCCTTCTGGTGGCATTCGTTGCACGCGCTGGCGACCCGGTCGGACATGTGCGGCTTGTGGGTCGCGTGCACCTCGTGGCAGGACGCGCAGTTCAGCAACCCGTCGCCTGCGAGTTGCCCGCCCATGACCGCGTGACCGCCTCGCTGGACATCCTCCATGGCGCCGAGGTGGCAGGACGTGCAGAGGCGATTGACGGCACCGGCCGCCGGCGGCAGGCCCGGTCCGTGCGACTGATGGCAGGTGATGCACCCTGGCAGATCGCCGACCACCCCCGGACGCGCTGCGTGCACCCCCCGATCGTATTGGTCAGTTTCGAGCCGATGGCAGCTGCGGCAGGATTCTTCGGCGACGGTCTTGTCCAGGCCGTGGATCTGGTGGGGGTCGCCGGCCGCGCCGTGGCAGGCAATGCAATCCGGGGCGCGCCGGTTTCCGCGGTCCAGCGCGAGGAAATGGAAGTTGTCGCGATAGCTCTTGACGGCGTCGGCGTGGCACTGGGCGCAATCGACGCGCTGGTAGCGGTCGTAGTGGGGCGTCTCTTCGTAGTTGCCGTCTTGGGTGTGGCAATCGAGGCAGGCGAGGCCGGCGTGGACGCTCTGCGCGTAGTCCGCCGGCGCCACGGCCATCCGGCGCCCGTCGGCCGCGGTCAGATCCGGATCTTCATGACACATCAAGCAGGTCTCATTGTCGGCGGCCGCAAGCCCGGGCAAGAGCAATAGGACCAGAACAGCCTTGCGCAGGCCCGCTGCGGTTCGCCGGCGCCGGCGTCGATCCCTGCCGATCATGAAGTGGCCTTTCGTTGCGCGGTTGCGCCCCATCGCCGCTGTCTTGCGGCCATGATAATACTCGGAGCTCGCGACAAGAAGAGATAATTAGTTTGTTCCCTGTGGGTTAGAACGCCCAATTGATCATGATATCGGTTGTCGCCAATAGACGGCCGGCGCGCCGCGCGGCAGGGCGGGCGATGATCCTCTGGTTAACCCGGATTATTCACGAAGGACCGGCTGCGAAAGGTCAATTGCTTGCCAGGACGCGCCTTCTCGGATCGGCTCGGTCAACGTACCGCCTTGGGTACGCCTCCCTCGCCGATCCTTGCGAGCCCGCGTCCTGGCAAGCATTTTCCACTTTCTCGCGGCGGTCCTTCATGAATAATCCGGGTTAAAAAGGACGCTCGGCGATAGGCTGTTGCTTTCACAGCGTGGCGACCCGACGCACGCGACCCCGGTTACCAGTAAACGGAGTGTCCCATGAACCTGGCCGAAGACCGATACCTGCTGGCCGCCCTACGCCTGGCCGAGGACAACGCGCGCAGCGGACGCGGCGGCCCTTTCGGCGCCGTCGTAGTCCGGGCCGGCGAGATCATCGCCGAAGGCGTCAACCTGGTGACCGGCAGTGGCGATCCCACGGCCCACGCCGAGGTCGTCGCCATCCGTGAGGCCTGCCGCCGCCTCCGGACTTTCAATCTGCAGGGTTGTGAGATCTACACCAGCTGCGAACCGTGCCCGATGTGCCTCGGTGCGATCTACTGGGCCCGGCTCGACCGCCTGGTCTTCGCGGCGACCCGGCAAGCCGCGGCCGCCGCGGGATTCGACGACGCCGTGATCTACGATGAACTGCCGCTCGCGCCGGAACGGCGCTCGCTGCCGACGTACCACCGGCCGCACCCCGAGCAGGAGCGACCGTTCGCCGCGTGGGCGTCTCTTGCCGACCGCCGCGATTACTAACGCGGATCAATCCGCCGGTTTGCCAAGTTTCTTCTGCATGAAAGGCGTCAGCAGATCGATCGGGATCGGGAAGATCGTGGTGCTGTTGTTTTCCGACGCGATGTCCGTCAGCGCTTGCAGGTAACGCAGTTGCAGAGCGGTCGGATGCACCTCGATGATCGCCGCCGCTTCGCTGAGGCGCTTCGAGGCCTGAAACTCGCCGTCGGCGTGGATGACCTTGGCCCGGCGCTCGCGCTCGGCTTCGGCCTGGCGCGCCATGGCCCGCTTCATCTCCACCGGCAAATCGACGTCCTTCATCTCGACGGTCACGACCTTGATGCCCCAGGGATCGGTCGCTTCGTCCAGGATCGTCTGCATCTTCATGTTGAGCTTGTCGCGCTCGGCGAGCAATTCGTCGAGGTCGGCCTGTCCGACCACGCTGCGCAGGGTCGTCTGGGCGAGCTGACTCGTGGCGAATAGGAAATCCTCGACGTCGATCACCGACCGCTCCGGCTCCATCACACGGAAGTACAGGACGGCGTTGACCCGCACCGAGACGTTATCGCGCGTGATCACGTCCTGCGGCGGCACGTCCATGGCCACCGTGCGCAGGCTGACGCGCACCATGCGCTCGATGAAGGGCACCAGGAAGATCAGGCCGGGCCCGCGGTTGCCCACGTAGCGGCCGAGCCGGAAGACGACGGCGCGTTCGTACTCGCGCATGATCCGCAGCGCGTTCGACAAGATGAAGATGATGAACAGCAGCAAGATAACTGGGAAGGTGAACGGAATCGGCATGCCATTTCCTTTCGTTGCACCCCGCCCAGCGGCAGCCGGGCGTCGAATCGCGGGTCGATGGTCAATCCGCGGGTATGACTGGCCGGACGCGCGCCACCCGTCCGTCGACGCGCTCTACCTCGACTTGCGCTCCGGTTGGCACCGGTTCCGCGGCCACGGCATCCCAGAGCTCGCCGTGGAACACGACCTTGCCGGGTCGGTCGCTGCCGCCCAACGCCGCCACCACCCGGCCGCGCTGGCCGACCAACGACGAGGAACCGGTCACCGTCGGCCGTCGTTGACCGCGGATCACCAACCAGACGCAGAACACGAAGAAACCGCCGAAGAGGCCCACCGCGGGCACCAGGACCGTTAACTTCAGTTGCGCCCACGGTTCAGGGGAATCGAACAACATGAGCGACCCGAGGACCAGGGCCGCCAGTCCGCCTAGCGTCAGACCGCCGTAGCTGGTCACCTTGACCTCCAGGATCAACATCACCACCCCGAGCAGGATCAACGCGATGCCGGCATAGTTGACCGGCAGGGCCTGGAACGCGAAGAGCGCAAGCAGCAGGCTGATGGCGCCGAGAATGCCCGGCACCAGCGCGCCGGGATTGCTGAGTTCGAAGAAGATCCCGTAGATGCCGAGCAACATCAACAGATAGGCGACGTTGGGATCGACGAGCCACTTGAGCAGCCGCTGCCGAGGCCCCATCGGCTGGACCTCGACCACGGCTCCGCCGAGAGCGAGCATCTGGCTCCGTTCGCCCACGGTCACCAGCCGGCCTTGCAGGCTGTCCAGCAGCGCGGTCGTCGTGCCGGCGATCGCATCGATCATGCCGGCGGCGAGCGCCTCGCTGGCCGTGAGGTTGATCGCCTCGGTCACGAAGCGCCGAGCCAGATCTTCGTCGCGGCCGCGCTGGCGGGCAAGCGAGGCGATGTAGGCTGCCGCGTCGTTGGCGACCTTCGCCGCCATGGTGCTATCGGCGATGCCGCCGCCGATCTGGACCGGACTGGCCGAGCCGACGTTGGTGCCGGGCGCCATCGCGGCGACGTGGCCGGCGAGCAGGATGAACGCCCCGGCCGACGCGGCCCGCGCCCCCGGCGGCGCCACGTGCACGATCACCGGCACCTCCGCCGCAAGGATCGCCTTGACGATCACGCGCATGGACGCGTCGAGACCGCCCGGGGTATCGAGCTGCAGCACGACGGCCGCGGCACCGGCGGCCGCGGCCTGCTCGAGCCGGTTGGTAATGTATTCGGCCGCGACGGGCGAGATCGGCCCATCATAGGTGAGCAGATGGACCCGCGCCGGCGCTTGGTTCGCGGCGTCGACAGGCTCACCCTGTGCCGTATCGGCTGCCGGCAATGTCACTGCCGGCAGCGCCAGCAGCAGCAGGCCGGCCGTCAGGCTGGCGCTGCAGACCAACCACGAAACGACACGCGGGCGGGCGGTTCGCCTGGTCATCGCTGCTCCTTTCCATCTCGCTGACGTCGTGCTCACCCGACAGCATAACGTAAAACGCGATCGGAGACAGCGTTTTCCTCCGCGGCCGGCAGCGCCCGCCCGGATTCGCCGGCAAGCCTACGTGCCGGCGGCGTAGTCGTTGATATAGGCCTCCTGCTCGGGCGTCAGCTCGTCGAGGCCGGCATCGAGCGTCGCGAGCTTGATGCGGGCGATCTCCTGGTCCTGCCGCTCGGGGATGTCGTGCACGCCGATCGGCAGCGTCTTGCCCTCGGCGGCCAGGCGCACCATGCTCAGGAACTGGTTTGCGAAGCTCATATCCATGACCTCGCTCGGATGGCCTTCGGCCGCAGCCAGATTCACCAGCCGGCCCTGCGCCAAGACATAAATGTGCCGTCCGTCCGCCAGCGTGTACTCCTCGCAATTGGCGCGGATCTCGCGCTTGCCGGTTGCCAGGGCGGCGAGGTCTGTCAAGTTGATCTCACAGTCGTAATGACCGGTGTTGCAGACGATCGCGCCGTCTTTCATGACCTCGAAATGCCGCCGCGTGAGGACGTCCTTGCAGCCGGTGGCGGTGATGAAAACGTCGCCGATGCGGGCAGCTTCGTCCATCGTGCGCACCTGGTACCCGTACAAGACCGCTTTGAGCGCCGCGGTGGGCTTGATCTCGGTGCAGATGACACGGGCGCCGAGCCCCGCCGCCCGCAGCGCACAGCCGCTGCCGCAGTGACCGAAGCCCGCCACCACGAAGTTCTTGCCCGCCAGGAGCACGCTGGTCGCCCGCATGATGCCGTCGATACTGCTCTGTCCGGTGCCGAAGACGTTGTCGAAATCCCATTTGGTCTCGGCGTCGTTGACCGCGATCACGGGGTACTTCAGGGCGCCGGCCGTCGCCATCGCGCGCAGGCGATGCACGCCGGTCGTCGTTTCCTCGGTGCCGCCGATGATGCCGGCGATCAGTTCGGGGTGCCGGTTGTGCACCGAGAAGATCAAATCGGCGCCGTCATCGAGGGTCAGCATGGGCCGGAAGTCGAGGGTGCGATCGATGCACCAGTAGAACTCATCGACGCTCATCCCGTGCCAGGCGTAGATGCTCACCCCGGCCGAGGCCAGCGCGGCGGCCACCTCGTCCTGGGTCGATAGCGGATTGCACCCGGACCAGCTGATCTCCGCGCCGGCCGCCTTGAGCGTCTCGACGAGCACCGCTGTCTCTTTGGTGACGTGCAGGCAACCGGCGATGCGCATGCCCTTGAGGCTCTGCCGCCGGGCATGTTCTTCGCGCAAGCGCATCAACACCGGCATGCGCGACTCGGCCCAATCGATCTTCATGCGTCCGCGGGACGCCAGTTCCAGGTCGCGGACCTTGTAACCGTCGCCGGTGGCGAATTTCTCGGACATGAACAACTCCTTCGCTGTGGTGCCCTCGCGGGCGGATACGACGGCCGCGGTGCGGCCGCTTCGGTCAAGGCACTAACGGACGCCGCGCCACGGCCAGCATGACATCCGGCCAGGCGAAACCTTCGCGGCCGCCGCCCGCCGTGAGTCGTTCGGCCGTCTCATCAACGGTGCGCCGGCGCTGCAGCCACCGCTCCGCGACGAGGCCGGCGGCGGTCAACCACGCAGAGAGCTGGTCGCGTTCGAAGCCCAGCCAGCGATGGGCGAGTTGATCCTGCAGCCAGTTCAGATTGTGGCGCGTGAATTCGATCACGACCACAATCCCGCCCGGCCGCACGACCCGCGCAAGTTCGCGCAAAGCAATGCCCGGGTCGGCCACGTGGTGCAAGACCATGCTCGTGTAAGCCGCGGCGAACACGGCGTCGGGAAACGGCAGCGCATGCACGTCGGCGCGCTGGAAACAAACGTTCCGGCACCCGGCGTCGCGGCAGCGTTTCCGCGCGCGGACCAACAACGCTTCGCTGCGATCCACGGCCATCACGCCGGCCGCGGCCTGCGCCAAGAGCGGCAGCAAGGCGCCGGTGCCGGTCCCGACATCGATGACCCGTAGTTCCGGCGCAACAAGAGCGGCCACGACCGCGGTCTGCAGATCCGGATGCTCATACTGGCGGCGGATCTGGTCCCAGTGGTCGGCCGCACCGGCAAATGCCTCGCGCTCGCGCAGTTCCCGCTCGGCAATCACGGCCGCCAACCGCCGGTCGTCATCCGGCGCCCCCGCAACATGTTCGGCCGCCGCCGCGACGGCTCGCTGCAATTCAGCGCCACCGGCGAAGCCGGCCGCCGGAACAGCTCGGTACCAGCTCCACGTACCCTCCCGCCGCTGCTCGACCCAGCCGCCGTCGCGCAGCACACCCAGGTGCCTCGAGACGCTCGGCTGGCGCATCTGCAGGATCGCCACCAACTCCTGCACGTTCAGCTCGTGGCGCGCCAGCAATCGCAGCAATCTCAATCGAGTGAGATCGCTGACCGCCTGGAAGACGCCAGCGGGGTCGGCTGGTTTAATATTCATAAATTCGAATGTATCAATTATTCAGTCCGGCGTCAACCCCCGCATTCCGCCGGGAGGGTCGCCTGGGTGCTCAGGTGTCGAGCAACAATTTGCGAGGCACAACCCTCGCGCCGTGGAACCAGGCGTACCAAAGAAGATCGCTCAGCGGCACGATCGGCAACGACGGGGCCACGAACGCCAGTCCGTCGGCGATCTGGCCCAGGCAACCTGGGCTGGTCGTTACCACCAGGTCGCAGCCGGTCGCGGCGAGCATCGCGGCCTTGCGCCGGCCCATGGCTCGCGAAAGCTCACGATGACGAAGCGCATAGACGCCGGCGCTGCCGCAGCAGACATCGACCTCGGCAGCCTCGAGCACCTCGACACCGTCGATGCGCGCCAACACGCGGCGCAGTGCCGCCGCGGCGCCGAGTCCGTGGCGAAGATGACAGGGCTCGTGCACGGCGATCCTCAGGGAGAGCGATCCGAGCGCCGCCGGCAGGATCTGATCCAGCACGACGGCGGCATCGCGGACCTTGTCGCCAAACGCCGCGCTATCATCGCTCAGCTCGAGCCCGCAGCCGGCCGCTGCGACCACCAAGCAGTCGCACGCAGCCAATGGCGCGCGCAGCGCGGCGAGGTTGCGCGCGCGCAGGCGCCGTTTCCGGGCGGGGCGCCCGGAATGCGAAGCGATCGCTCCGCAGCACACCTGTCCCGGCGGATCGACCAGCGCACAACCGCACGCCGCGAGCAGCTCGCGTAGACGTGCCGCCGTGCCGGGCAAGAGCGCCGCGTCGGCGCAGCCGCGGAACCAGACTAGGCGCAGACCAGCGGCCGGCGCGGCGGGCGCCACACGCACGGTTGAACGCGGCGCCGCATCCGCGAGGACGCCGCCCGTCAGATGATCCAACAGGCTGACCAGATCCCGGTCGCGGTGCGGCGATGTCGGCACCGCGCCGACGAGCCTGGCCAGCCCGGCAACCGGCCGCGGCGCGGCGGCCAGGCGCGCGCGCCACTCTACGCCACCCAATCTCGCCAGGACGGCCCGCGCCCAGGCAGTAACCCGGCGCACGATGTGCAGCACCGGCCGGCGGTCGAGCAGGTTGGCCAACGCGAAGCGACGCCAGCGATCGGCGCGGCGGCCGATTTCGCGAGCGCAGGCGAGCAACTCGGCGCTGATGCCGCTGGGACACACCGCGCTGCACGCGAGGCACCCGAGGCAGCGGTCGAACGCCTGCGCGACGGCCGGCGCGTCCGGCGGCAGGCGCCCCGCCAGGACTTCGCCGAGCAGCAACAGGCGCCCGCGCGGCGAGAGAGTTTCGTCGCCCGAGGCGAGATAGGTCGCGCAGTGCGGCAGGCAGAGACCGCAGTGGACGCAACGCCGCAACAACTGATCGAGCCGCGTCGTGTCGGTTGGACCGATCATCGCGCGGCCTCCGCCAGGATCGCCTGCAGCCAGCCGGGGCACGGCAAGCGCAGGTGCGGATCGAAGAGCCGCTTCAAGCCGGCGAGCAAGCGGTACGGCACCGACGGCGGCGGCGGCGGCGGCCATTGCAGCTTCCCGTCTCGGAATACGTTGTCGGCGATCCAGCCGACGGGTTCTTCGGCCGGCGCCTCCGGCATCCACAGCATCTCGGGCTGGGCCTGCCAGATCAAACGCCGCGGGCGCGGCCAATCCGGCAGCGTTTCGCGGCGCGTAAGCAGGGTCCAGTCGGGCGCAGCGACCGCCCAAGTGGGCAAGCCTGCCAGCAACGACGCCCGGCCGACCGCAGCGAACGCGTCGCGCCCGCCGTGCGGTCGCGCCAGCCCATGGTCCTCGCTCCAGGTCTCGAGATCGGCCTGCAGGCGATCGAGGTCGCCGCCGCGGCCATACCCCGCGGCCAGGACCCACAGCAACGATCCATCCAGATGCGGACTGCGAACCGCCAACGCGGGATGCTCGTGGCGCCGCAAGACGCCCATGAACTCGCGGCGGCATGCGCTGGGGAAGAAGGGCGGTACATCCGGCCAGCTCCAGATCCCCACCGCCGCCGGCAGCGGGCGCAAACGCAGGCTGGCGGCCAGAGGTTTGGCGAGCATCCCGCCGCTGCCGACGAGCAAGCGCACCAGATCGTAACCGGCCACGTCTTTCAGCGTGGCCGTGCCCGCGCGGAAGACCTCGCCGTCACCGGATTCGGCCCACAGCGCCAGGATCGCGTCCGTCGGCCGCAATGATCCGAGCAAGGACGGCCCCGTGGTGCCGGCGTCGATCATAGCGCCGACGGTCAGATCGCCCCCCAGGCCGGGCGCGGCCACGCGCCCGCGATACGCCGCGCCCACGGGAATCCAGTACCCGCGGGTCATGGCTTCGCTCTGCAGCTCGGCCAGCGGCACGTCGGCCGGCGCGGTGACCGTCAGGCTCTCCCAACGAAAGTCGACGCGCACCGGCACCGGCTGGGCCGCCGTTCCGTCGCCGGGTGGCGGCAGCACCTTGCCAGGATTGCAGATGCCGGCCGGATCGCAGAGATCCTTGATCCCTTGCATCAACCGTAACGCGGTGCGGTCGAGCTGCCGGCCGATCAGGTGTCGTTTCTCCAGTCCGATGCCATGCTCGCCCGTACAACTGCCGCCGAGCGCAATCGCCCGCAGCGAGATGGCGTCGGCGACCTGGCGCGCGCGAGCCGCCGCGTCCGGATCGCGATCGTCGAAATGGATGCCCGGATGCAGGTTGCCGTCGCCAGCGTGCCACGCGGTAGCGATCGTGACTCGCTGATCGCGCCTGATCGCTTCGATGTCGCCGACCAGTTCGGGCAACGCCTCGAGCGGCACGACCACGTCTTGGGAGATATAGCTCGGCGACAGGCGGCCGACCGCACCGAAGGCCTGCTTGCGGCATTGCCAGAGGCGCTCGCGCGAGGCAGTGTCGCGACCGACCTCCACCCGGCGAGCACCGGCGGCGCGCAGCGCGTGGCCGGCCCGGGCGGCGGCGTCGTCGACTGCGCCCGCTGCGCCGGCCAGTTCGCAGATCATGACCGCCTCGACATCGGTCGCCAGCGGAAACGCGAAGGCCTCGGCGACGGCCTCCAACATGGTCTGATCGATGATCTCGCACGCCTGCGGCTCGATCCGCGCACGCGCCAGATCGATCACGGCGGCGGCGGCGTCGCGCAGCCGCGGGAATTCCGCCAGCAGCGTCGCGGTGGATTCGGGCAACGGACACAGCTCGAGATCGGCGTTGCAGATCACGCCTAGCGTGCCCTCGCTGCCGCAGAACAGCCCCCGCAGATCCGGGCCGCGGTCCAACGCGCAGCCGCGCCCGCTCGCCCAGCGGCGGCCCTCCGGATCGAACCACTCCACGCGTCGCACGTGCTGCGAGGTCACCCCGACCTTCAGGCAATGCGGGCCGCCGGCGTTGGTCGCGATGTTGCCGCCAATGGTCGCGGCCGCCTGACTGCTGGGATCGGGCGCGAAGCACAGGCCGTAGGCGGCCGCCTTTCGGCTCACGGCGGCGTTGAACACGCCGGGTTCGACGCGCACGTGCCGCCACTCGGCATCGACCTCGCCGAGGCGCGTCAGGCGGCTCGTGGCGATCACCACAGCGCCACCGGACGGCAAGGCGCCGCCGGCCAGCCCGGTGCCGCCGCCGCGGACGACGAACGGGCGGCCGTGGCGGGCACAGACGGCGATCACGCGGCCCAGATCGTCGACCGTCGCAGGCAACGCGACACAGGCCGGACGGCCGCTGACCTGGTGCGACGCATCGCGCGCGTACACCGTCGTGCTGGCCGGATCGTCGCGCACCGCCGCAGCGCCGATTGCCCGCCGCAGCTCCCGGATCAGATCCCTGGCCGCCATCGATCCGCCTCCCGGCATCCGCTGATTCGAAGCCGTTGGCTGCGAAACATAGGCTGAGCCTGCCGGGGACTCAAGCCGCCGCCGGCGTCTCTGTGTGTTATAATGATTATGCGAGACTGCGAACCGAACCGGAGGCCTAACGATGTCGACCCGCCAATTGTTGATCGGCTCCTTGCTGTGCTTCGTCAGCGCCGCGCCTCTGCTTGCCGCAACGACGGACCAGGCACGCCTTGCTACCATCGAGGAGCAGGCGCGAGAGAGATTCCAGAGCTGGCGAGGCCACGCCTACGCGGCCTTGTTGGCCAAAAAGGACGGCCCTCTGCGCGCGTTGCTCGCTGACCCGGAAATCGAGCTCTTTGGCGTGCTGCCCTCAGGCCGCCCGTTATTTATCGCCACCGAGAACGTCGACGCCGCTGCCACCGTCGCGACCGACCTCGTCTGGCCCGGTGGGTCCGCCGGGCTGGACCTCAGCGGCGCCAATCCGCTCGGGTCTCTTGCGATCTGGGACGGCGGCGCGGTCCGGATCTCGCACCAAGAGTTCACGGGCCGGGCCGTCAGCGGCGACGGCAGCAGCAACGTCAGCTCGCACGCCACGCACGTGGCCGGCACCATGATCGCCGCCGGCGCGGATCCGGACGCCCGCGGCATGTCGTTCGCCGGCACGCTTCAGTCCTACGACTGGGGCGACGACACGGGCGAGATGGCGGCGGCCGCCGCCGGGCTGCTCTGCTTGAGCAACCACAGCTACGGGTACGTCGCCGGCTGGCGCTATGGTTGGAGCGACCCGGACGCCTGGTACTGGTTCGGCGATCCGACCGTCAGCGAGATCGAAGACCCCGGTTTCGGCTTCTACGACCCGACCGCCGCCGCGTGGGACGACCTCGCCCACGCGGCGCCATATTACCTGATCGTCAAGAGCGCCGGCAACGACCGCAACGACGCAGGCCCGGAACCGGGCGGCGGCCACTACGCCTGGAGCGACCAGGTCAACGACTGGGTCTGGTCCACGGTCGTCCGCGATCCCGACGGCGGGGTCGACGGTTTCGACTCGATCCCCTACCACGGCACAGCCAAGAACATCCTGACCGTCGGCGCGGTGCTCGACATTCCCGGCGGCTGGACGAGTCCGGACGACGTCCAGGTCAGCGATTTCTCGAGCTGGGGTCCGACCGACGACGGCCGAGTCAAGCCCGATCTGGTGGCTAATGGCGTCAGCCTCTACAGCAGCATCGCGTCCGGCGACGCCGAGTATGCGCGTTACTCCGGCACGAGCATGTCCGCGCCCAATGTCACCGGCTCTTTGAATCTGCTCGTCGAGCACTATCGGACCCTGCACGGCGGCCAACGGCCCCTGGCCAGCACCCTCAAGGCTATCGTGTTGCACACCGCCAGCGAGGCCGGGCCCACGCCGGGACCGGACTTCATGCACGGCTGGGGGCTCTTGAACACCGCCGCCGCGGCGCTGCTGATCAGCGATGACGCGGCGGGCGGCCGCCGTCTGCGCGTGGCGACCCTCGCCGACGGCACGGCCGACCTCTACCGCTTCTATCACGACGGCGAAGGCGAATTGAAGGTCACCCTCGCTTGGACCGATCCCGCCGGGTCGCCCCCCGCGTGGTCGTTGAACCCGCCGACCCCGATGCTGGTCAATGATCTGGATCTCAAACTGGTGCGCGAAAGCGATAGCGCGGTGTTCTGGCCCTGGCTGCTCGACCCCACCGCTCCGGCGGCGCCGGCCGTCACCGGACCCAACCATCGCGACAACGTCGAGATGATCCTGGCGACCGGCGCCGGCGCCGGCACCTACCTGGTGGAGGTCTCGCATTCCGGCAGCTTGCAGGGCAGCCAGACATACTCGCTCGTGGTCAGCGGCCTGCGTCCGCTCAGCGTCACGGCGGCGCCGGCCGTGATCGCCGCGTCGCGCTTGCTGCACGCCGCGCCCAATCCTTTCAATCCGCGCACCGAGATCGCGTTCGAACTCGCGTACGAACAGGCCGTGCAGGTCGCGATCTTCGATCCGCGGGGCCGCCGCGTCAGCATCCTGGCCGAACAGCGGCTGCCGGCCGGCCGCCATCGGCTTGCCTGGGATGGACGCGACGCCGCGGGACGCGATCTCGCCGCCGGCGTCTACCTCGTGCGACTGCAAGCCGGCGTCACCGTGGACCGCATGCGCGTCCTGCTGGTCCGCTAGCTCGTCCGGCGGGCCGGGTTTGACGCTGCCCGGCCCAGACTCTATCATGGCCGCTGGCGATCCAGGCGGCGCCCCGCGAATGGGACGCCGCCGCCGTCTGCCCCGGTCGCGGCGCCGCTTGCAGCCGCGCTTGCGGCTACGAACCTCGCTTGCCAGTCGGAGTAGGAATGACCATCGCTGATCACCCCCTCCACAGATCCCGGCGTGCGGGATTACCGCACCGGGCTCCTGCCTTGGGTGATGACGCCAAGTCGCGGCGATGGCCAGGGATGGCAGATGCGCGGATGTGGAAGCCAGCGGTCGATGTGGCGCCTGAAGCTCTGCCACGGCGGGACGTGACGGTTGCCACGTCGGCGCAGTGTGCGTCCCCAGAGCCAGGTGAGCTGGTGGCGAAAGGCACTGAGCGCGGGGCCGTTGCCAGGCACGCCGTAATAGCGCGCATGCCCGGTCAGCACCGAGCGCAGGTATTCACCCTGCTCGGGAATCGACTTCGTGATACGCCGCCGCAACTCGGTCTTCACCTCGCTGAGCTTCGCCCGAAGTCGCTTCTTCATCGTCTGCCGCCGCACCGTGAAACGTCCGCGCCTCGTCTTGCCGCAAATGTGCGTGAAACCGAGGAAGTCGAACGTCTCCGGCTTCGTCTCGCCGCGTCGCGCTCTGTTGTTCGCCGCATAGCGGCCGAATTCCAGGAGTCGCGTCTTGTCGGGGTGAAGCTCCAGGCCGAACTTAGCAAATCGGTCGCGCAACTCGGCCTGGAATGCGAGAGCATCCCGCTGGTGTTCGAACCCCACGACGAAGTCGTCAGCGTAGCGCACGACGATCAAGTCGCCGCGCCCTGGCTGATTCCGCCATCGTTGGATCCACAGGTCGAACACGTAGTGCAGGTAGACGTTCGCCAAGAGCGGGCTAATGCTCCCACCCTGGACGGCGCCTTCGTCGCTGCATGTTCGTTGCCCGTCCTCGAGCACGCCGGCGCTGAGCCATTTCTGGATCAGCCGCACGACGCGCTTGTCCGCTACACGGTGCTCGATGAACTTCACGATCCACTCGTGCTTCATCGTATCGAAGAAGCGGCGAATGTCCGCGTCGAGCACCCAATTCACCTTCCTCGCCCAGATGCCGACGCTGAGCGCGTCCAGCGCATCGTGCTGGCTACGTCCCTGCCGGAACCCATACGAGAATCCGAGAAAGTCCGTCTCGTAGATCGCGTTCAGCACGTCGGCGGTGGCCCGCTGGACGAGTTTGTCCTCCAGCACGGGCACGCCAAGCGGCCGCGGCCGCCCGTCCGTCTTCGGGATGTACGCTCTACGGACCGGTCTCGCCCGGTACGCTCCGTGTTGCAGCCGCTGCGACAAGTCCTGGAGGTTCTCCTCCAGACGTTCGCCGTAGTGCCGCCACGTCTCGCCATCGATGCCTGCCGCCGCGTCTCGCTTCAACGAGCGGTACGCGAGCCGCAGACGCTCCACGTCGTAGATGTGGTGCAGGAGCGCGGTGAAGCGCTGCTTTCTGTCTTTCTTCGCTGCTTGACGTACCCGCTCGAGCGCGCTGGGCACGCTTGGCCGGCGCTGTGTCCGGGGCGTGTTGCGCTCTCGCGAGTTTCCCTTGGCCAGGGTCCTTCCCTCCATCGCCTCCGTAGCCGATCGCTCGGCGTTGTTCGGCGACTTCCTCGGTACTACGACCCTGTCCGACTTCTCGCGTCCGTGCGTCATCGGCGTCCGCCCTTGGGCTTCCCGATGCGGCCTGCGACCTCGGGCGTCACAGGCGAACGCGAGATCTCCCGGTTTCCGCGCAAGGTGATTCGGTGCGTGCTCGGGGCCTGTGACCGCGCGGAGTCCGTTCGCATCTTGCCATGGCGATGCGTACGGTGTGGCCTTCCGCTTACTCCTACAGCGTCGGCACTCCGGAAGGCCTCATGCTTACGCATGAGGGCATGGATTACGCGGCTGGATACCCGGCCCGCACCTTCCCCTGTCAACGCTTCGCCCCTGCCCTCGCGGGCAACGACGCATGACTCGGGGTCAACGCGATTGGCTATTTCTTCGTTGTTGCGGACTTTCACCGTTTCACCTTGCCGGCTTTGACCGGCGCACAGGA
>Ga0334882_1001875_pt1 | contig 23411 bp, 23 predicted proteins | sample GraSluR1_MG_5_FD_207226 | JGI IMG/M metagenome (GOLD analysis project Ga0334882, IMG submission 207226) | Sludge microbial communities from methane-producing bioreactor in Wageningen University, Netherlands - Granular Sludge_15_04-R1 | ecosystem: Engineered > Bioreactor > Anaerobic >...
TTTGCCCTGAATCAGGCCTTTATCACCGACCCTGACAGTGTGGATTCCCACGATGTGACCATCGCCATGCAGAAAGCCAACATGGCGTTACAGATAACCAAAGCCGTCGTAGACGGCGCCCTGCAGTCATACAGGGAAATAATTAATCTGCGATGATGGAAAGTCGTATCATGCTATAATGTGATATGGATCCTGGAGATTCGCACCGCGAATCTCCCAGAGTTTGCCTTCCCGGAAGGCAAACTCCATCATCCTTTTTACCATATTCGTATTACTTGGGAGGGGATATGAACGAATGGTTTAAAAAGGTCTTGTCCAAGGTCAAAGCCCTTTGGGGTAAGTGGACCCTGGTTCAAAAGATCATCTTTATCTCGATTATTGGTGTCGCCCTGGCAGGTCTTATCTTTCTTGCCAGTTTCAGCTCCACCCCGAATATGGTGCCTCTACTCACCTCTGGTATTAACGATCCGGAAATCCTGAGTAAAATCACCTTCCGCCTCGACGAAGAGGGGGTGGAACACGTCATTACAGACACAAACAGGGTGCTTGTAAAGGATCAGAGGACCGCCCAGAGGATGGTGGCCCTGCTGGCCCGGGAAGACCTGATTCCTTCCGGTACAAGTCCCTGGGATATCTTCAAGATGGACCGCTGGACCGTTACCGACTTCGAGCGGGAAGTCAACCTGCGGCAGGCCATCACCAGGAACCTTAAAGATCACATTGAAGCCATAGAGGATGTGGACCGGGCCCAGGTGACCCTGGTTTTGCCCGAAACCACCCTCTTTCAGGAAGATCAGGATCCGGTGACCGCTTCGGTTATCGTGACCCCCCGGCCCGGTTCGGATATTCTCACCAACCGGAAGAAGATCGAAGGTATCGTGAAACTGGTCAAGTTCGCCATCCAGGGGTTAAGTGATGATAACATCGTCATCACCGACCACCGGGGCAACCTGCTCAATGACTTTGCGGGTCTGGAGGATTTTGACCGGCTGGAGCTGACAAAAAGGCAGATTACCCAGAAGGAAGCCCTGGAATCCCAGTATAAGAGGGAAATCCTGACCGAATTGAGGTCGATCTTCGGTGAAGACCGGGTCAGGATCCTGAAGGTTGAAATCGACCTGGATCTGGGCGCCAAGACGGTGGAGACCGATGAGTTTTTCCCTATCACCATGGTGCAGGATAATCCCCGGACCCCCTTTGATGAGACCCAGGTAATACCGAATGTGGTCCGTTCAGAACAGGCCATAAACGAACAGTACCGGGGGACCGGATTCAACCCCGAGGGACCTCCGGGACAGGAAGGACAGACTCCGCCGGCCTATAAAGACCTGGACGGCCTGGTGGGAGAATACAGCAACACCTCCAAGACCACAAACTATGAGATCAATGAAAGGAGAATCTTCGAACAGAAGAGTCCCTGGGAAATAAAACGGATCACCGTCGGTGTGGCCATTGATGGAATATGGAAGCAGATTTATACCAACAAGGGAACCCTGGATATCAACCCCGACGGCAGCATCGTCAGGGAATACAGCCCCGTTGCGGATGCCGAACTATCCAAGGCCAAAACCCTGATCGAGCATGCCATCGGGTATAATCAGGACAGGGGCGATTCGGTGACGGTTCAGCACCTCACCTTTGACCGTACCGCCCAGTTTGTCCGGGAAGATCAGAAATACAGGGACCAGCGGCGGATTCGGCAGATGATCCTCTATTCGGTCATAGGCCTTCTGGGCCTGGGTGTCGCATTCGTGGTTTTCCGGCTCATTGCCAGAGAACTGGAGAGGCGTCGGCGGCTCCGGGAAGAGGAGCTGGCGCGGCAGCATCAGGCCATGCGTGAGGCGGCTCTCAGAAGCGCCGAGGAGGAGAATGTCGATGTCAACATCTCGGTGGAAGAGAAAGCCCGGATGGAGATGCAGGAACATGCCCGGAATATGGCCCGGGAGCATCCCGAAGATGTGGCCCAGTTGATCAGAACCTGGTTGGTGGAGGAATAGAATATGGCAAAAAAACCCATGGCAGCCGCGGCAGCAGCGTCGGCCCCCGCCGCCGGTGGTGGCCGCAAGGGAGGGGTCAGGAAGGACCTGACGGGAAGGCAGAAGGCGGCCATCTTTCTGGTGACCCTGGGGTCAGAGATCTCTTCTGAAATTTTCAAACACCTCCGGGAAGATGAAATAGAAGCGTTAATTTTTGAAATAGCCCGGCTGGACAACGTAGAATCGGAGGAGCGGGACAAGGTTCTTTTAGAGTTCAAAGAGCTCATGATGGCTCAGGATTTCATCACATCCGGAGGGATCGACTACGCCCGGGAACTTCTGGAGAAATCCCTGGGCTCCCAGAAAGCGGTGGATATCATCAACCGGCTTACCAGCTCCCTGCAGGTGCGGCCCTTCGACTTTATCCGGCGGACCGACCCGGCCCACCTTTTAAACTTCATCCAGCAGGAGCATCCCCAGACCATCGCCCTGATTCTGGCCTATCTGGAGCCCCAGAAGGCGTCCATCATCCTGGGGGCTTTGCCCCATGACATCCAGTCCGATGTGGCCAAACGGATTGCCACCATGGACCGGACCAGTCCCGAGGTACTGAGGGAAGTGGAACGGGTCCTGGAGAAAAAACTCTCCACCCTCTCTTCCGAGGACTACACCGCCGCCGGTGGTGTGGAAAATATCGTGGAGATTTTGAACCTGGTAGACCGGTCCACCGAGAAGGGGATTATCGAATCCCTTGAAGAGGAAGATCCGGAACTGGCGGAAGAAATCAAGAAGAGGATGTTCGTCTTCGAAGACATCGTTCTGCTCGACGACAGAGCCATCCAGAAAGTCCTTCGCGAAGTGGATACGGCGGAGCTGGCCAAGGCGCTCCGGGGGGTGGAAACCGAAGTACAGGACAAGATATTCAAGAACATGTCCCGGCGGGCCTCCGCCCTCCTCAAGGAGGAGATGGAGTACATGGGGCCTGTGCGGCTTAAGGACGTGGAAGAGACTCAGCAGAAAATTGTGTCCATTATCAGGAAGCTGGAAGATTCGGGCGAGATTGTGGTGGCCCGTTCCGGTGAAGATGAGATGGTTGTTTAAGGAAGACAAGGACGGGAGGCCGTTTTTGCTTTTCTCCAAGGAGGCGCCGCTGGTATGGCAAAGAACGTTTTTAGACCTCAGGAAATTGTAACCGTTTCCCGGAAGGTGATTCTTGAGAGTCCCTTTGATGAAGAGGCTACCACTGTCGAGGTTGAACCATTTGAAGAATACGCCGGCCCCACCGCCGATGACCTGCGCCGCGAGGCAGAAGCATTTAAAGTCTCCTGGGAGCAGGAAAAGAATGTCATGGTGGCGGAAGCCCGGGCGGAGGCGGAAAGAATCATCCAGGAGGGAGAGCAGCGGGCCTTTGACGAGGTAAAACGGCTTACCGATGACGCCCAGAAGGCCCGGCAGGAGGCGGAGGATGAAAAAAAACGCATCCTGGAAGAGGCTCATGCCGAAGCGGTCCGGATAAAAGGGGATGCCCAGGCCGAAGCGGACTCCGTTGAAGCGGCGGCCAGGAAGCGCGGCGAAGAAGCGGGCCGGCAGGAAGGCTGGGAGGCAGGCCAGGCGGAAGTGGCCCGGCTTACCGACCAGCTTCACCGGATCATCAACGCCGCCATCGAAAAACGGAACGAAATCATCGATGAATCGGAGACTCAGCTGATCAACCTGGTGATCCAGATCTCCAAAAAGGTTGTGAAGGTGATCTCGGAGAATCAGAAAAATGTGGTAATCAACAACTGCATCCAGGCGCTGCGGAAGCTGAAGAGCCGCGGCGATGTGGTTATCCGCGTAAACCTGGAAGACGTGAAACTCACGTCCGATCATATCAACGATTTCATGCGGATGGTGGAAAATGTCAGGACCATCACGGTTATGGAAGATACATCGGTGGATAAGGGGGGATGTGTTATTGAAACAGATTTCGGACAGATTGATGCCCGCATCTCCAGTCAGTTCAAAGAGATCGAGGAAAAAATCCTGGATCTGACTCCCATTCGGATCGAGAGTTCTGAATAGCAACGGGAGCCGCCGTTCAGGAGGGGGACGGTATGCATCTTTTTGACAAATACCAGACCGTTTTGGATCGTACCGATCCCATCAAGCAGACCGGGGTGGTCCAGAAAGTCCTGGGTCTTCTGGTTGAAAGCCTGGGTCCCCAGGTCAAAATTGGCGAGGTGTGCCAGATTATCATTCCGGGAGCCGCCGAAACCATATGGGCCGAGGTGGTGGGTTTTCGGGACCGTATCGTTCAGCTCATGCCCTATGCGAACATGGAAGGCATCGAACCCGGTTCGGTGGTGGTGGCCATGGGGGAACCCCTTTCCATCCCGGTTTCACCGGGCCTGCTGGGCCGGGTTTTTAACAGCATGGGCCAGCCAATCGATGGCCTGGGCTCCATCGGTGCCGAAGGATGGTACTCCAGCGTCAACAAGCCTCCGGATGTTCTCAACCGCCGCCGTATCACCGAGCAGATTGTGACGGGGGTCCGCGCCATTGACGCCTTCACCCCTGTAGGGAAGGGGCAGCGGCTTGGTATCTTTTCCGGCAGCGGCGTGGGTAAATCCACCCTTCTGGGGATGATTGCCCGGAATACCGATGCGGACGTGAATGTTATCGCCCTCATCGGGGAACGGGGCCGGGAGGTTCTGGAGTTTATCGAGAACGATCTGGGCGAGGAAGGGTTGAGACGGTCGGTAATTATCGTCTCTTCTTCTGATACCCCCCCTCTGGCCCGGCTCAGAGGCGCCTATGTGGCCACCGCGGTGGCGGAGTACTTCCGAGATCAGGGGAAGGATGTGATGCTCCTCTTCGATTCGGTCACCCGGTTTGCCCGGGCTCAGCGGGAGATAGGCCTGGCCATGGGGGAACCTCCGGCGAACCGCGGTTTCCCTCCCAGTGTATTTGAAAAACTACCCCAGCTGCTGGAGCGGTGTGGTACTTCCGCAAAGGGGACCATTACCGGTTTCTACACGATCCTGGTGGAGGGGGATGATATGGACGAACCGGTGGCGGATAACGTCCGGGGTATCCTGGACGGGCACCTGGTCCTGAGCCGGCAGATGGCCCAGGCCCACCATTATCCCGCCCTGGATGTTCTCTCCTCCCTCTCCCGGCTGGAAACCAAGATCACCGGATCCGGCGCCCGCCAGAGAATCGGCCATTTACGAAGGCTTCTGTCCGCTTACGCCGAGGCGGAAGATCTGATCAACGTAGGCGCCTATGCGGAAGGCTCCAATCCGGTAATCGATGAAGCCATCAAGAAACGGAAAGATTTGATGGCATTCCTGCGTCAGGATATCGAGGAAAAAGCCGGCATCGAAGATACCCTGGCCCGGGCGGCCCGAATTGCCGGACCGGGATTTGAAGAATGAAGAAATTTCACTACCCCCTGGAACGGCTCCTGAAGTTGCGGGAACACACCGAACAGGAGTGGGAAGTAAAGCTGGGGGAGGCTACGGGGCGGTGTGTCCGCACCAGGAAGGCCATCAGCCAGCGTGAGGCCAACCACCGCCGGGTCCTGGGGGAACGGGGTTCCCTTTCACCGGGGGATCTCATGGCGGGGGAGCTCTTTCTGAGCCGGATGCGACAGGAAGCGGCGGCATTAAGGAAAGAACTGGAAGAGGCAGAGGCGGAGAGACTCAAGATACAGGCTTCCTTCCTCGAAGCGTCCCGGGAGAGAAAGGTCCTTCAGAAACTGAAGGAAAAACAGGAGAGATCCTACCTTAAAGATGAGCTGAAGCGGGAGTTTGCCGAGGCGGACGACCGAAACAGCGGAGCCTCAGCCAGGACGAGGGCAGAGAAGCTGACAGAATACGATCAGATACCGGGGGGCTCCCCCGGTTTTACCGGAGGAGGAAACCATGGCGCGCTTTAAGGCGGTCCGCACGGGATCGACGGTCCTGTTATTACTATTACTGATACTGGCTTTGGGGTTCGGCGGCCTGGTCTGGTTTGATTACCTCGGTTTTGTGGATGCCCGGCAGCTGGTTTCACCGGTCCTTCGGCTGGTGGGGATTAATCAGCCCAAACCCATGGAAAACGCCGACGCCCTGGATCTGCTCGACCAGGAGCGTTTTAAAATGCAGCAGGCGCAGATGCTTCTCTGGCAGGAAGAACTGGTACAGAGAGAAGAGGGAATCAGAATAAAAGAGGCGGAAATCCAGCAAATCATGGAAGCGTTGGAAGAAAAAGAAAATGCTTTGCTGGAACAGGAAAATTCATTTAACGATCGGCTGAAACGGTACGAGAATAGAAAGGCGAACCTAAGGCAGGCTTCGCGTTATTTCGTCGGGATGCCCCCGGATCAGTCGGTGGAGAGGCTTCTGGCCATGGAAGACCAGGATGTCATCGATTTACTCCGGACTACGGAAGAGATAGCCCAGGAAGAAGGGGCTGCTTCCATGGTGTCCTACTGGCTCTCCCTGATGCCTGCCGACAGGGCCGCAGAACTGAGCCGCAAGATGCTCAAAAAACCGGAGGATTAAACATTTGATGATGGAAATGATAGCCAGTTACGGCAATCCCATCTCCCCCCAGCCCCCCCCCCTGGCCCGGAGTTATGAGGATCCCGGCTCCGCCGACCTGCGGGGACCTTCCTTCCAGGACTACCTGAAAAACTCTGTTGAAACCGTGTCTTCGCCTCCTCCTCAGGAGGGAAACAATCTGGAACATCCTTCCCGTGATACGGGGTCTGCGGCTTTGGCCGATCAGGCGGACCAGGATCAGCCGGCCTCCCCCAGGGATGAAGGCGGAATGAAGGAGTCCGGGAAATCTGATAAAAGGGAAGATCGTCAAGGCCGGACGTCTGAAACCCGGGAAGCCCTTACGGGTAAGTCAGAAAAACAGGGGTCAAAAGGTGGGTCGAAGACGGGACCTGAGGCTTCGGAAGATCTCTTAAAGAAAAGAAACTTACAGGATAAAACGGAGACCGAAAAAATTCCGGGAGGACTCAAGGAGCCATCGAAGGAAGATATCCCGGTTTCCGAGGAAGAGCTTTTTCCTCAGATCGCGGCATCCCTGGTTTCAAATGAAGAGGGGGAGGCGGGCAGTGAAGGACTTTTTCTTGCTTCGTTGATGTCTCCTGGTTCAGGTGATGAAGCAGCGGCCCATGGCAAAGCCGCACCGCGGGACTCCATGAAAGAGAGGGAGTCCGGGGAGGGAAAGGTCAAACCCTCCGGTGAGGGCGCCGTCAAAACCGCCGGGTCTTCTTCTTCCGGGGCATCCCGGCTGAAGATCTTCTCCGCTGAAAACCCTGAAAATGGCATCGAGGTTTCCTTAACCGACGCACGAAGCCGGGGTAAGACGGAGTCGGCGGGTTCGGCTGACATTAAACGCAGTGGAAGTGAGACGCTAAAGAATAACGAAGCCCTCCTGAACCGCCCGGAGTCACTCCAGGCCGGGGAAGGGGAAAACGGAAACGTCCGGGTGATGGAACTGGGAGGTGATTCCCAGGAACGGAGCGGTACCCCTTCGGCTTTTTCCACTAAAGAGTCCAAGTCCGCCGCCGCTTCTTTTGGAGAGATCCTCCGGGAGAAGGGCATCAGCCAGGTGGTCAGACAAACCGGTATTCTTTTGAAGGATGACAACCGGGGTGAGATAAAACTGATTCTTAAGCCCGAATCTCTCGGAAAGGTGAGAATCCAGTTGAATCTTGAAGATAACCGTATAGCCGGCCGGATTCTGGTCGAAAATAGTAGTGTAAGGGACACCTTTAACCAGAATATGGAGGAACTTCAACGGGCCCTGCGGGAAAGCGGTTTCGAATCCGCCCACCTGGAGGTTTCGGTGGAGGGTGAAACTTCCGGTCATAACCAGGAAGGCCGCCGGGATCCCTTGAGAAATCAGAGAATGATAGCCCGGGCCATTGAAGAGGGCCTCCCGGGGATGATAACCCTGCAAAGGGAAGATTCTCTGGTCAATTTGATGGCTTAGAAAAGGAGAGAGTGAGATGGATTTTTCCAACGCCCTGTCGGGACAGGAATTAGCACGAACCCAGATGCAGGTGGATGCCTTCAACAAGGCTCTCAACAACGGAAGGGTAAAAAACAACGAACTGGATAAGGATGATTTTCTTAAGATCCTTATAACCCAGCTCTCCCATCAGGATCCCACCGCTCCCATGGAAGATAAGGAATTTATCTCCCAGATGGCTCAGTTCTCTTCGCTGGAGCAGATGACCAACATGTCTCAGGGCTTTGCTTCTCTTTCAGCAGCCCTCAGTTCCGGCCAGGCCTATTCTCTCCTGGGCCGAACTGTTTCCATCCTGGAGGGAGAGACCATGGTTACCGGAATGGTGGAAGCCGTTTCGGGCCGGGATTTTCCCCAGGTATTGGTGAACGGAAAGTACTACGATTTCAGCGCCGTGGAAACGGTAACTCAATAAGGAGGCTCCTCTATGATGCGTTCCCTTTATGCCGGTGTATCCGGTCTGCAGAATCATCAAGTCCGCATGGACGTTATCGGTAATAATATTTCTAATGTGAATACCACCGGCTTTAAGCGGGGGAGGGTGAACTTTCAGGACATGCTCTCCCAGACCACCGCCGGGGCGGCCCGGCCCAACGAGGATGTGGGCGGTGTGAATCCCAAACAGGTGGGCCTGGGAATGACCATCGCGTCGATCGACACCATCCACACCCAGGGGTCCATGCAGACCACCGGAGTCATGAGCGATCTGGCGGTTCAGGGTGAAGGTTTTTTCATCCTCAGCAGCGGCGACAAGTCGTTCTACACCCGGGCCGGTGCCTTCGGGCTCGATGAAAACGGAACCCTGGTGAACCCTGCCAACGGCCTTAAGGTCCAGGGCTGGGAGGCCCAGACCGTGGAGGGGCAGACCTTCATCAACTCTGCCTCCGACGTGGGCGACCTGGTGATTCCCGTGGGGAGCAAGGATCCCGCCTTCGCCACCTCCGAGGTTGACCTGGCCTGTAACCTGGACAAACGGATCGAAGTGATCCCCGAAGGGGCCACGGATGCGGAAATTCGGAAAGGTACCTGGACCCTGGATAAAGACGTCTACGACTCTTTTGGCAACATCCACAAAATGCGGATCAGCTTCGTTAAGCTGGAAGGCACTTCCAACAGCTGGGAGGCAACCGTAACCATGGATCCCGAGGCTGAAGTGGATACCAATGTGATCGCCGATGTGGGCGGGGAAAACGCCGCGGGCAACGTCTTTCTTCTAAACTTTGACAACCTGGGTACCATCCAGTCTGTTCAGGACGATGCGGGGGATCTTCTCGATGTGGGAGCCCTTCAGGTGGCTGTTTCTTTTGATGTAGCCGGGGCTACTCCCGAGGAAGAGGGGGTTTTGATTCGCCAGACCTTCAACCTCAACCTCGGTGAAGTGGGGTCTGCCGTGGACGCGGTGACCCAGTTTGCCGAACAGAGCTCCACCAAGGCTTTCAAGCAGAACGGGTATCCCATGGGATATCTGGAGAGCTACAAGATCGATCAGTCCGGTGTTATCACCGGTGTCTACTCCAACGGCAGCAACAGGACCCTGGGGCAGGTGGCCCTGGCCAGCTTTACCAACCCCGGCGGTTTAGAGAAGGCCGGTGAAAGCACCTACACCGTTTCCATCAACTCCGGCGATCCCAATGTGGCCCCCAGCGGCGTGGCGGGAAAAGGAAAGATTCTTGCCGGCGCCCTGGAGATGAGCAACGTGGATCTGGCGGAACAGTTCACCGATATGATTGTCACCCAGCGCGGTTTCCAGGCCAACTCGAAAACTATTCAGACTTCGGATGCCATGCTCCAGGAACTGCTGACGCTGAAACGATAGACCCTGATACGGGGACGTGAATAAACAGGCAAGGGAAGGGCAGAACAGGATATGATACTTTTGACCAGACTGAACAGCACACCCTTTTTCGTGAATCCTCATCAGATTGAGTACATGGAAGAGAATCCTGATCTGACCCTTATCATGCTTTCAGGTAAACGTCTGGTGGTCCGTGAGGACCCCCGGACGGTGATTGATTTAATCGTTGATTATCGGAAGCGCATCGGGGCCTTCAAGAACGAGGAGTGATATAAGATGGATTTAGCAACAATTATCGGTTTAGGCCTGGGCACCGCCATGATCCTCTGGTCCATGATCGGCGGCGGCGGCGGTCTGGCCATTTTTATCAATATCCCCTCGGTTGCCATGGTTGTGGGGGGCTCTTTTGCCGCCCTGATGATCTCCAATCCCCTGCAGCGGATCACGAAAATCGGTGTCTATCTCAAGAATGTCATTAACGTACAGAACTTTGAGGTGGAAAAGATCATCACCACCCTGGTGAAGTTTTCCGAAAAAGCCCGGCGGGACGGACTTCTGGCCCTGGAAGACGAGCTGGAGATGGTGGAAGAGGAGTTTCTGAAAAAAGGAATCCAGTTCGTCGTTGACGGTACAGACCCGGAAATCATAAAGACCATGCTGTACAACGAGCTGTCCCAGCAGCAGGAACGCCACGCCGTGGGTATCAAGATTTTTGGTGACTGGGGAACCCTGGCGCCGGCCTTCGGGATGATCGGAACCCTGGCGGGGCTTATCGCCATGCTGGCCAACCTGTCCGATGCCGATGCCATCGGTTCCGGTATGTCTTTGGCCCTGATTACCACCATGTACGGTTCCATCATCGCCAACTTCATCATGCTTCCGGTGAAGGCCAAGCTGGAAGACCGGGATAACGAAGAGACTCTGGTGAAGGAGATCATTATAGAAGGAATCCTCTCGATTCAATCCGGAGACAACCCCAGAATTCTGGAGGCCAAACTGGTCTCGTTTCTTCCGCCGGATAAACGGGAGGCCGTGCTGGCCGAAATCAACGCCGAATAAGGGCAGGGAGTTATCATGGCAGGACCGCCAAAAAAGAAAAAATGCCCCGAAGGGGTGCCCGAGTATATGCTTACCTACGGTGACATGGTTACCCTCCTGCTCACCTTTTTTGTGCTTATGTATACCACCGCCACGGTGGATGGGTACAAGCTCAAACTTATTCTATCCGCCTTCAGCGGTCTGGGGATGATGCAGGGTGGAAACACCCTTCAGGTGGGGCAGATGGCGGAGCTGGGAAATACCATCGAAAGCCTGCCGTCCATGCAGAAAGGACGCGCCCTCGATCAGGCCCGGAAACGGGCGGTTTCCATTTTTCAGCCCGAAGTGGAATCCAAGGTGGTGAGGATTACCGAGGATGAGCGGGGGCTTGTGATCAGTCTGGCGGCGGACGCGTTTTTCGAAACCGCCAGTGCCGAGGTGGATATCGAAGCGACCCGGCAGATACTCCAAAAGGCTTCGGTTTTGATGAGGAGTCTGCCGGATGACCAGAAATTCAGAATTGAAGGCCACACCGACAGTCTGCCCACCGACCCCCGGGGTGCCTGGCGAACCAACTGGGAGCTTTCCGCCGCCCGGGCGGTGAATGTTCTTCATTACCTGGTGGATTTTGGGGTTAACGAACAGCAGTTCCAGGCTTCAGGCCTGGCCGATACGGCACCCCTGGTGGCCAATGATACTCCCGAGGGGCGGGCCTATAACCGGCGGGTGGATATCGTGATTATTTCCGACGGGCATTTATAGTTCCGGAGAGAAGGAAAAAAAACCGGGGCTATGCAGGGTTACCGTTTTTTGATAAATTTTAACAAGAAGGTCGGGAATCTTGAAGAGCGGGGTTCCTTCCTGTTTTAGGAGAAAGCCATGGCTGATGATGATATTTATACCGATGATGACGTTACCGGTGGTCAGGAACTTGAAGTAGGGGAAAAGTCCAGTTTTATAAAAACCATGCTTCCCCGGCTGCTCAAGTGGGTCGCCATCGGCCTGGCGGCAATTATCTTCATTGTTACCGTTGTTTTTGTTACCATGAAAATTCTCAACCGCGGGACCACAGGGCTGACTCAGCCGGCGGCTTCGGAGGTAATGGTGGCCAAGACCCCCACTTATTCCTGGTTTTCCATCGAAGAAGTCCGTTCCCGGACCGCCGACACTCCGCCCGCCACGGTGATCGTGAAGGTGAAACTCGGATATTCGGAAGGGTCTAAGGAGATTCAGGGAGAACTGGTTAAGAGGCAGGATCAGGTTTTTGACCTGATAAGATCTTATTTCAGCAGGAAACGTAAAGATGACCTGACCCCTCATACCGAGGGAGCGGTGAAGCAGGAACTTCGGGAGCAGATCAACCGGCTGCTGACAAACGCCAACGCCGTTCAGGACATCATTTTCATGGAATACAACGTGTATGAATTCTAAAAACTCCGTGATATAATGCGGATCAAGGGATAGGGCATGAATGAAGTACTTTCCCAGGACGAAATTGATCAGTTACTGACGGCGATTTCGACAGGGGATATTGAGACTGAACAGGTTACTCAGGCCACGGACCAGCGTAAAATAAAAATTTACGACTTCAAGCGTCCTGACAAGTTCTCGAAGGAACAGATCCGTACGGTTTCCATCATGCATGAAACCTTCGCGCGGCTGACCACCACAGCCCTGTCCGCCCAGCTGAGGAGTCTGGTCCATGTCCATGTGGCATCGGTAGATCAGCTGACCTACGAAGAGTTCATCCGGTCCATCCCAAACCCCACCACCCTCGGCATCATCAACATGGATCCCTTGAAGGGGTCGGCGGTTCTGGAGATTGATCCTTCCATCACCTTTTCCATCATCGACCGGCAGTTCGGCGGACAGGGAGAGGGTGCCAAGATCACCCGGGACCTTTCTGATATTGAGACCGCCGTCATGGAGGGAATCATCGTCCGGATTCTGGGAAATCTGCGGGAAGCCTGGAGTCAGGTAATCGACTTGCGTCCCAGGCTGGGGCAGATTGAAACAAACCCCCAGTTCGCCCAGATTGTCCCCCCCAATGAGATGGTGGTTCTGGTGACCCTGGAGACCAAGGTCGGCGAAGTGGAGGGAATGATCAACTTCTGTATTCCCTACCTGACCATCGAACCGATCATCTCCAAGCTCTCCGCCCAGTACATGTACTCGTCGGTGAGGAGCGGGGGAACCACAGAGAATCTGAATACTTTGAAAGAGAGGCTCTCGACCATCGGTGTTTCTGTGGTGGCGGAAATCGGGAGTATGAATTTAATGGTCCGGGATGTTCTTTCCCTTCAGAGGGGAGATACCATCAGGCTGCCGAACACCCGCACCACCGATCCCCTCTCCCTCAAGATCGGGGACCGCAACAAGTTTCTCTGCCGCCCCGGTGTGGTGGGAAGCAAGGTGGCTGTACAGATAATCAAGAAGCTCGAAGAAGTCAACAAAGAGGAATTCGAAGAGCTGGCTGTGGAAGGAGAGGAATAGTATGAGTGACGGTTCCCTGTCTCAAGATGAAATAGATGCTTTACTTCAAGGCGGCGGTGGAATGGATTTCGGCTCCTCCGAACCTGCTTCTCCTCAGGGCGGAGCGGGGCTTACCGATGCGGAGAAACAGGAGTTTCTCAACCTCCTGCAAAATATGCTCGGTTCCCTCTCTTCCAATCTGAATAATCTTCTCAATGACTCGGTGGAGCTTGAGAATCCCGGGATTGAAGTCATTTCCGCTTCCGAGGCTGCGGGGATTTTTCCCGGTGATACGGTGGAAATATCTCTGGATTTCCAGGAAGGGCTGAAGGGAAAACACAGTTATCTGGTGGAATCGGAATTTGCCGAAACCCTGGCCAGTCTGATGATGGGCATGGAAAATGTTGAGCTCAGTGATGCGGCCCTGTCCGCCCTGGGTGAAGCGGGAAATACCATGGCCGGTACGGCAGCCACCACCTTTGGCGATAAAATCGGCCAGACCATAATGCCCGCCCCGGGTGACACCCGGACGGTTCCCGCGGGGGGATTGGAATTTGCCGCCGAAGGTGTGGTGAAGGTGGAGTATCTCTTGACGGTGGATTCCAAACCGCCCGCCCGGCTGGTCGAACTGTTCGATCTGACCCTGGTGAAACAGATCGTGGGCGCCGGAGATGATCTCCTGGATTCTCTGAGCAGCATGGATATGGGCAGCATGGGCCAACCCCGGCAGCAGGCGGGAAACATGGGCGGCATGGGGCAGCCTCAGCAGCAGATGGGCGGTATGGGTCAGATGGGCGGTATGATGCAGGGACAGCAGCAGATGGGAGGCATGGGTCAAATGGGCGGTTACATGGGGATGGGTCAGCAGGCCCCGAATGTACAGCAGGTGCAGTATCCAAACTTGAATTACCAGAGTTCCAGCGGGGACCAGGGAAATATCGGGCTTCTCATGGATGTTTACATGGAGATGACCGTCGAATTGGGGAGGACAAAGCGCCTCATTAAGGATATACTGGGAATGGGAGAAGGAACCATCGTGGAGCTGGATAAACTGGCCGGCGAACCGGTGGATATTCTTGTTAATCATAAACTGATCGCCAAAGGAGAAGTCGTGGTTATCGATGAAAACTTCGGCGTCCGGGTTACAGAAATAGTATCCCCCGCCGACAGGGTCGGTGATTTCTCCTGACCGGTTTGAAAACCTCCCCCTGGGGGAGGTGACAGGGGGGTAAGGCCGGGACATCTGATCTTTGCCTGTTAACTCCCCCACTATTATTTTTTTCACATAAGGGAGGGCGTGTGAAAAAAAGACGACTCGTCTGTTTACTCATGGGAGTGGCGTTGTTTTCCTGGTTTTTAACGGCTCAGGAGAGCACACCGGTTCCCGATTTCGCCGATGAAACAACCATTCTCATAGAAGATACTCCTGCTGGAGAGGCCGAGATGCCCCGGGGTGCCACGTTTACCTTCTGGGACGGCCTCCGGATGGTTTTGGTGCTGGGTGCGGTTCTGGCATTTATCTACCTTCTCTTCCGCTTGTTGAAAAAAGCCGGGGGGCCCCGGTTTACCAATCCCGAACTGATCAGCCTTCACGCCACCCTGGGCATCGCCGGAGGGAAGACCCTCCATCTGGTGGAGGTGGGGGGAGAATATTATCTGGTGGGAGCTTCGGAAAATGGCGTTAATCTGATCTCAAAAATCGAGGACAAGGACGCCCTTGATCAGATTCAGTTCAAGATTTCCACGGAAAAACCGGAGCCGCCGAAGAACTTTTCTGATGTTTTAACGCGGCTTTTTCAAAAAGGCGAAGGAGGCGGTCGTTCAGGCAGTTCCCTGGGCCATACCAAGGAGTTCATGGAGTCCCAGCGCAACCGCTTAAAAAATCTTTAAACTCGTGTTAGGGAGTTTGAAAGAGTCATAGGTAAAACTAAGAGTTTATGATATAATGTTTTATAGTACCTGGGGGGGGAATGAATAAGAGTTTTTTCTATTGGGTTGTGGTGGCAATACTCTGCCTCACCGCCGGAGGAAGTCTGGCGGCCCAGAATGTGACGGGACCGGAAATCCCTGAAGCGGCGGTGGTGCCTTTTGAGCCGTTGGCCGGTGAGGGTTTAAGGATTCCCTTCGTTGATCTTGCCATACGGGAACCCCAGTCCAATCAGGAAGTAGCTTTTTCCCTCCAGCTCCTGATTCTTCTGGCTGTCATCACCCTTTCTCCCTCCATAATCCTTCTTACCACCGCCTTTCTGCGGGTTTCGGTGGTGCTCAGCTTTATCAGGCAGGCTCTATCTCTCCAGCAGGTTCCTCCCCAATCGGTGCTGATGGGAATAGCCCTTTTTCTAACCCTCTTCATCATGTGGCCCACGGTCACCACCATATACGAAAATGCTTTTCGACCCTTTGCGGACGGCGAAATCGGTTTTGAAACCATGTATGCCGAAACGGAGGCCCCCCTTCGTTCCTTCATGTTCCGGCAGATGTCGAATAATCACGAAAACATTCAGCTATTCATGAGGATGTCCAACCTGCCCAAGCCGGTAACCGCCGCGGATGTCCCCACCTATGTCCTGATTCCCGCCTTCGTCCTGCATGAGCTGACGGTGGCCTTCAAGATAGGGATTCTGCTGTATGTTCCTTTTATCATCATCGACATGGTGGTGGCCTCTACCCTGATGTCCATGGGTATGATCATGCTGCCTCCCGTGATGATATCTCTTCCTTTCAAGATGATTCTCTTTGTCCTGGTGGATGGATGGACCCTGATTACCCAGCAGATGGTGCTGAGTTTTGGGTAGAAGGGGAAATAGATGAGCGTTGGTTTTGCGGTTCAGGTAATTAGAAGCGGCGTGCTTCAAGTCCTCATGCTCTCGGCGCCGATTCTTCTCATCAGTCTCCTGGTAGGGCTGGTGGTCTCAATCTTTCAGGCCACCACCAGCATCCAGGAACAGACCCTGACCTTCGTTCCCAAGATTATTGCGATTTTTATGACCATTGTATTTTTCGGCGGCTGGATGTTTTCTTCCCTGAGGGAATATACCATCGCCATCATACAGATGATTCCGGATATGGTGAGGTAGGATGTCTTTAGAAGCACTGGTGGCACAGGCACAACTTTTTCTCCTCATTTTTGCCCGGGTGGCGGGGCTGGTTTATGTGGCTCCCCTGCTTTCGGGAAATGCCGTGCCCTCCATGGTTAAAGCCGGCCTATCCCTTCTTACCGCCGCCGTCCTGGTCTCCTGGGTGGGGCCCTATCCCATTCCCGAATCAGGAACCCTCTATGCCGCCCTGGTCCTGGGGGAAGCATTGATCGGGATTACCCTGGGATTCATTCTGAACATCATCTATTCCACCTTTCAGCTGGCGGGGCAGCTCTTTTCCCTCCAGATGGGGTTCGCCGCCTCCCAGGTCTACGACCCCATGGCCCAGATGGAACTCCCCCTGGTGGGGCAGTTTCTCTATCTGGTGGCCATGCTGGTTCTCCTCTCGGTCCACGGGCTGCAGAAAATCTTTCTGGTGGGGGTCTATCGGTCTTTCGAGGCTACCACAGCCTACACCTTTCTGGAGCGCCGGGAACAGCTGGGACTGTTGATGATAACGTCCCTGGGGGATCTTTTCAGCAACGCCCTGATCATTGCCCTGCCCATCATGGGCACCTTGTTCCTCGTCTCCGTTTCCATGGGGCTTCTGGCCAAGGCGGCTCCCCAGATGAATCTGCTGATGCTGGGATTCCCCATCAACATCGGCATGGCCTTTATCCTGCTGTTTCTTCTCATGCCGTTTCTGGTGGAGGCGTTCGAACGAATCATCGATTTTGGATTTGTGGAAATAGCCCGTCTCCTGGGTCCTCCCGGGGAGGCCGCGCCATGAGTCTGGAATATCGGAAATACCCCCTGAACCTGGTTCCCCTGGAGGATTCGCTCTTCGGCATCACCCTCCAGTGGTTCGCCGCCGAAGATGAAGGCCGGACCGAAGACGCGACGGAACAGAAAATCCGAAAAGCCCGGGAAGAAGGGAAGGTGGCCAAGTCGGCGGATCTGACCTCGGCCCTGGTGCTGATTTTTTCTGTTACCACCCTGGGGATTATTGGTTCCTACTGGCTTACCACCTTTCAGGATATGATGAGGTTTTATCTGAGCCGGGCCACCGATGTGGATGTTGCCAATACAGGGCTGCTTTTCGAATCGTTTCTTCAGTACTACGCCCGCCTGGCCCTCCCCGTGGTGGCGGTGGCCTTTTTCGCCGCTCTGGTGGGCAACATCATGCAGGTGGGATTCCTTTTTTCCACAAAACCGATAACCCCGGATTTTTCCAAGATAGCCCCCCGGTTCGGCAAGTGGTTTCAGCGTTCCTTCGCTTCCGGAGAAGCGGCGTTCAACCTGCTTAAATCGGTGGTAAAGATCATCATCATCGGCATTATTGCCTATCTGGCCATAAGCAGCCGGCTGGAAGATCTGGCGGGACTGATCAACAGTACCTTTTACGGGGCGGTGGGAACCATAGCGGGCATTGCCTTCCGGATCATGCTTCAGGCCTCCATTGCCATGCTGCTTTTCTCCCTGGCTGACTATTATTTTCAGAAACGGCAGCACATGGAATCGCTGAAAATGACCAAACAGGAAGTGAAGGAAGAGCGTAAGCAGACCGACGGAGATCCTCTGGTCAAGAGCCGCCTGCGGGAGCGGATGAGGGCCATTCTTTCGGGAAACATGATGCGGGCGGTGCCCGAGGCGGATGTGGTGATCACCAACCCGACCCATTTCGCCGTGGCTCTTCAGTACAAAGCCGGAGGCCGGATGCCCGCCCCCATGGTGATAGCCAAAGGGCAGGACAATATCGCCTTTCGGATCAGGGAAGTGGCCACCGAAGCGGGGGTTCCCATCATGGAGAACAAACCCCTGGCCCGGGCCCTCTACGCAGAGGTGGAAATCGGGGATGTGATTCCCGAGAAGTACTACGAAGTGATGGCGAAAATCATCAAAGAGGTCTACACCATGAAAGGGCGCAGCCTCGAGGCGGTATAAAATGATGTTCAGGAAAAAACCAGAACGGATTCGGGAATACGGGGAGCGGCGGGCCAGGATCAGGCCGGACGCCCACGGGGAGGGATGTCATGTCTGATTCCTCAGGTTCCGTCCTGAAAACGATTTTGGGAGAACGCACGGAAATTCTCGTGGCCGTGGGGGTTATCGCCGTCATCATGATGCTGATCGTTCCCCTCCCGGCGGTGCTGCTGGATATATTGATGGCCACCAACCTCATGCTTTCCCTGATCATCATTCTCATTGTCCTCTATTCCACCAGTGCCCTGGATTTTTCCGTGTTTCCCACCCTCCTGCTGGTGACCACGGTGTTCAACCTGGCCCTTAACGTCTCTTCCACCCGGCTGATACTCTCCAAAGGGGCTGATTTCGACGGAAAGCTGGTCCGGGCGTTCGGAACTTTCGTGGTGGGGTCTGCGGGAACAGAAGGTCTGGTCATCGGCCTGATCATCTTCATCATCCTCATCGCCGTACAGTTCATCGTCATCACCAAGGGAGCCACCAGGGTGGCGGAAGTGGCGGCACGGTTTACCCTGGATTCCCTGCCGGGGAAACAGATGGCCATCGAGGCGGAGTACAATTCCGGCGCCCTCACCGAAGCAGAGGCTACCACAAAGAAAAACGATCTGCAGAAGGAAACCGACTTCTACGGAGCCATGGACGGAGCGAGTAAATTCGTGTCCGGAAACGTCAAGGTGGGAATCCTCATTACGGCCATCAACATCGTCGGCGGGCTCATCGTCGGAATGACCATCCGGGGGGAACCCCTGGATCTGGCCCTGACAAACTACATCTCCCTCACCGTGGGTGACGGCCTGGTGGCGCAGTTTCCCGCCCTCCTCGTTTCCACCGCCACGGGCCTGATTGTTACAAGAGCCATTTCTGACGGCACCTTCGGCAGTGATGTTTCGAAACAGTTCAGCCAGCAGTCCCGGGTCTACTGGATCGCCGCCCTCTTTCTTCTGGGTCTGGCCGTCATCCCCGGGTTCCCCTGGTATGTTTTAGTTCCCATGGCCCTTCTGGTGGGCTACACCGCCTACCGGCTCAGCCGCAAGGAATCCCGAACCCGGGAAGCGGAGGATCTGGCGGATAAAGAAGCCGCCCCTGCCGGCGGGCCGGCGGAAATTTCTCCCGTGGTGCCCCTGGACGCCATCTCTCTTGAGCTGGGTTACGGGCTGATCCCCCTGGTGGACAAGGACCAGGGCGCGGAACTTCTGGACCGGATAACCCGGATCCGGCGGGAAGCCGCCCTGGAGCTGGGGCTGGTGGTGCCTCCTATCCGCATCATAGATAACATGCGGCTCGAACCGTCCCAGTACTGTGTCAAGATCAAGGGAGTAGAGGTGGGAACCGGAACCATCAGGACCGGTCATTATCTGGCCATCAACCCCGGTCATCTCCCCGATGAGCTGACGGGGGAAAAAACCTTCGATCCCGCCTTCGGCCTTCCCGCCAAGTGGATTACCGAAGAGTACCGGGAAAGGGCGGAAAGGGAAGGGTTCACCGTGGTGGATAACCCTTCGGTTATCGCCACCCATCTTACCGAGGTGATCAAGGCCCACGCCTATGAACTGATCGGCCGTCAGGAGATGCAGAAAATTCTGGAGACTCTTCGCTCCGATTATTCGGCGGTGGTGGATGAAATCAACAAGGGTCTCGGTCTCGGAGAGATCCTCAAGGTGATGCAGCGGCTCCTGAAAGAGCAGGTCTCCATCCGCAATATTGTCCCCATCCTGGAAACTTTGGCGGATTACGCCCCGGTGTCCCGGGACGTGAGTTTCCTGGTGGAAAAATGCCGCCAGGCTCTGGGCCGGGAAATCTGCCTTCGGCTGGCGGATGACAACAAGGTCCTCAGGGTCCTCACCCTGGAGCCTCAGCTGGAGCAGGCCATCATCGATTCCCGGGTGGATACCACCGACGGTCCCGTGGCCGCCCTGGAGCCGGAGTATCACCGCCGCTGGATGAACGCCCTGACCAACGGGGTTCGGCAGATTCAGGATTCAGGGTATTTTCCCGTGCTTCTTACCTCCGAGCCGGCCCGGGTCCTGGTAAAAAACAGTACGAAGAGAGAACTGCCGGATCTCTCGGTTCTGTCGGTTCCGGAGGTAGGTTCATCCTTCAAGATTGAGGGACTGGGCGAGATCCGTCTGGATCAGGAAGAAAAAATGGCAAGTAACGGGTAGGGATAGAAATGCAGTACTTCAACGAGCAGGGGGAATCTCACCACGAAGTGGTTCAGAGAATCCGCGAAAAATATGGCGATCGGGCCAAGATTCTGACCCACCGGAATATCCGGGTGGGGGGATTCATGGGACTATTCACCCGGGAAGGGGTGGAGGTCTCCGGTTATATCTCCAATGAAGAGGTCCTGCGGAAGCGGAAAGAGCTTTCCGATGAGAAAAACCGCATCATCGCCGCCGCCGCCACAGCCACCCTGGCCAGGCCTGTTCCTGCTTCCGCTGCGGGAACAGCTAAAGTTTCCGGAGAGGCGCCGTCGGTAAAATCGGAAGATCCCACCCTCTCGCAGGTTCTTTCCGAGCTGCGGGAACTTAAAGAAAAGGTGGACCCCCGTCACGAACCGGCGGCGGAACATGAATCCCTGGGAAGAATCGAAGAGCTCCTGGAACAGAACGACTTCTCCCTGAGCTTCATGAAAAAGATCATGGGCCGGTTGCGAAAGGAAGCCTCTCTGGAAGAGCTGGATGATTTCGACAGTCTTCAGCAGAGGGTGGTGGAATGGATAGGAGAAACCATTACCATCCATCCCGAACCGAAATCCAGCCGTCCCCGCCGGATTGTTCTCATTGGACCTACCGGAGTGGGGAAAACCACAACCATTGCCAAACTGGCCGCCATGTATGGTTTAAACGGCCAGGGTGAAGAAGCCCTGAGGGTCCGGATGATTACCATCGATAACTACCGGATTGGAGCCCGGGGGCAGCTGGAAACCTACGGTGATATCATGAACATTCCCGTCGCCGCCGTGGAAGACCGGGCGGATATGGAGAAGAAGCTCGCCCTTTTTGCTGATGCGCGGATGATTCTCGTTGACACCACCGGGCGGAATCCCCGGGATTACCAGAACATCGCCTCCATGCGGGAGCTCCTTGATGCCTGCGGCTCCGCCTCCGAGTACTATCTGGCTCTGAGTGCCACCACCAAAGCTTCGGACATCAGGGAGATTTGCCAGGAATTTGAACCTTTTAAATATCAGGCTGTCATCCTGACCAAACTGGATGAGACCTTACGGGTGGGGAATATCATCAGTATTTTAGCTGAGCAGCGCAAGCCGCTGGCTTTTATCACCGATGGACAGGGGGTTCCCTTGGATATCCACCGGGCTACCAGGGGCCGGCTGCTCCGGAATCTGGAAGGTTTTAAAATCAATCGGCAGCGTCTGGATGAGATCTATCCGGAACAGGAAGATTAAAGATGAACTATTGTCACGGGAGTAGGATATGACCGATCAAGCGGAACAGTTGCGAGAAATCATGAAGGCCCGGAAGGATGATCCTTCGAGTAAGGAAAAAACCCGTATCATCGCCGTTTCCAGCGGGAAGGGCGGGGTAGGGAAAACCAATATCTCCATAAACCTGGCCCTGGCATACGCCCAGCTGGGCAAGAAGGTCATTGTTCTTGACGCCGATCTGGGGCTGGCTAACGTCAATGTCATTCTTGGAATGATACCAAAATACAACCTTTACCACATCATCCGGAAACAGAAGAAAATGCAGGATATCATCCTCGATACGCCCTACGGCATCAAGATTGTGGCGGGGGCTTCGGGCTTTTTCAAGATCGCCAACCTTGACGAGGAAGAAAGGACCGACTTTATCAGTGAGCTTTCCTCTCTTTCTTCGGCGGATGTGATTATCATCGATACCAGTGCCGGGGTTTCCAGCAATGTCCTGGCTTTTATCGCCGCCGCCGATGAAGCTCTCATCGTTACTACTCCTGAGCCCACCGCCATCACCGATGCCTACGGGATCATAAAAATCATCGCCACGGAAATTGAGAACATGGATCTCGGGCTTAAACTGATAGTGAACCGGGTGAAAACCGTCACCGAGGGAAAGAAGGTGGCCGAAAGGGTCATCAATATTGCCGGGCAGTTTCTGAATTTGAAGGTGGATTATCTGGGCTATGTTTACGATGATCCCACCGTTTCCAGTTCGGTGCTGAAGCAGAAACCGTTCCTTATCGCCGAACCGGGATGTAAAGCTTCCATCTGCATCAAGCAGATCGCCAGCCGGCTGGAAAAGGTGGAATACCGCGAAGGGGGAGGGGTTTCCCGGTTCATCAAAAAGCTTATGGGCAAGATATAGCGACGGCCGGGGAAACGGGTCCAGCTTGACGGCTGTTCATTTTTCCCCTAATCTGTAATGATAATTCCATGTGAAGAAGAGTTTTGGGGGAGTTGTGATAAACTGGAAGCTGACAGCGATAGCCGGCGGAGGCGCTTTCTTGTTATCTTTGCTGATGGGCCTGCTCAGCGAGGTTACCGGCGGGGTTGTTGTGCTGCGGGCTCTCTTCAGCGGTTTCTTTTTTGCCGTGCTGGTATCGGCCGCCCGTTTTGCCCTGTTTCGTTTTCTTCCCGGACTCGGCGATGATATCATGCCGGAAGAAGCGGATGATGAAGAGGGGGGCCAGGGCAGGGAGGGGGAAAGTACCTTTCAGGCCCGACAGGTTGATATAGTCCTGGGAGAGGATGACGAAGAAGCCGGGTCCGATAACGAAGAGGAAGAGGATGTGGAAGACTTCGATTCCGGGGATGAATTCGTCCCCCAGGAACTCGGTGCTTCCTCCACCCCGGAGTCATCCGAACCGGAAGCCCATGGGGAGGATGAGGGGGAAGAGGTTGAACATAGCGCCTCTGAAAAAAAACCTTCCCGGGGGGGGGATGCTTCCTCCTCAAGGGGCGGGATCCCTGATATCGGCCAGTTTGAGGCGACTTTTTCCGGCGGGGAAGAAGACTCCCTGGGGGATAAAAAGAGCCATCCCGTTTCGGCGGAAATACTCGGGGGTGTTCACGATACCGAAGAGATGGCCAAGGCTGTACACACTATATTGCAAAAG
>Ga0334882_1001876_pt1 | contig 23406 bp, 24 predicted proteins | sample GraSluR1_MG_5_FD_207226 | JGI IMG/M metagenome (GOLD analysis project Ga0334882, IMG submission 207226) | Sludge microbial communities from methane-producing bioreactor in Wageningen University, Netherlands - Granular Sludge_15_04-R1 | ecosystem: Engineered > Bioreactor > Anaerobic >...
ACCAGACCCGTCTGGTGGGCATCTATGCCACCTTCGGTGATATCGGCAGCGCTGCCGGACCGTTGTTTGGCTACTGGCTGATCACATTCAGCAGCCTTGACGGTGTTTTTCTGGTCAGCGCCCTGCTGTATACGCTATGCCTGCCGTTTCTTATGCGCCTTGCCAAAATCAACCAACCCAAAACTGAACCGATACCATCTTGAGGAGGAACCCATGACTGCCAAAACCATCTTGATCTTAATTGACGGCATGCGCCCGGACGCGCTGCAAGCCGCCCACACTCCCGCCATGGACCGCATCATGCAGGAGGGCTTTTTTCACCTGTCTGCGCAAACCGTAATGCCTTCCGTCACCCTACCCTGCCACATATCGCTGTTTCATTCCGTCACCCCCGCTCGCCACGGCATCACCAGTAACACCTACACCCCCATGGCACGCCCGATCAGAGGATTGTTCGATGTGCTTTCGCAGGCCGGTTACAGCACCGCCTCCTTCTATAACTGGGAGCCGCTGCGCGACCTGTCGCTGCCCGGTTCGCTGACCGCCTCGCTGCTGCTGAATAGCGAACGATCACCCGAGCTTGCCACCGATCAGCAGCTGACCGCGCTGACCGCGCAGTGGCTGCGCCAGCACCCCATAGATTTCACCTTCGTCTACCTCGGCAACACTGACACCGCCGGCCACCAGCACGGCTGGATGAGCGCGCCCTATCTGCAAGCTATCGAAACAGCGGATGCTTGCCTCCAGACCTTGCTGGATGCGCTGGGCAGGGATGTGAATGTCTTCGTCACTGCCGACCATGGCGGACATGAGCAGCACCACGGAAGCGACAGCCCGCAAGATATGACCATCCCCACCTTTGGCGCTGGTCCCGCGATTCCCACCCTGGGTGAATTGACCGCTCCCGCCAGCATCCTCGACATCGCCCCGACCATCCTCACGTTATTTGGTGAAAAAGCCCCGCAGGAGTGGGCCGGCAAGGCATTGTTTTAAGAGAGAATAAACATACTCTGTCCTATTACTTTGGGGGAAATTGTATCTTTTTTGTCCATCACCCAGGGCTGTCTATCTGCTACAATCAAACCAACCAATACATTTCTCTGACTGGCAGAAAGGATCCGTTATGAACGGTAAAGAATTTCAGTGGAACAGTAAATTCTTGCAGCAAGAGATGTCGCTGCGTGTGTATGGCAACGAAGGGAAAATGATCCTCGCCTTCCCCACCGAAAACGGCCGTTATTATGACCTGGAGAATTTCGGCATTATCGGCGTGGCGCAGGAATATATCGAAGATGGCAAATTGCAGATAGCTGCCATCGACAGTTGTGACAGCGAAAACTGGCTCAATCACGCCATCCACCCTGAAGAACGCGCCCAGCGTTATGACAACTATGTGCGCTACGTCATCAGCGAGGTGATTCCCTTCTTGCGCAAGGAACAATCCGTAGAGCCTGATGAAACGCTGGGCCTGATGGGCATTTCATTAGGCGGTTACCATGCCCTCAACCTCTTTTTCCGCTTTCCCGATATCTTCAACCTGGTGCTATCCCTCAGCGGTAAACTGCGATTGGAACAATACATCGGCGACTACATGGACGAAACCGTCTATTACAACGCCCCTATGCACTACCTCAAGAACCTGACCGACGAGAAATACCTCGACAAATACCGCGAAAGCCAGATCATCATCTGCGCCGGACAGGGGAAGTGGGAAGAGGAAATGGCGCAGGACGCCATGGAATTGCAGATGCTGCTGCGCAAGAAAAAAGTGCGCTCCTGGCTCGATATCTGGGGCTATGACGTTGATCACGATTGGAAATGGTGGCGCAACCAATGCGAGTATTTCCTCGAGCAACTCTTTCCCCTGCATGAACCCGATGGAGCCTGATGCCTTCGAATTGGAAACAAACCCTCGGCGCCTGGGGTGAATCAGTCGCCGCCCAATACCTGATTGAACAGGGTTGCGAAATTCTGGCACGCAACCAGCATGTCAGCCATGCCGAAATCGACCTGATTGCACGTTTTAACGGCATGCTTCTGTTCGTCGAAGTGAAAACGCGTTCCATCGACACCTATGGAACCGCTGCTGAATCCATCAGTGAACGCAAACTGGCGCTCATCACCGATGCCGCCCTGCAATACATGCAGCAAATGGAACAGGATCTCCCCTGGCGCATCGATGTCATCGCCATCAGCGGCAGCCCGCGCGCCGCCCTGCCACCGCAAATCGATTGGTACCAGAATGTTACTGTCTGAGATTGAAAATCCCCTCATCATCCTGGTGGGTCCCACTGCGGTGGGCAAGACCGCCCTTTCCATCGAGTTGGCGCAGCGGTTAAACGCCGAGATCATCTCCAGCGACTCGCGCCTGTTCTACCGCGGCATGGATATCGGCACCGCCAAACCCACCCCGCAGGAAAGGTCATTGGTACCCCATCATTTGATCGATGTGGCTGACCCGCATGAATCCTGGTCACTGGCGTTGTTTCAACAAGCCGCCTTCCGCATCATTGATGACATCCACGCCCGCGGTCGCCTGCCGTTGATGGTGGGCGGTACCGGGCAATATGTGCACGCCATCACGCATGGCTGGCACATGCCACCGCAGGCGCCAGATGACAGCCTGCGCGAAATCCTCAACCGCTGGGCGCAGCACATCGGCGCCGAACGTTTGCATCAGAAATTAGCACTCCTTGACCCGGCTGCCGCCGCCAATATCGACTGGCGCAACCAGCGCCGAACCGTGCGCGCCCTCGAAGTCATCTTCCGTACCGGCAAGCGTTTTTCAGCGCAGCGCCGCGAAGGCAAGCCACGCTATCCCACCTTGCAGATCGGTTTATGGCGCCCGCGTGAAGAGATTTTCCAGCGTGTGGATGAACGCATCGAAGTAATGTTCGCGCAGGGCTTTGTTGACGAAGTGCGCGGCTTGTTGGCCGCCGGTTACACCCCCGACATGCCCGGCATGGCTTCCATCGGCTACCGCGAAGTCTGCGCTCATCTGCGCGGCGAGATGACCCTGGAAGAGGTCAAAGCGCGCATGCGGCAATTGACCCACCAGTTCGTACGCCGCCAGACAAACTGGTTCAAACAGGATGATCCTGACATTCACTGGTTTGACGTGCGCCAACCGGCTGTGATTCATGTTATCCTTGATAGCATACAAACCACAGGCCATTGGCGCCTGCCCTGAAACAAAAACGGAGGTTCCTCATGCAGCCGCGAATCTGGCACCAGCACTATGACCCGCACGTACCATTCGATATTGAAGTTCCAGAAATCCCCTTGCACCAATTCCTCGTGGAAGGCGCACGCCAGTACCCTGATTTGCCCTGCATCCGCTACAACCAGCTCACCTTCACCTATGCGCAGACCGACCAACTCTCTGACCGCATTGCCCGCAACCTGATTGCGCTGGGTTTGTGCAAAGGCGACTGTGTCGGCATCTGCATGGGCAATATTCCGCAGTTCGTGGTGCTCTACTTCGCCGTGCTGAAAGCCGGCGGGGTGGTGGCTGCCATCAACCCCCGCTTCGGCAGCGGTGAAATGCACACGCTGTTGGCGGATGTCAGGCCCTTTGCCATGTTTGCCAGCCAGGAGCCCGCCCAATTGATTGAGCATCTTAATGGGAAACAACTCTATCAGCACCTGATCATCACCAACGAAGACCAGGCGCACGAGATGCTTGCCGCCGCTCAACGAGCATCTCCCCTGCCCGCCCAGCCGCAGGATTTCCTCGATTTCCTGCGCACTGAACCGGAGCCAACCCATCAACTGCCGCCGGTTTTTTCGCAGGATGACTGCATCTACCAGTATTCAGGCGGCACCACCGGCACCCCCAAAGCCGCTGCCGCCATGCACCGCTCGCTGGTCGCCAATGTGCTCCAATTCCGCTCCTGGCTGACCACGCTGGAACCACAAAAAGAGACCACCCTGATCGCCATCCCCCTTTACCATGTGTATGGCATGGTAATCGGCATGTGCGTCACTCTCTCGCAAGGCAACACCATGCTGCTGCACGATGAACGCAACGGGCTGGCTGGCATGCTTGCCCTCATCCATGAACAAAAACCGACCCTCTTCCCCGCGGTACCATTCTTGCTGGAAGTCTTTCTGCTGCAAGAAACGGTGAAACAGGGCAAGGTCGACTTTTCCTCGCTCAAGATTGTCATCTCAGGTGCCTCACCCCTGCGCGTTGCCTGTCTGGTAGAATTCAGCCGTCTGCTGACCGGCGGTGTGCTGGTCGAAGGCTACGGCCTCTCCGAAGCGCCGACCGCCACCCATTGCAACCCTGTACAGGGCGAGATCCGCCCCGGCACCATCGGCCTCCCGCTGCCAGGCGTGGATGTCAGGATCATAGACGTGAATGATGGCCGCACGGAGATGCCATTGGGCGAACAGGGCGAGATGCTCATCCGCAGCCCGCAGCTCATGCGCGGCTATTTGAACCGCGAGGAGGAAACCAACCTGGTTTTGAACAGCGGATGGCTGGCAACCGGTGATATCGCGCGTATGGATGCAGATGGTTACTTCGCCATCGTTGACCGCAAAAAAGACCTGATCAAAGTCAGCGGCTACCAGGTGTGGCCCAACGAGATCGAGACCGTGCTCGGGCTGCATCCCGACATTTATGAAGCCGGAGTGGTCAGCGTCCCGGAGAATGTCCTCGGCGAAAAGGTGGTTGCCTGGCTGGTGATGGAAAAAGGCAAAACCATCACGCTTGCTGACGTGCAGGCCTGGTGCAACCAGCGCCTGGCAGCCTACAAACAGCCGTTAGCCATCCATTTTTGCGAGAAATTGCCGCGTTCTGCCCTGGGTAAATTGCTGCGGCGCGAGCTGCGCGAATGGAGCATCAATTCACCTTCAGGCTGACAACCACTCAGGCATCCTAATAATACACAGCCGCTGGATCTTCAGTCGTCAGCACGCTCAAAGGAATATGGATGGTGAAAATCGAGCCTTGATCAAGCACACTTTCCACCGTCACCTGCCAGCCATGCGCTTCCACCAGTTGTTTGACCAGTGACAGGCCCAGACCGGTGCCTTCCACATCCTCACCGCTGCGATTTTCAGCTTTGAAGAATGGATCAAACAATAAGGGTATATCTTTCTCAGGAATACCGATGCCGCTATCCCACACAGCAATCAATAAGGCATCATCGGTTTGCTGAACCTTAATGCCAGCCCGCCCTCCCGGCGGGGTGAATTTCACCGCGTTGTTGAGCAGGTTGTTCATGATCTGTTTGAAGCGCTGGGCGTCTGCCATCACATTCAGACCACCGCTGTTTTGCGGCAGCGGTTCAACTTCTACATTCTTTCTGACCGCTTCTCCTTGAATAAACACCACAATGATGCCATAACGCCGGATGCGGACAGGCAATTTGCGCCAGAAAATCATCGTGAAAAGAATGGCAGTGAGAACGCTGATCGGGAAGACCATCTGCTCAGCGCCTTCACGCAGATACGAGGAGATCGAGATCACATACAGAAAAATTCCGCCCAAAAAGAACAGCCGGCAAATCATGAAGAAGAACTCATTGCGCCAAAATTCCAACCCCTGGGGGTCTTTATCAGCACCCGGCGGCATTATCCATCTGCGCAATGTCTTCGAGAAAAAAGGTAGCATCTGGGACAGCCTTAACAAGAATGATTCTGCTGTGATTATAACGCCCCAACCCCTTCACACAAGCCGTTAACAATTAAGAATCTCGTTAAGAAAAACCAGCCTGTTGGTTTCACAGGCTGGTTGCATCAATCTCTATAAACTATCTATCAAGCGGCAGTGGTCAAGAGAGGTGTTCCGGTGCGTTTTTCAACCGGTGACGGGAAGATATCATTGAACTCTTTGGCGCTCAGCGTCTCTTGCTCCAGCAAGGCATGCGCAACCGCCTCCAGTTTGTCCTGGTATTGGCGCAGGATGGTCATGGCGCGGTCAAAAGCAACGTCTACCAGGCGATAAACTTCTTCATCAATTTCTTGCGCAACCGATTCAGAGTAATCACGCTGTTCTGAAATTTCACGCCCTAAAAAGATCATCTCTTCTTTTTGGCCATACACACGCGGGCCGAGTTTTTCGCTCATACCCAACCGCGTGACCATCTGGCGCGCGATCTGTGTCACCCGCTCGATGTCATTGGAAGCGCCAGCAGTGATGTCATCGAACACCAGCGTTTCCGCTGCCCGTCCACCCAACAGGCCCACCAGTTCTGCTTCCAGTTTGCGTTTGGAGGTCAGGCGTCGGTCATCTGACGGCAGCGACATAGTATAGCCTTCCGCCATGCCGCGCGCCACGATAGTGATCTTCTGCACCGGGTCGGCTTCGGGGATGGCATGCATCACCACGGCATGGCCGGCTTCGTGGTAGGCAATGATACGTTTTTCTTCATCACTGATCAAGCGCGATTTGCGCTCAGGGCCTGCAATTACGCGTTCAATAGATTCCTGGAACTCAGACATTTCAATGACGCGTTTACCACGGCGCGCCGCCAGAATGGCGGCTTCATTGACCAGGTTTTCAATATCAGCGCCGACAAAACCGGGGGTCTGGCGCGCGATCACCATCAGGTCAACATCCGCGCCCAAAGGTTTGCCCTTGATATGCACTTCCAGAATGGCTTTGCGGCCGTTCAAGTCAGGCCGGTCGAGTACCACACGGCGGTCAAACCGCCCGGGGCGCAGCAGTGCCGGATCAAGGATATCGGGACGGTTGGTGGCGGCGATGATGATGATATTGGTATCAGTATCAAACCCGTCCATCTCCACCAGAATCTGGTTGAGGGTCTGCTCACGCTCATCATGGCTGCCGCCCAGGCCTGCACCACGCTGGCGGCCAACTGCATCGATCTCATCCACAAACACGATACAGGGCGAATGGCGCCGCGCCTGGTCAAACAGGTCTCTCACACGGCTGGCACCCACACCCACGAACATTTCCACAAATTCAGAACCTGAAAGCGAGAAGAACGGCACACCTGCCTCACCCGCCACCGCTTTGGCCATCAAGGTTTTGCCTGTGCCAGGCGCTCCCACCAACAGCACACCTTTGGGGATACGCGCGCCCAATGCGATGAATTTCTGCGGCTCACGCAAGAATTCCACCACCTCTTCCAGTTCCTCTTTGGCCTCATTAACCCCGGCCACATCCTTAAACGTGACCGTTGGCTGGTCGCTGTTGAACATACGCGCACGTGACTTGCCAAAACTCATGGCGGCATTGTTGTTGCCCTGCGCCTGGCGGAAAATGAACAGGAAAGCGATTGCCAGAATGGCAACCGGCAGCAAGTAACCCAGAATGGTCAACACCACCCCCCAGGCGCTGGGAGGCTTGATTTCCAAAGATACAAATTCAGGCGATAGATCTTCCGGCGTCACGCCCAGCGCAATCAACTGATCGACCAGCGGCGTGGTAGGATCCTTGATCGTCTCACCCGTCCGTCGGGCGCTGTCGTTATATTCAACCCGCAGGCTGCTCTCGCTTTCGATGACACTTTTCACCTCACGGTTGGTCAGGTCCTGCGCCAGTTGATTGATGGTCAGGGTATCAGTTCCGACAGCCTCAGAGCCAAAGTTAAAGATGATCAGTGAAATGATCGCCATGAATAGCAGCATGTAGATAAAGTAAGAATTTCGTCTTTGATTCACTCGAAACCTCCCGAGCCATACTCGTGATTGTCTATATTAAGCAAAATCCGAATCATAATTCGGTGTTTTAATAGCATTATACCAACAGCCCCCCTTCACCGCCATGTAAAAGAGTGCTCCTTAGGCCGATTTTATGAAACTCTTACAGTCGCTCTTATTCGTATATCTTGAACGCATCCGGCAGGTCATGGCACTGCCCGCAGCCCACATGAGGATCTTCGACAAAGTCATGCGTCTTACGGCAATAGGCACTCACCTTCACCCGCCGCTTCACCCCTAAAACACCACGCTTTACCTGCGCCATCAGGGTCATATGCTCACAGCCGTTGGCACGCAAAATATCCGGCACCGGGCAGGTATTACAAAGATCCGGCGTCCAGGCGTTCGGCGGCTGTTTATCGCCGATCAACCGGCATTCTTCATGATGGGCGCCGCGATGGTAATTCCCATAAAAATAACGGCATTCTTTTCCTGCTGGGGTTCGCATATTCGTCTCTTACCAGTTTGGATAAAAAACCGCCCTGGACTGCATGGCGGTTTTCTCACCTACAGATCTCAACCCTGCTTCTATTCCTTCACCCGGGTCACATAATCGCCGGTGGTGGTATTCACACGAATGGTATCGCCTTCCACCACAAAGCTGGGCACAGCCACCGCCAGGCCTGTTTCCACGGTCACACGCTTGGTCAGGCCGGTAGCCGTATCGCCTTTGACCGCTACTTCCGCTGAGGTCACCAGCAGGTCGACGGTTTGAGGCATGTCAATATCAATCACTTTGCCTTCATAGAAGGTGAGTTTGGCTTCTGAATTCTCCTTCAGATATTGCATAGCTTCTTCCACCACCACCTTGTCAACCGGCATCTGTTCAAAGGTCTCGGTATCCATGAAATAATACAACTCACCATCGTTGTACAGGTATTGCAACTGGCGGTATTCCAGACGCACATCCTGCACACGGTCGCCGGAGTTGAAGGTCATCTCCAGATTGGCACCGGTAATCATATTGCGGCATTTCACACGGATGGTGGCTTTGCCGCGACCGGGTTTGTTGTGGCTGTATTCCAGCACCTTCCACAAAGAAGAATCATGCTCAAAGGTGACACCTTTACGAAGTTCATTTACATCAATCATACAACTGCCTCATTATCTATACATTCCAATGGTTTATGCCTTCCAGAACCACTGCCCGGGCTGAGGAAAAAGAGCCGGCTTTCTGTTCGCAAGGTTGCCGCCCTTTGACCAGATGAGAAGATGGAAACCTGGAAAAACACGCCATGATTATATCGTGAATCGAATGAATGGGCAAATGCTGTTTCTACCAAGAAGCAAAACGGCGGCAGGGGAAGAACTCCCGCTGCCGCCGTCACCTTTGTAAAGTCAATTAACCAATTTCAGGATCGATCAAACCATAAGTGTCATTACGGCGTTTGTAAAGCACATTCACCTTGCTGGTGTTGGCATTGTAGAAAATGAAGAAATTCTCGTGACCCAGCAATTTCATCTGCTCTAACGCCTCTAACTCATCCATCGGATACAGAGTAAAGGTCTTGCGCCGCACAATCTCAGCCGTCTCTTCCTCTTCAAAGTCTTCCAAATCAGAATAATCGAGATAGTCATCCGGCACCACTGGCTGTGCCTGTTTCTTGTCCCAGTGTTTGCCCTTGTAACGGCGAATTTGGCGGTCCATCTTGTCAACCGCCACATCAATAGCAGCGTTCAGATCAGCCGCGCGTTCTTCCGCACGCAAGAGAATCCTCTTGCCAGTAAGCGTGATCTGCGCCACATTGCGTTCATTGGCATCACGCGCATTTTTCTCATGCGAAAGGTCAACCCGGATTATATCCAGCACAGGCAAATGCCGGATAAACTTGGCAACCTTTTTATTGACATACGAATCGATCGCATCGGTCAACTCCATGTTTCTGGTATAAACTTCAATTTGGGTATCTTTTTGGAAATTCATTTTATTCTCCTTGGTTAGGTTGAAAGAAAAAATGAGTGAAACATATCTCAAACTATGAAACAACTCCCTTTAGGGCAAGACAGGGAGTTCGTCTGCCAATGTCAATAGCCCCTCGCGCATGAACCCGGCACGCGCCACCGTCAAACCATACACGCGCAGCGCTCCGGCGTCTTTTAATGCCTGGGCGCAAGCGCGCAATGTGGCGCTGCTGGTGCAAACATCATCAATGACCAGCACCGTTTTGCCTTCACACAAAGCATGCTGCGCCGCAAAAGCATCGGTTGCGTTTGCAATGCGCTGCGCTAATGTCAATCCTACCTGACTGGCTGTGTGGCGCAGCCGCAGCAAGGCTCGTTCTTTCAGGGGGATGCCTGTCAGGCGGTGAAATGCCCGTGCAATCATCAACGATTGATTATAGCCACGTTCGCGCCGCCGCACGCCAGAGACCGGCACCGCCGTGACCAGATCAACTTGCCAGCCTTGCTGTGCAAATAAGTCTGCCAACATCTCCCCCAGCGGCAGTGAGAGTGACAGACGGCTGTAATATTTCAAACCGTGAATGGCTTTTCTCAGCGCGTCTTCATATAAAGCCCAGGAACGCACCCCATCGAAAGCCGGTGGCGACTGGCGGCAGAAAACACACAACCCCTGTCCCTGATACGGAATGCCGCAAAGCGGACAGACACGTCCCTCAATGATTTGCAGAGAAGCCTTGCATTCATCACAGAAATCCACCCCCGCTTTTTGACAACTGACGCAACTGGGCGGAAACAGCCAGTCGAGGGCTGCCCAGCCAACATGCATATTTCGATTTTTCGTTAAGGTACTTGATGGTGTTGATGATGCAAGAGAGTGATCGGTTGGATTCATGTCCATGACACTTTCTTTTTAATGCTACCAGAAACAGCCGGGGATTGCAAAAAACGTAGATGAATTAACGAGTAACCAGTGAAGGAAGAGGCTGTCCTATAAGTAACAGGGCAGCCTCCAAAGGCTAACCAAAGTTTGCTTTAGAACACATCCATCATACCACTGGAAAACACCAGGAAAATTGCCGGGGTCACCAAAACGATGATTAAGGTGGGAAAAATCAACAGCGTCATGGGCAGAAGCATCTTCAGGGGCGCTTTTTGGGCTTCCTGCTCAGCGCGCTGCTTGCGCCGCACCCGCATCTGGTCTGATTGAATGCGCAGTACTTTTGACAGGCTGACGCCCAACTGCTCCGTTTGAATCACGGCTGCGATGAAACTGGTCAGGTCTGCCACCCCCAACCGGTCTGACATGGCCCGCAGGGCCTCGCGGCGCGATTTGCCCAGCTGAATTTCGCGGTTGACACGGGCAAACTCCAGCGAGAGCTCCGTCTGCCACTTTTCTGCCACCTTGCCCATGGCAGCATCAAAACCGAGGCCGGCTTCAACACAAACCGTCAACAGGTCCAGTGCGTCTGGCAGAGCATGGGTAATATTTTTTTGGCGGCGGTCGATGCGGCTTTGCACCATCATGCCCGGCATGGCAAAACCAATCACTGCCCCAACCACCACCAGGATGACCTTAAAAAGAATGGACATATTGGCAAAACCGATGCTGAACAGGAAAGCAAAAAGGCCGCCAAGAATGAACATCACCACAAAGCGGGAAGCCAGGAACAGAGTAGCATCCAGTGTGGCGCCCAGGCCGGCATGTTCCAATTTTTTGCGTGTATCTTCCAACACATTCTGCGGGGTGAATTTTTCAAGGAATTTCCCCACCGCCTGTGCCAGGGGTACAATGATACGATCCCGGAAAGACTGCGACATCTCCAATTCTGCCAGAGTGGTTTGCAGATCGTCTTCTGTCAGTTCTTGCAGGCGATCATCGAGCAAAGTATCTGCCCGATCCGCAGGTGTTCGTCGGGCCACCACCGCCAATGAAATAGCAATACCCAGCAATACGACAAAGAAGATCACAATACCAATGATGACACTGCTGTCCATAGGTACCTGCCTTTCACACCTCGATTTTGGCGAGTTTGTTCATAATGAAATAACCCATTATGATCAAGATCGCTGCCAGCCCCAGCGCACAATAGCCGCAGGGGATACCGCCAAACAGATTGTTATTCTCGGGTAAGAAGAATTGCATCATGTATTCGCGATTTAATAAAAACAACACACCCAACACAATGATTGGCAGAAGTGACAAAAACTGACCTGAATACATCACCTGTGTGGTGAGTGTTTTGATCTCACCTTTGATCCTGATACGTTCACGGATGGTCTCAGAAATGGTTTCCAACATCTCTGCCAGGTTGCCGCCAACTTCTTTCTGCACATTGATTGCGGTTATCACCAAGTCAAGGTCGTCACTTGGGATGCGCCGCAGAAGGTTGTCCAACGCATCTTCCATTGACAGGCCCAAACGCATTTCCATAACCACCCGGTGGAACTCATCCTTGATCGGGGGCGGCATTTCACGGCTGACTGCTTCCATGGCTTGCATGGTCGAATAACCCGCGCGAATACCGTTGGTCATCAAAGCCAGCATATCTGGTAGTTGTGAGTCGAATTTGGTCAGGCGTTTGCCCTGCGCGTGGTTCACATACCAGCGTGGAACAAACAGCCCCAGAATGACACCGACCAAAGCGCCAATGATATGTGATCCGCCAATGAAGTAAAAGACAATCCCCAAAAAGACACAACACACGAAGATGAGCGCCAGATATTCGCCCGCTTTCATCTTCAGATCTGCCTGCGCCAGTTTCTTCTGGGTGCGTTCAGACCAGGAGGTACCTTGCACTTGTTTGTCGAGCCAATCTACCAGCGGCTTGTCAGCTTCTGCTTTGAGCAGTTCTTCAATGTCTTCTTCACCTTCCGCTGAATCTTTCAGAATTTGCTCCAGGCGTTCATTGGCAACACTGCGATTTGAACGGACTGAAAGCACCACACCGATAATGAGCATTACAATTGACAGACAAAAGGCAGCCCCAAAAATAATCAGTGGACTCATAGCTCGCTCCCCGTTCTGTTTTGATAGGATCGATTTCTCCTATTTTGGCTGACAATCACCGTCCTGCTCATCTGCGCCGCGCTCCTGACCCCACACCAAATACCGAAGGCGACAGGCGAATGCCAGCTGCCTCAAATCGATCCATGAATTTGGGGCGCAATCCCGTCGGGCGCAGCTGCCCCAGCACTTTGCCATCTTCGAAACCGCTCTGCTCAAACACAAACAGGTCAGTCAGCGTGATCACATCACCTTCCATACCAGCCACTTCGGTGACATAAGTAACTTTGCGTGAACCGTCGCGCATGCGTTCCTGATGAATGATCACATCCACTGCCGAGGCAATTTGCTCACGAATCACACGAATGGGCAGGTCCATGCCTGCCATTAAAGTCATCGTTTCCATACGCGATAGGGTGTCACGCGGGCTGTTCGAGTGAGCGGTGGTCAAAGAACCATCATGACCAGTGTTCATTGCTTGCAGCATATCAATGGCTTCGCCGCCGCGGATTTCACCCACGATGATGCGATCGGGGCGCATACGCAGAGAGTTGATCACCAGATCACGAATGGAAACCTCACCACGCCCTTCAATATTGGAGGCACGCGATTCAAGCACCACCACATGCTCCTGGCGCAGCTGCAATTCTGCGGCATTTTCAATGGTGACGATGCGCTCATCATTGGGAATGAAACCTGAAACCACATTCAACAAAGTGGTTTTACCAGAGCCAGTACCACCGGAGATAACAATATTCATGCGCGCTTTCACACAAGCTTGCAAAAAGCCCACTGCTTCACGGGTGATCGTTCCATATTTTTCGATCAGGTCTGTGACCGTAATGGGATCTTTAGCAAACTTGCGAATGGTCAATACCGGGCCAACCAGCGAGATCGGGGGAATGATAGCGTTGACACGCGAACCATCAGGCAAGCGTGCGTCCACATACGGCGATGATTCATCGATGCGTCTGCCCAGCGGCGCTACAATACGCTCGATAATGCGATTGACATGCTCATCATCCGTAAACGCCACTTTTACGCGCTGCAACTTGCCATTTTTTTCAACATAAATGCTTTTGGGGCCATTGACCATGACTTCGGTAATGTCGTCGTCTTCCAACAATTGCTGCAGCGGGCCAAAACCAAGAATTTCTGCCACAATCTGGTTGAACATCTGGGCGCGTTCGGGCTTTGACAGAATGATACTTTCTTCATTCAACAATTGGTCATACAGCTGCTGGATCGAAGCGCGCACTTCTTTGGTTTGCGATACATCCATTTTGGGGTCAAGAGTGGCGATCAGCTTGTTCTGTACCCGCCGGCGCAAGTCTTGATAGGCATTGCGCTGACTTTGTGCGCTGGATGCGGAAGCAGCCGTACGCTGAACTGCTGCCTGCGAAGCCTGTTGCGAGGGGGCTGCGCTGCTATCTTCGCCCTGTAATCTTTTTAGAATAGACACTTTGACTCCGTTTCCTTATGTGACAGGCGCATCATACCGTATCATCCATTTTCTTAAAGCGGTCTTCGATGCGTTTTGCCAGTTCGAAAATATTCCTGCTCAAAATATTGGTGCGCAATTCAACATTCAAAGGCACCCCTCGTTTGACAGATTCTCGCACTTCATTTTTCTCATCCAACGGCAGCGCCATCTCGATCGGTTGATGCAAGCTTTCGCTGATGCGATCCGGAGAGATATGTTCACGGCGGTCAAAGAAATTTAACACAAACATCAGCTTGTTCGGATTAAAACCCAGCGCGCGATATAGCACCAGGAAAGAATTGGCATTCTTCAAGGCCGTGATTTCGATGGTCGACATCATCACAGTGATATCGGCAGACTCGATCGCAGAAAGAGTTAATTCGTTCAAATAGCTGGAAGTATCAATCACCACATAGTGGTAATAGCGCCGCAAATACTTCACCAGGGTGGCGAACAACTCTGGCACCACCTGTTCTGCGTTCTCGAGGCGCGGCGGTGCCGCCAGGATATCCACGCCAGATGCCTCATGGTGCAGCATGACCTCACTGATAATGTCAGGATCAAGCTCTTCCACGCGCGAAAGTAAATCCAATACGTTAAACTTGCTTTGCAAACTGAACAACACCGGTACATTGCCATACTGGTTGTTGCCATCCACCAGGCATACCTTGTTATTCTTCGAACGCAGCGCCACTGCCAGGTTTGCAGCGATGGTGGTGGTTCCAGCACCGCCTTTGACCCCATACACACAGATGCTCTTGCCCTGCACCATAGAAACCATGCCGCCGGACGATTTCATACCCGACATGCTCATGGAGGCTTCAGCCATGCTGCGCTGCTCGATGGAAATGTTCCCCGCACGTTTGATCACCGAGGTCAGTTCATCCATCATGGGGGGTTTTGAGAGGAAATCGTGTGCACCGGCGCGCATGGCGCGGCGCATATAGTTGGGGTCATTCTGCACCGAAAGGATCACGACCTGGGTGTAAATAAAACGCTGACGGATGTGCTGGGTGGCTGTGATGCCATCCATGTCAGGCATGTTAATATCCATCAGCACTACGTCTGGATCTAATTCCTTGACCCTTTGCAGCGCATCACGCCCATCAGTTGCCTGCCCAACGATCTCAATAATAGGATCAAATTGCAGCATGCGTTTGATGTTGTTAACGGTTTCTGGTATATCGTCAACCAGTAATACTCTTATGGTGCGGTCAGCCATCCTGGGTCAGAGTCCTTTCATGCGAAAGTCTCAACAGATTAAGGAGTGATATAAACAGGCACTTTTTCGTAGAGATCTAACGAATCAATGCGCGGTTCTACACCGAACGGCAGCGGTGAGGGCATGGGAATGTTGTACTGCTGCATGATGAATTGCAGCGTGACACTTTCCGTATCGATGCGGACATCGTCACCTGCTGCGCGCAATGCCAGGCTGAGATTGGCTTTTTGCAAGATCAGGTAGTTCAACGTCACGGCATCTTGCGGCGAAACCACCAATGTCACCACTTTTGGCATCACAACCTCTTCTGCGACCGGCTCTTCGCCAGTGGTTTGCGGTTGAGCAACCACGCTGTCCTGAATGGGAGCAGCAGGTGTAGCGGTTTCATCTTCAATCGGGTACTGCCCGACCCACAGCACGATGGCATCCTGGATAATGGTCTGACTGACCAGACGCGGCCGCTGTTCTTCTGAAGGGATCAAATATACATTCAACGGATTGCCGCTCAATGTGCCAATGTCCTCAATCACCCCCGTTGTGCCCAGATAGGGCATCAAACCAGAGGGGGCATCGATCTTTGCGGAAAGCGGAATGAAATAAGAAGGAATTTGCTCTGTACCAAATTCTTCTTCCGCAGGATCCCCGAACAGGAAAGCGTCGGTAGCGGCTGGCGAATACACCGGGACAATCACATTGGGCAGTTTGGTCTGGTATTCCTGGTCCAGATCGACAAATAGCATCGAACCGATCACATTGACATGATCGCCGGGACGCAGGGTGTAAGCCACCGCTGACAGGCCCAGTTCGTCATCAATTGGAATTGTGACCGCCACATAACCTTTAGGGATCATGAAGGAAGCATACGAGCCTTCGGCGGTGTCACTGATCAAACCAAAGGTCAGCGGCACACCTGCCTCAAGATCAAAGAGGGCGCGTTTGCCGATGGCATCTGCCGGGTTGGTGACAAACAACCCTTCAATGAATTTGTCGCGGGGATAAGCTACCTTGAGCAGGTGAATTTCCTCAAATATCTGCCCGCGTTTCAACGGCTGCGTCAGCACATAAATATCCACCACAGTCGCTGCCTCAAATACGGGCGGCTGGTCCTGCTGTTGGGTGGTGCCATCGGTGATTTCTAACACCCCGTCGCCGAACAGTCTGTCGCGCAGCAGCAAGAAGGCTGCGATGAGACCGAATATGAGGATGAGCGCCAACAAAATCAGTGTACGCCCGCCGCTTTTCTTTTTACCTGTTGCCATAATTTGTACCTCCTGAGGGAGAATGTAAAAACAACCAGTTCCTAAATTGTAATATGAGGATTTTCAAGGTGTCAATCTCCCCATATTTACGGCGACGTTAACCAAGAAAATTCTCATACAAGACGCCGCCTCCATGTACTGCTATCATTGTAGTACAAAATCCGAAATGAGAGTAAAAAAACACCCCAATAAATTGGGGTGTTTTTTTGTTTTTGGTTTCGGTTCTTAACGAACTGTTCCGTTGGGAACTTGCCGGTTTAGGTGCCGCCCAAACCTTCAACAATGTTGCTGAAGATCTCCCCAATGATGGGGCCCAGCGCGGTCAGGGCAACGATAACGACGATCGCTACCAGCACGAGGATCAAAGCGTATTCAACGAGGCCTTGTCCTTTTTCCTGTTTTTCTTTGGCAATAAACAACATGATAATCTCCTTTTGGTATAAATGAAAAATAAAATGGGTTAGAAAAAAATTTTGTCACGCTGATACACAGCGATTTGACCGAATAAAATTGAAAAGTTCCCCTTTGAAGGATTAATGCGATATTGCTATCTCACTGACTTCTATTATAGGCATTTTCTGGATTTTTACAAGACCCCACCCTGACAAAAACGCAAATATCTATTTAAGAGTTTCTTAACTTCATTAATGCTATCAAAGCCCTATTTTTTTACAAACAACACCGCAGTCTCGTTGCCATCCAGCAACTGCCAGCCCTCATTGCCACGTAACTCGCGCACCAGCGCTCGTTCCGGCTTGATCAGCACGGCCGTGATGCTCCAGCGCGCGAACTCTTCTTCCCAATCAGCGTTGGCATTGGCAACATCCAGCCAGTGAAAAATGAAGTCATCGCCGAACAGATCTGCCCGCGCGTCAATGTACACGGGGATCTGCGGAGCAAACCAGCTCAGGTATCCGCCCCAATCATACTCATTGAACAGATTGCCGGCGGGCGGGGTTTCCTGCAGCATCTCAACCGCCTCTACCGGAAATACCGTCGGGTTCAACTGCTGTTCGATCAACGGCGGCATGGACACATACACCAGCTTTCCCCAGCACACCAGCGCACACAGGCCTATGATCAACAGGTTGACTGCCTTGTTTTCTTTGGACGAAGCCGGCACTGTTATTCTATCGAAAAAGGCCTGCCATTTTTGGTTGTGATTAGCGAGTGTAATCCTCAAATTTCCGCCCCACGCCCGCAGCCAGGTCCAGCCCGTGCGTGCCATGATCGGCATCACCGCGATCGCATATACCCCAACCTGCCGCCGTGCAGACAGGGCAAAATAGACAAATGCTGCCAGGGTCAACACCTCCCAGCCGCGCAGTTTCTTGCCCGCCACCGCCAGCAGCACCACCATCGCAATCAGACTGAGCAAAAATGGAAGCATCGCGGGATTATTAAAATCCGGCGACTGCCATTCTGAGATGATCGCATTGACGCGCATCCCAAAGGTGCTGACACTGATCTCCCAGGTGCCGAAGCCATACGGCGTCACCAGCGTCGCCAGCGTGCACACCGCCAGAGTAATCACCAGATCACGCCACTGCAACCAACCCATGCTGTTTTGCGTAGTATTAAGCAGAAGACGATCGAGCAATTCTCCCGCAACCATGATGCCGATCACACCCAACCCGAGCACATAGCCGCCATGGAGATTTGCCCACAGGATCATGACAGGCGGAAGCGCAAATAGGATTGCACACTTTTGCCGCTTGCGATACAACAGTAGAAGGAGAATCACCAGGCACAATAACAACATAGTGACCATTTGCGGACGAGGGGTCCAGGTGGGGGCTGCGATCAGTGAAGTGAACACCACCGCCAGGGTGCGATATACAGCCGGACCGCTAAGCTGCAGCCACAGTAAACCCATCATCAAGGTCGCCAGCAGCGCCACCAGCAAAACCAGCCCATGATACTGCAGCCAGGCATACATGCCATACAACCACACATCAAACAGCCACGAATGGCTCACCCAATTATTACCGGTATGTGTGTAGGTGATCGGGTCGGTGTGGATAAAAGCCCTCTGCTCGACGATTTCTTTGCCCACCCGCAGCGCCCAGTACATATCTGAATCCACCGGCGCACGCGCACTCATGAAAAACACCATGAGCAGCGTCAAGAAGAACAACAAACGGTCAGCAGGTTTTGAGAGGGCAAGCGCAGCGAGCATTGGTCAGGTTCCTGATTGTGATATCACTTCTCTCTATTATATACACGAGCATGCCCGCAGACATAGGCGAGAACAGAAAGGAATGGCGGATGTAAACAAACCATAAACTGTTGACACAAAAAAGGTAAATTTATTCTATAATAAGACAATGATGATTCACCTTTTCCGGATGGAAATACATTAAGGAGATAACATGAGTGAGTTTTTCAATACCGTGCAATCAGACAGCAACTTCCTGCAAAAGATTGCCAGTAAAATACCCGGTTTTCAGGGCTATGTGGAGTCTACCCAGCGCCGTGCCTCAGACAAACTGCTGCGTGACGAGATTGCCCGCCAGTTCGCCCAGGTAGAAGCGCGCGTTTCTGCCGTGCAGACCGAAGCCATCAGCATGGGCGCCATTGAACTCATAGATACGCTGGAGCGTTCCGCCATCAAACTGCGCACATTCGCAGACCGCATCCGCGGCGCCAGCTATGGCTATTCTGCCCTGTTCGCCCCGGTGAAGATCAAACCAGAAGATCTCGCCAAGATGTATGCCTATGACCTGGCCCTGTTAACCATGACCGATGACCTCAATGCAGCCGTTGACAATGTTGAACGGTCGCTGGGCACCGACGGCATAGACGCCGCCGTCCGCCATCTGGTACGGCTCAGCCAGGAAGCCATTGACGCCTATGATAACCGTCACAATGTGATCATTGACGGCGGTGGTGCGGCAGAGATGCCATCCTACCAGGGTGTGCCAGCTCCCGACCCGAGCACCTATGAATCGCTGCCTGATGACCAGGAACCGCTCAGCCTGGATGAATGATTCTAAACCAATACCTTGATAATGGAGTAAGAAATGGCAAGAGTTTTTGATGTAGTTGAATATCGTAGTGAGATGCGTGAAGAGTTGGTGCGACGGTTTCCTGAAACCGGCATCGCCGACCTGCGCATTGGTTCCCAGGTGATCGTACGCGAGGGGCAACACGCTGTGTTCATGCGCGATGGCAAAGCACTCGATATGTTCGGCCCTGGCCGCCACACCATCGTGACCGCCAACATTCCCCTGCTGGTCAACCTGATTGGCAAAGCTTTCAATGACCGCACCCCCTTCACCGCGGAAGTTTATTATATTTCCACGCGTGAATTTGCCGACCGCAAATGGGGCACCCCCCAGCCCATCATCGTACGCAACCCCGGCGTCGGCCTGGGCGTTGCCCTGCTGCAGGGCTTCGGCACCTACAGCTTCCAGATCAGCGACCCGCAGCAATTTGTCACCCAGATCGTCGGCGCGCAGCACATCTACAGTACCACCGATATCGAGAACCGCCTGCGCACCATGCTGCTCTCCAAGTTGCAGGACCTGCTGGGCGAAACCACCCGCAGCCGCAATGTGCTCGATTTGATCGGCCTGACCGAAGAGCTGGGCGCTGGCGTGCGCGCCAAAGCCCAGGATGACTTCAAAGCCGTCGGTATGACCCTCAAGAGTTTCTATATCGGCAACTTGAAGCCTTCTGATAAATCTGCGGAAGAACTGCGCGCCATGGGTATGCTCGACATGAACGTCTATACCCAGTTGCAGGCCGCAGACGCGCTGCGTGATGCCGCTCAGAATACATCCGGCGGCGCCGGATTGACCGCCGGTATCGGTGCTGGCGTTGGGTTGGGGCAATTCATGGGACAGGCCATCAGCGGACAGGGCGGACAGCAGCAGCAAGCCCCCCAGCAAGCCGCACAGCAAGGTTCCACCACCCCCGATGTGATGACCCCTTCAGAAGCCGCTGCCATTCTGCGGGTTTCAGAAGAAGATGTCCTTGCCGCCATCGAAGCCGGCGACCTGAAAGCGCGCAAACTGGGCAGCGCTTTTCGCATCAGCAAAGCCGCCCTGGATGAATTCCTCGCTGGCTAAATAAGAAATAAACGCAACATGCAGTAACCAAAACCGGGTTTCTATCTTTTGAAGCCCGGTTTTTTTATTGTTTAAGTCCACCAGATCCGGTGATGACAGGCAGATTTACAACTTATCATCATTCTGCCTCATTATCACTGGTGTCCCCTATGTCGCCTGTATCGACGGCAGTGCCATCTTTCACCTCACGCGGCAGCCACAGCCGCCAGAATCTCATCCATGAACCCATCCAGGCGCTCCTGCAGCACTTGCTCGTCGGCGAATTTCTTGAACTCGCCGCCCAAGTGATGGAAAGTGGCGCTGACCTTGCCGCCGGCTTTTTCAATCAAGGGGGTGAACTGCGCCGTAACTTTGTCCGCAAACTTTGTACCCCCGTCGGCACCATTGGTGATCAGAACCACCTGCTTGCCCTTCAAATTCGCCGTCTGCAAGAAACCGCGGACTACAGGAATACCGTTGAAGGCATAAATGGGGGTCATCAGTATGATACGCTCGCAATCGGCGATTTCCTCCCAGGGATTGCCCACTGGCTGTGTCGCAGCACGCATCATGGATTTCATCGGGTTGGTATTGCGCTTGCCCTGCACCCGCACCAGTTTGGCCCCCACTTTGGCAGCCACATATTCAGCCGCCACTTTGGTATTGTTGGTTTCTGAATAATACACCACAGCAATCTTCATTTCACTCTCTCCTGTCATTTTGTTCATTATCTTTTGATCTCATAACACACGAAGAAGTACGGATTTTTCCCATTGTTCCTCGCAGGCGCTGATGCTAAGCCCGTTTTGCCTGCACTTCTGCCCACAGCGACGCATCAAATGGTGCGCTGCGGTTGGGGCAGTGTTCGCGGCGGCACAACTGGCAGTTCTGGTACGCGCGGTCGGCGGCAAACAAAATGCCTGACACCGACACATCCGGCGCCATCAGATAAGATTCCGTCAGCCGCACCCCCACCTGTGCTTCGACATCGCCGAACAGCGAGAACAAACCCACCTGTTGATCAATTGTCCATACATCTTCATCGCCTGAACCGGGGTTCATCGCCGACAACTGTTCCATGCCAAAATGTTGGTTAATCTGCGCCCGCAAGGCTGGCAGACAGACCTTGAGCAATTCCAGCTTGATGAAATGCAGCCAGGCACCCTGTACAAAATCGTTCTTTGCGATGGGGAGCTCGTTCACCTCACGTCCGCAGGTGGCGACATAGGCAAACACGCGCCCGATTCTGTCCAAATTATGTCGCATCGCATCGCTGCGAAACACAACCCCGTCAATCGTGACCGTGTCATCCCCTAACGCCTCAACATAGGCTTCTCGCCACAGCACTTTCGGACAGGCCACAGCCGCCGCCTGCACCACCAACACCTGGAACTCGTCCAACAAGCTGGCACTAATCTTCATCTTTTGCGCCAGTGCAGCGGCATCTAACGCAAAAGGCACCGTCAGAATATGATTCATCATTCTCCTCAATAAAGTCAATGATCCTATTCTAAACCAGAATGGCCACTACCTGTTGAAGTTTGCCTGCCAACAGGCTATACTGGAAGTAATAACCAATAAATCACTGCACCTTACAACCTACCTGTCAACAGCATTAACGGACAACCCAATTCCACCCATCCCCACTTTCGGACAGGTTCTTTTTGATTTCAACCATCACACAGGAGGTTGCTATGGATCTAACGTTTGAACTGCTGCTTGAAAGCGTCCGTCAATACAACCAGATGCTGTATCCCGCTCAATGGGTTGCCATTGCCATTGCCCTGGCCTGTATTGTGTTTGCCTTCATCCGCAAACCTTACAGCAATGCCCTCATCGCTGGCAGTGCCGTGCTCTTCTTCCTGATCATTGCGCTGGCATTCTGGCTGCCGCTCAGTCTGGCAGGCTTTGATACCGGGTACATCTATATGGGCATATTCTTGATGCAAGCCGGCCTGCTGCTCTCCGCCGCGTTAGAAGATGAACTGCATTTCCATTTCGAGCCCAAACTGGTCCCGATCATTGGTCTGTTGTTTGCCGCCTACGGCCTGATCGGTTTCCCACTGGTGGGCTTGCTGCTTGGACGCACCTATCCGGGCCTGTTCTTCAGCCCGCTGTCACCCTGTTCGATGATCTCCTGGTTCGTGGGCATGCTCATGCTGACTGACAGGCCTGTCCCGCGCTACACCATGATTATCCCGTTCACATGGGGATTTATTGGCATCCTGTGGGTTTCTATGGGGGTGACCGAAAGTATCGGACAGATCATCATCGGGTTGACCGGCCCTGCCATTCTCTCTATCCGCGACCGCGAAAAGCGCATGGGCATGCATTATTGATAAAAACAACAAATCCCCTCGATCGAGGGGATTTGTTTATTGATTGGTCGATTACTTCAAAATGCTTTTTCCGGCATACACCGCGGTTGCGCCAAGTTCTTCCTCGATGCGCAGCAGCTGGTTATATTTCGCCACGCGGTCTGAACGGGCGGGAGCGCCGGTCTTGATCTGACCGGTGTTGAACGCTACCGCGATATCCGCGATGGTGCTGTCTTCGGTCTCGCCTGAGCGGTGCGAGGTGACCGCTTTCCAGCCGGCGCGATGGCACATATCCACCGCATTCATGGTTTCGGTCAGCGAACCGATCTGGTTGACCTTGACCAGCAGAGCATTAGCGGCTCTCTGCTTAATGGCTTCTGCCACGCGCGCCGGGTTGGTCACCAGCAGGTCATCGCCCACGATTTGAATCTTGTCGCCCAGTTGGGCAACCATCTTCACCCAGCCGTCCCAGTCATCCTGCGCCAAACC
>Ga0334882_1001877_pt1 | contig 23404 bp, 33 predicted proteins | sample GraSluR1_MG_5_FD_207226 | JGI IMG/M metagenome (GOLD analysis project Ga0334882, IMG submission 207226) | Sludge microbial communities from methane-producing bioreactor in Wageningen University, Netherlands - Granular Sludge_15_04-R1 | ecosystem: Engineered > Bioreactor > Anaerobic >...
TGTACAGAGACTTGAACGTTGCCTCTCAGCGCGGGGGTCGCCAAGCCAGGTCAACGGCGCTAGGTTCAGGGCCTAGTCTCGCAGGAGTTCGTGGGTTCGAATCCCATCCCCCGCATAAAATTACCTTTTCTGATAGCGGTTTTGATGCAATTTCGCCAACTTAGAATATAATGAATCGTGGCGTTCTGATATATAAATTTTCACGCGAAATAGTTTTTGTTTAGTTCTCCTATTAGCGAAAGTGGAGTTTTACTCCAGCGAAACGTTAATTTATATTAGCATTGAATCCATGTTTATGGAGGATTTAAAGTGAAGTCAAAATTGGTTTTTGCATCGCTCTTAGTAGCAATGCTTCTTATGCCAGCTTCGGCGGATAAGGTAGATGATCTCATATGGGATTTGTCATATGATGCATCGCCTACAGTTAGAGCAGAGGCAGCCATTTCTCTTGGTAGAGTCGGAGACAATAGAGCGGTTGATCCACTTATAGAGGCGTTAGGTGATGGAAACTCTGATGTAAGAGCGGCAGCAGCCCAATCCCTCGGTAAAATCGGCGATCCAAAAGCCGTAGAGCCTCTTATCGTAATACTGCGTTATGATGATACGTACTCGTTATCCAGAAAGCAAGCCATATGGGCTCTTGGTATGATCGGTGATGCCAGAGCAGTCGATCCTCTAATCAGTGTCCTCAATAATTCTGGTCATCCGGACACCCAAGCGTTAGCTGCTGAAGCTCTTGGTAAAATCGGCGATCCGCGCGCCGTCAATCCTCTCATAACTGCTCTTAAAGATAAAGACCGCTTTGTCAGAGGAAGCGCAGCTGAGGCACTTGGTGAAATCGGGAATCCTAGTGCAATTGCCCCTCTTACTAAAGCTCTCGATGACCACTGGATAGCCGGGTATGCAGCAGAAGCTCTCGCAAAGATTAACCAATCAATTGCCAATCCCCCCACAGAAACTCTCAATGAGATCGATTCATTAGAACCAGTAGAGAAGGAAGTACCAGAGGAAGCCCCAAATGCGGTTACCAAAGAAAATCCTGTTAGCTCCGAGAAAAGTCCTCTTCCCATATCAATCGGTGCTATATCTCTGATTGCTGCTGCCGTCGTTATGAAGTCGTGCAGAAATCGAATGCAGAAACATTAGAAACGAAACGGGTGCAGTAATCCATTATTTCATTTTTTTAATTTAAACCAATAATATATATCTTTACCCCATCGCGAATTATTATAAAAATGTTTTGGACGAATCGAACGCTTTAGAAGTCTCCGATTAACGTTTCACGTGTTACCATATAGCACGATCTCTAGTTGAAGCAGTAGTATTTCCATTCGAAAATAAAATAAAAAATATAAACATCAATGTATATTCATGTTCATTAATGGTTAGAAAATAGCGGGTCTATTTCAACTGGAAAATGTTTAGACAGAACTGATAGATAATGAAAAACCCGAGAAATGGGCAAAAACACGTTCCCCTTTAGTGGGGAGAAAATATTTTTAGAAAATTATAGAAAAATCTCCGAGATATTAAATATATATCAAAGTATAATAGTAGAAGTTCCCGACCGAAAGTGCTAAATAGTATTAATTGAATAAGATGCATCTGGCAGAACGCGGAGGTTGTTCTGATGAGAACTGGATGATACATTGTGGGAAGTTGTGTGGGCTGTTTTGTGAAATTAGCTTTGCTGTTATAGATCTTATGACAGCGCTATTCTTGAAAAGTTTTAGGAGTATTATCGGGCGAGGTATACTTGCCGATTTTGAAAGGATGATAATATGAGTGCAGAAGCATACAATATCATTTATGATGACGATCGCAACGTGTTGGGCTGTCAGGTAACCGACCCAAAAGAAACGGATATGAAGGCGATATACCGCGGAGAAGTTGGGCGGTTCGTACCGTGCGCAGATTGCAAAATAGAGAACTGTCCCGTGAGTGGCAATCGACATATATTTAAATGAAGTACTGGGTGACTAAAATGAGTTTAGAAGATTTGACGATAGAGGATGTTATTAAAGAGAGTGGAAAAGTAATAACTCCAGAGTTTCTAGAGAAAGCTAAAGCCACACTGAAACACACGTTAAGTAGTGATGACTACAGAGATCTAGGAAAGGAGGAATCGGCTAACGCCATTCTACTTCTTGTGGAATACCATTTGTATCTGGATAAATTCCGCGGAAAGATGGCAAAAGGCGATCAGTTCGCCGGAATCTCTTAAGCCACCTACTTATAATTTTTTATAATTTTTTATTGTAGTCGGATATTTTTTCGTCGATGATGGGGAGAGTTCCCCGGAGCCATTAATTATATAGATTATGGGAGAGACAATAATGCGGAGATTAGAACAACAAAAAAAATATTGCGATGAGTGTAACGGAAAATTAGTATATGATCGAGATGAATTAATTTGTGAAAAATGCGGGCTAATTCACGACGGCGATTTTCAATATATATCGAACGGCGATCCTGATAATCAGCAAAATGAACCAGTCAGAAGAAGTCGGGATGGAAGAAATATATGGGAACGAACTGACGGCGATTTTCTTAACGATTATTACAGTGGAATTAGAGATAAAACTAATCCGAGATGTGGGAAGAAATGGGAAGAAAATTGGTTAGATGCCTGCATCGCAACTTTCAAACCATTTTCGCTGTTGGATGCTGCGATATCGGCAACAGATTACGCTAGAATAAATGGTATTGATCCGAGAACTGCCAAGAAGAGGTTAGTGCTAGATGATACAGATTTCGTTCCTATAACAGATCGCCGTTACATTACAAGGAAAACCGAAAATCTGTTAAAAAATAATAGTTATACTTGGTTTAATTGTATTTCGGATAATCCTTTCATGTTGAACGCACTAATAATCTTATCAAAAGCAGAATACAACGGGGATTTAATGAGTGAATGGATCAATCAGACCAATAAACACACTATAGAAATTTTGCAGAGTTATGATCTGCTGGGATCTATCCCGTACCAATTTAATCGTAAACTATATTTCATTAAACAAAAATATGTATTGTAGGTTATGGGGGAAAGTGCTAATAGATTGGAGAGATCTGGATCGACAGATTTCTTCAATCGGTCATAGCTCCTGTTAGGCATTAGAGCGGGTTAAATTCCCGCTCACCTCTCCCATAAAACAGTGAGGTATTAATATGCAGACGGTCTATTATGACAAACAGATAACTGCAAAAGTCGCCGAACCAATATACGAAAGTGTGCTAGAGATTGCACAGGAAAGAGGATATTGCTTGAGTGAGTATTTACGACATCTAGTAAACCAAGATGTAATCAATTATAGGAGAAATAATAATTAATATGTCATGGTAACTAAACAGTGCATTTTTATAATTTTCGAAACCAATTAGGAGTTGATTGATATGAGTTTGATGCTAGACGCATTTAAAAAGTTAAATAACAAAGTTGTAATAGTAAAAGATAAAGACAGCAGTCGAATATTTTCAGCCAAAATCGTAGCACTGGATGAAGTGAACGGGATAGTTCATCTTCAGTCATCGACCGGGCTCTCTACATTTCATCACGTGGATGAATTCTTAGTAGTTCGGGAGCGGGTCTAAATGATCATTGATACCTATCAAGATGCGATGATATCTGAAGTGAATGGTATCATGCTGGCAGATTTAGTGCATAAATCTGAGGATAATAAAACAGTCAAATTTTCACCGACGAAAGCCGCAAGAGCGGCAGTTGTATATTACAAAACTGTTTTGTGCGAGGATGAAGTCTGGTATTTTGATCGCCAGTCAGGTATCTATAAACCCGGTGCGATCTTCCATATCAAGCAAGAAATGGAGGAGCTTGCATCCGAACATTTCACCATTCATCTCGGAAACGAAACTGAAGAGAAGATCCGGTTAAGATCGCGATCGATCGATACATTTAATCCGGACCCATACAAGTTTCCTGTTGCGAATGGTATAATTGATCTCAGAACCGGCAAGTTAAATCCATATAAAGGAAATGGATCTGAACTTATAAATATTAAATCGCCAGTAATATATGATGAAAATGCAAAATGTCCAAACATCGACGCATTTTTGCGAAATATTACTGAGGGCGAAGAATCGATCGAAACTATCAAAGATGCGTTCGTAAGTGCGATGCTGGGAAAAGCACTCCGGGCGATTTATATATGGATTGGTCGTGGAAGAAATGGGAAAGGAGTTCTCAGTCATTTATTCGAAGAGTTCTTCGGAGAAAATCAGATCGGAAGTACCGATATAGAACAGTTGGACCGTGATAAGTTCGCAACTTCCATCATTTATAATAAACGTATTGTTTATGCGAGTGAGACTCAAGGAAGTACAGTCAAGACCGGCAAACTAAAAACGATTTCTGGCGGCGATCTAACAAGAATAGAGTTCAAATATCGAAAGCCGTTCATGTATCGGCCATACTGCACTATCATCATGGATTCAAATGATCCGCCCAAATTCAATGATGAATCACCCGGATGGAGAGAGCGGTTAAGACCTGTTATATTCCCGTATCATTTCGTGGGCAATCCTCAGCAACCGATGGAAAAGTTAGATGATCCTAATATCATCGATCGGATAACTACGCCGTCTGAGTTGAGCGGTTTTCTAAATGTTCTCGTGGAGTTGGCAAAAGAGTTTGTTGCGAATGGGTGTCAGTTGAAGAGAGTTTCCTCGATAGACGACGACGCGGCATTATATGATGAACGAAGCCATACTATTTCCAGTTTCTTTGATAGATTCTGCGAATATGATTCGAATATCAGACCGGATATCGGGAATGCAGATCGAAGTTTTGCAGCCACTGAATTTTTATATATCTTTTATAATAGATATTGCGAGTTGTTATCAGTGGCACCGAAAAACCAGCGATCTTTCACGAAATACATCACAAGTGAATTGGGTCTATCTAAGGGCAGAATTCGAGATTGCATCAATCCGATTACTGGAGAAATCGATGGGACTGCTCGGCGGGGATTCTACGGAGTCAATTTCAGTTTTGTTAAATTCAAAAAATTTGATTCGGCTGTAGCGTTGTACCCGATGCAAAATTTGGAAACTGTCCAGAATGAATGGGAGACTCGGAAAACCGATAACAGTACCACTTGTACCGGATAAAATTTGAAGTGGTACAAGAAAACCGCTAACAGTACCACTTGTACCACTAGTACCACTTAAATTAAATAAAATATTATAGAGAATACTGTAGTATAATATAGTTTTTTTCCCAAAACAAGTGGTACATGTGGTACAAGTGGTAATGCTATCGGTTTTAGCTGAAATAGAAGTGGTACAAGTGGTACAACCGGTACAGCTATCGATTTTGCTGTACCACTAAACAAACTAATGGAGAAAATTGGAGGAGATGCTAATGGGAGTAATAAAAATTAGACGTGGTTATTATAATAATGGATTGAGAGACGAAATAGACGAGATGAATTATAACGATTGCCATTTAGTCGGATATGAAACTATTGATGGCATTGAATATGAAGTGTTTTATACTTATGAAGATGCCGAGAAATGGTATGCTGAGAATAAGCAGAGATTGCATCAAGAGTTCATGGGGTGGCTAGAAGAATGAGTCCAGAAGATCGCAGATTGATGTTTGAAATAAATGAGAAAATGAATTTATTGCTGGATAAAATAGAGGGGATGCTTTGCGAGATGAATACCTAAACCACTTCAATTGCCGAAATACAACAATTGCCGAAAATAGCATCGACACATATAAATATAACAAAAAGAATAATTGGGTTGGCAATGTCGCCAATCCTACATATTTTTAACAAGTTTACAATTCCATGCAAACAATTAAATAAATATTGGTGGTCATTGGCGACAAACAAAACCGTTATCCATCTATTCAACGATTAAATGATCTTCCTGTTATCGATTCAGTTATTCAGCTATCATTATGAATATAAACTAAAACTCGAAAGGTGTACTTCTACGCTACGGTCTTATAAGCAAAATCTCCGATTCTATAGTCTATGGACCGGATGAGTTTGCTACAATTAAATCATAAACGGTTAAATTAAAAAGTTATTATAATTATTACAGCGAATTATATAAATTACTATAGATAATTATATTTTTTAGGAGGTGATCTCATTTGTACTATAATGGATCAAAGTAAAGACGAACGTAACGACTTAATTATTGATTATTTGAAAGACGGCTTAACCACAAGAGAAGTTGCGGAAAAAGTCGGAGTTAGTAACGGTACAGTTTCTAATGTAGCCAGCGCCAGAGGTTACGATATATCCACCGAAAGAACCAAAAAAGCGGCTAAATGTAAATCGCTTTACAATAGACCGGAAAGAATCAAAGTAATAGCCGATGGAATAGATAAATTGGTGGCAATGCTACCAGAGATAACTAAAGCTAAAGATATGCGTGATTGGTCGGTATCTTTGGCAATACTGATGGATAAACGCAGATTAGAAGATTCTGGCGATGGAAACGAGAAGGGCGGTGAATTCATGGCATTAATGAAAGCAATGGAGGAAGAAAATGGTTCTGCAACTTCCGAAAGATAAACAACGTGATTTTATTTTAAATTCTAATTACAGAATTAATGCCGCTCACGGTGCGATCCGATCCGGTAAATCAGTTGGCGCAACCATCAAAATGATTCATGAAATTATAACCGCTCCACCGGGTAACATTCTATTAGTTGGTAAAACTCTCAACAGCTTGAAAAGAAATGTGCTTAACGATATCGGGATGTGGGTTGGTCGTGAGAATTTCAAACTCAGAATGATTCAAAAAGAAGCTGAAATTTACGGGCGAACTGTCTGGCTAGAAGGGGCGAACGACGATGCCAGCTATCAGAAGATACAGGGAGAAACACTCATCAGAGCACTCGGAGAAGAAATAACGACGTGGCCCGAATCGTTCTTTAAAATGATGATGAGCCGGTTATCTGAAGATGATGCTAGAGCATACTTAACCATGAATCCCGGCCCCCCATCGCATTGGTTCAAGAAACAATACCTAGATCGTGAATCCGATCTAAACATGAAGAGCTGGCATTTTACACTTGAAGATAACCCGTATCTCTCAGAACAATACGTTATCGATATCAAGAAAGAATATACCGGGTTATGGTACGAACGATACATAGAAGGAAAATGGGTTCTCGCAGACGGCACCATATATTCCAACTTCAATAAAAATATCCATTGCATCGATAAGATACCGGACGGTAAATGGCAATCCCTCTATATCGGCTGTGACTACGGCCAGACTCACCCCACAGCGTTTCTGAAGGCTATTAAAATCGGAGACACCTATTACATCACGGATGAATACAAAGAGTCTGATAAGCTAAATACGACGCTCTCAAGCGATCTTAAAGCGTTTATTGGCGGTAAACATCCCCGGTCAATCCTAGTTGATCCCTCTGCAAAATCATTCAAGAATCAGCTAATCGCAGACGACTTCAAGAGAGTAAAGAACGCCAACAATACCGTAAATGATGGGCTCGCAAAAATAGCCAACGCTTTCCAAACTGGCAAACTAATCATAGTCCAAAATAAATGCCCTCAGTTAATTGACGAGATTGGCGGTTACGTCTGGGATTCTAAAGCATCCGAACGCGGTGATGAAAGACCCGTCAAAGAAAATGATGACCTTCTCGATTGCCTACGATATATTGGCAATGAAATATTTTGAGGTGAATATATGACAATAACAAACATTAACAATTTATTTAAAATTGGCAATCAATGGCCGCCAGAATCGGAGCTTTCCCGACTGACTACTTATACAACTAACCAGCGACTTTTCGAGGGGAAACACGACCTGGTCTTTAACCATAACTCAGCAGATGAAACACGTAAAAAAGATATCGTCACGAACTGGCATAAACGAATATGTACTTTGTTTGCTGATTTGGTGGTTGGGAGTCCTCCAGACTTCACCGCCGAGAATCAACCTACAATGGACAGAATAACCAACAATAATAAAATGGACATACTTTTATATAATTCTGTCATTCATATTCTGAAATATGGGAATGCAGTTCTCAAAATTCGATACGACGAACGCGCCAAAATCGATCTTATCAATCCCGGTCTGTGGTTCCCCGTAATCTCGCCAGATAATAAAGCTGAAGTCGAATCTCACGTTATCGCATGGACATTTAGCGAGAACGGAACAGACTATTTAACCGCTGAAATTCACCGCAAGGGATCAATTGAGAATCGGCTGTACGTGATGAAAGACGGCAAAATATCTAACGCTGTCGAATTATCCACCATCGAACGTTATAAAGATATTCCCGACTCTCAGAAGACTGGCGTCAATGACTTCCTAGTTATTCCATTAACTAATATCGGAGCCGAAAGTGTTGTCGGAACTGATGATTTCACAGATATCAACGGACTTATCAAAGAACTTGAGAACAGACTTATAAGAACATCCCGAACTTTAGACAAATTTAGTGATCCGAATATTGTGGGTTCGGAAGCTTCAATAAACATAGATCCCGACACCGGCGAGAGTGATATTGAAATTGGTGGTGGTCGATTCATCCCCATCGGTGAAGATGGAACTGCCCCTTACTATCTGGTTTGGGATGCAAAACTAGAAGCTTCATTTAAGCAGATCGAAGTTATATTATCTGAATTATATATAATGTCGGAGACTTCCGCCGCGTGTTTCTCGGATCTCAAAACCGGATTGGCGGAAAGTGGATCAGCCCTTAAGCGGCTACTTATGCCGACATTAGCAAAAGTTAATCGGCTGAAAATCGTAATGGAAGCTCCATTAAAAGATGTACTGAGAACCGCCGCCGATATCGAAGTTGCATCAAAGTTATCCGGTGCTACAAAACTCGAAAATATTTCAATAGATTGGCGGTCATCTCTTCCTGTTGACATGAAAGAGCTGGTCGATATTGAGACTCAGCGGGTAAACTATCGGCTCACTTCAAAACATAGCTCTCTAAAACGATTGAATGAGGGTGCAAGTGAAGCTGATATTGAAGCCGAACTAGCGGCAATAGACGGCGAACAATCCAGAGAATTTGGATTTATGAACTTAGAACAATAAAAATATCGGGCGAACTGGCCCTAAAACGTAGGTATATCTATGACTGAAAATAATAATAATGATGCTGGTGACGGCAACCAGGATAATAACGCCGGGAAAAATGATAAACTTTTCACGCAAGAAGAACTAAACGCCAAAATTTCAGCACGTTTAGACCGTGAAAAGACAAAATACGCCGAACTTCAACAGCAATTTGATGAATTACAAGCGAAGATTCATGACGATGAATTTGACAGCTTGAAAAAGAAAATTCTTGCATCAAAAGAATTGCCGGAAGAGCTGGCGGCTAGATTAAACGGCAAAACCGAAGAAGAGCTTACGGCGGATGCTGAGAAATTAGCATCAATAGTCAACGCTAAAAAATCGGTTGGCAGAAATACTAATCCCGCCGATAATGGAGCGGTTCTATTTACTGTCGCTGAAGTTAAAGCGATGACTCCAGAGCAACGCATAGCGAATATGGGACAGATTGAAAAACAACTGAAAGATGGAACTTTGAAATAGGAGGTAATTATATATGGCATTAAATAATTTTATTGGTGAAGTTTGGAGTGCGAAAGTACTAGAAGCACTTAGGAAAAATCTTGTTTTCGGACAAGACGGAGTAATTAATAGGAATTATGAGGGAGAAATTAAGGGGAAGGGAGATACTGTAAGAATAACTGCATTTAGCCCCATCACCGTTGATGACTATGATGCGGCAACCGGGTTATCTGATCCCGAAACTCTCGACGACGCATCAACTACGCTTGCTATATCCAACGATAAATATTTCAACTTTATGGTTGATGACGCGGACAAAGCGCAAGCCAACGTTGAACTTATGAAAGCCGCCACTTCTGACGCGGGTTATCAACTCGCAGACGCCGCTGATGTTATTATCGCTTCTCTATACGATCAAGCAGACACCGGCAACGCTGTTGGAACTGACGCTTCCGCAAAAGTTCCCGACAACACCACCGCCGGATCTACATATCTTGATTATATTGCCGATCTCAAACAGAAGCTTGACGAGTCCAACACGCCCCTAGAAGGACGTTGGCTAGTTATCCCCCCATGGTATCTCAACGGCCTAATCAAGATGGAAGCCATTAGAAGCGATGCACAAAGCGGTTCTGCTGATGGTCTTAGAAATGGATGGTGCGGCAAACTTTACGGCTTCGATGTTCTGCTCTCTAACAACGTGCAGACTAAAGTCGGAACTGGACCTAAGACCAACTATAAGATCATGGCGGGTTATCCCGGAACTATCACCTTCGCCGATTCAGTTAACGAAGTCGAGGGATACCGCCCGGATAAATTCTTTGCTGATGCTGTGAGAGGCCGTCACGTGTACGGCGCTAAAGTTGTTAGACCTTCATCTCTAGCTGTACTGACTGCAAGACAAACATCTTAGATATATTATTATAATATTAGGAGGATACTAATATGGGACGTTCTGAAATTACTGTAAATGAATTAAATGGTGCTTTCGCAAACCATGAAACCGCCGATGCCATCGATAAAGCCAACGATCACTCTATAGCCGCCGCGTCTAACTTCGAAAGGATGGTTATTTCTTTTGAACTTTCCGCCGCAACAGCCGCCGACACTATAACCATTGTGGCCGGAACTGCTCACCCAGCATTTAGAGCGGGAATCGGTGATCTAACTTTTTCTGCTGCTGGCGGAGCTGAAAGGGTTTGTATCGGACCTATTGAGACCGCTAGATACCTACAAACCGATGGTACTATTCATATCGATATTGCCGGTACTTCTATCGCCGGAACTATTGACGCTTATTCCGTACCCTGAATGGGGGCGCATAAAATGGGTGTCGACTGGAGGCTGATATTAGCATTTATGGTTGGATTAGCCATTATTTTGAAAGTATTAACCATTACAATTAATTTCTCGTAGGTGTAAAAATCCACCTACATTTTAATTTATTGAAGGTGAATATATGACAGATTATATTAGTGTCGGTGATGCAACAACGTATTTCGGCGTAACGCTCCATCTTTATACTGATGCGTGGACTGATGCAAGTGCCAACGATAAAGCTGCTGCTCTCAATATGGCACAACAGAAGATCGAATCTATCAGATGGAAAGGGCGAAAATACGATGAAGATCAAGACCTACAATGGCCGCGTTATGTAAAAGTTAAGAACGTTTGGAAGATCGCCGTTTATGATGATACCGCAGAGGATGCCGTAGTTCCACAATTCATAATTGATGCAGTTTGTGAAGAAGCGTTAGAACTTCTCAGAACTGGAGACAGCCAGCGGCGAAGAATGCAAAAAGCGGGGTTATCGGAGTTTTGGCTATCCAGCGAAGTTAAAGAAAAATATAATTCTAATGGATCAATAAAAGATACTGGATTAATTAGTTGGGAAGCTTACCATCTCGTTAAAAACTGGATCGGTGGCCCGGTGGCGATACGATGACAGATGATATTATAGATGACTATCTCCCTCACACTGCCTACAAAGAAGTTCCCGGAACCGCAACAATATGGGAGGGCGACGTAACCGGCGATGGTTCATTAACTCCGCTGGCTGGTCCACCATCTAGCAACTACGGTGTTAAAGTGACAGTCTCAGGGACCGATTGTACTGGAACGGTGAGCATAACGGGTGATTCAACTAGCGGCGGTGTTATAACTGAGGCTTTAACTTTTACGTCTGCTAGAAGCAAACTAACCGGGTATCTGTTTGATTCTGGTGTTCCTCTTGTCTCGATTACAACGTCTGGATTTACTAATACTCATATAAAATGTGAATATGTCGATGGTGGCGGAACTCTATTAACTGGAGCTGCATCATGGGATGACTTTCCGTGCAGATGGGATGATGTAGAGGTATTTTACTGGTCGGATTTGGGGGCGGCTACTTTGTCGGATGCTGTTATGATTTGTAAAGAAGAGATTACGACAGATGACACGGTTAAGTATGATGATGTTGAGCATACGCCACTAAAGATAAAACCACGATCTGATTTAGATGGCAATGAGATGTACCGGAAGGTGATCTTCTGAATACTGGAAGAAAAGATTTGGATAAATATAGAAGTCGCCAAATTCATTATACAAAATTTAATAAAGATCGGGATGAGTTAGAACCGGAAGCGATGGAGAAGTTGGAACCCATTTATGATGAAGTTTGCGATGCTAAGCTTGATGCCATTGCGCGTATTTTGGGGCCACTATTTAAGAATGATTGAAGGTAACATTTATGTAGGATACGGTTACCACATATGGTACAAAATAGTTGGAGTGAAGAAAATGAGTTTAGGAGAAGTAACTGAGAAGGACGTTATAGAAAAAATCGAAACTCTTATAACTTCTACTGTTTTAGATGCTGCAAAATTTAGATTAAAAAATTTAATGGAAATAGAAGAAAACCGGGAGTTAACCAAAAAAGAAATGGTGAATATTCTTACATATTACATATTATACGAATCTCCAGATGGGGGCGTTCGTTCAAAACTCTCTAAAGACTATTCAGAATCTGGAGTAATTGAGACTAGCACCGGTAAACCACCCAAAGGTATGGGGTGGAGCGATAAATGATTACTGGATCTTAACTGTTACGAATGTTTTAGAGGAGGAACGGATATGAAGGTAATTGCCCTAATAATGGCTGTATTGCTAGTGGTCCCGGTATTAACAGTAACTGCACAGGAGACATACCAGATAGCAGAAGGTAAGTGGTTTGGCTGTGAAACTAAAGAGGAGTTTAATAAATTATTAGACTACCTTCTAGACGATGACTATGAAGCGTTTAATAATGCATTAGCCATAGGATTAATGACAGGAACATGCACAATATTCGAAAGCGGCGAAACTGTATATCTTGAAGATACGTCGATATTATCCGGACTTGTCAAAGTAAGGCGACCGGGAGAAACAAGAGAATATTGGACGAATTTAGAAGCACTTGAATAATATATGTTAAATGTTTTAATTTTTTAGATTTATTTAATTTTGTTTAGATTTTAGCATCGAATTCTTCCCTACAATCTCAAATACTCATCATATCTTTCTCTTTTAGTATGGTCTGCAACGTGAGCATATCGAAGAGTTGTTTTAATATCTTTGTGGCGTAACACTTCTTTAACTATTCGTATGTCGCATCCATTCGCGATCATTATCGTTGCGGGACTGTGGCGGCTAAATACATGAACTCCACCAGGTTTTCTAATATTCGCTTTCTTTTTATAATTTACAAACATACGATGTATATCGTTTCTATGCCACCTGTTAGCATGATCGGTATAGAATAGCGGTGTTCTGTCGTCGATAGTGATGGGTGGCCGGATTTTCAGATAGGTTCTCAGCGTATCGGCGCATTCATCGCTTATATATGCGATTCCATCGCGATTGCTCTTTGTCTCTCTCAATCGGAGTGTTTTAGTCTCCAAATTCAAATCGATATCATCGAGTTTGCATAACTCAGACGACCGAAGACAACCGTAGAATAGAGTTTGGAGCATTGCAAGGTGTTTGATGTTGGAACATACTGAGAAGATCTTTAAAACGTCTTCCTCATCGAAGTAATATGGGATGCCCTCATTGGGTTTCAACCTGATAAATGACCATTCAATCCCGTTCATTTTATAGAAATTCTTTATAGCAAAACAGGAATTATTAACATGGGACTTCGATAAGTCGGATTCGATCAGCGATGATCTGAATTGATCTGCAATTTCTGTTGATGGGTTATCGCTGTGCGCGAAGTCCAAAAAAACACCTAATCGGCCCGTATACAACTTTATAGTTTCGGCGCTAAGACCGATATTTCTCAGGTACGCCACATATCGTTTTAATATAGAATCTCTCTGATGTTCATATGCGGGTTTAGTATGCCAATCCACCTGTATTTTGCGCATTTTTAACCACCAACTCGATAGAGTTAATCTATTCGTGAGTTGGCGGCATTAGATCGAAAACCGCTATCTACCAACGCTATGCTGAATTGCTGCAAGTACAGTGAGGTTCAGGGCCTAGTCTCGCAGGAGTTCGTGGGTTCGAATCCCATCCCCCGCATAAAATTACCTTGCAGCATAGCGATTTTGCGAAGAGATCACGCCGCTTTAGTCTTACTTAGTTTTAGAAGGCCATATATATAGTTTTGTGGCATATTATGCAGAGCCTTGTCTCCCGAAAATGGCATAACATTTAAGAGTCTTGTGGGATCACTAAGGATCATGACGGGTAAAAGGATAAAGCATTATGTAGCGTTGCTAATAGGTCTGCTATTAGCTGTAGGTATTGGCGGAGCGGAAGAGAGCGATGATATGCGGTGGACGACATACGAGGATGAATATATCAGTTTTGAATATCCTGCTGCACTTGTCGAATTGATGGCCGACAACTCCCCAGAACATTATGGGTTTTATGAAAAAATTGATAGCAGCCATATGGAGTTGCGACTTGAAATCATGTTAGGGCTATCGAGTGTATCCTATCATATCAGGTTAGACGGCCCGGATGACGACGTTACACCATACACAAGGATCATAGAGTCAGTTGATATAAAGATTTAAGGTTGCTCTCAATCGTGGAAAGTGGGATATGGTTATGTGACTCCCACCATATCTCACGTCCAGCTTTTAAGCAGCTCTATAAACGACTTCTTTCTCATAGCCGCCTATTCTCCAAAGCCCATCGATCGCGTGACATCGCGATAACTCGGCCCTCGGATCGACGGCGACCAATCGAAAGGTTCCCGGTCTAGTTCGTCGGGCTCATCCGGGTCAACTTGCGTAAGATCCAAGTGGACGTGTCGGATGGTGGAGCCGTCCGGCATCACTTCCAGCCGTTCACCCCACCCCCGTTTAACCTCACTGTAATTAAATTCTTGTAATGGAGTCTGTACGCCATCTACAGGCGATTTAAGACACTTTCCGCTTTCGGGGGTTGTTGTACCTGTCCCGGCATCTGAAACGCCGTCTACGGCGGTCTCATACAAGGTTTCGGGCTTGGGCTCAAACAACTCCCTTGGATACTGGCTTAGTCGGTCGTCGGGGTCGCCTGGGTCGCCCTCTTGGTATCTCGTCGCGAAGTCGTCGATACGCCGTTGAAGGCTTTCGCCCCCATCTTTGGGCTTGAGCCTGTCTTCAGCCGCTACTAGCCTTTTCATAAGTGGGCTGCTAACTGTCTGTGCCATGGTCTAGCCCCTCGCTGTTCGCTTCTTAGCTTCGTCTAGCGTTCGTTGAGCCTCCAACATGTTAAGCCTGTGCTCAAACTCAGTGACCTTCCTCGATTCGTGAGCCCTTAACCAGCTATTACAGGCTGACACGACCACCGAAGCCGCCGTTGACGACATCTTCCCCTCTTGGACCTGTCGCGCTACCTTGAATAGCTCCTTTTCGACCTCGATCGGACCTCTAAAATTCATCTTCTTTCTAACCATAAAATCACCTATAACCATTGTAATATTTATAATGTAAAATGCCGCTTGTGTGTGGTTATTTCTAAACGTCCTTAAGTAGGGTACACATTTATATAATAAAGATGTGATCGCCATGCCCGGTAACGATTTCGACTCGTAGAAGTGACAGCATAACCCCCCATTTTACCAACAACTCTATTACATAGACTATGTAACTAAGGGGGGTCCGTAACGTACATGTATACGTTGCCACCCCCAAGAGCCCCTTATAATAATGCCCGTATAATTCACTTTGGGATGTCGGCGCTAGCTAACGGTTTTTAACCTACCAAACCCAGATCGTCTTTATATGCCAGATGACGCCAGCGATCAAACACAAGTCTAATATAATTAGTAGACTTAGGATTTTACAGGCTTCCGTAAGCATCGATCCAACCTCTGTAGATATTTTATTTATTGTACAACATATATAAGTCTAGGGATTATTTTCAATAGCAGCCGATACGCTCCCCACAACATAAACCCGCCTAGCTGATCCTTTGTGAGACACTCCCTAGATCTCCCTTAAAGAACCTTATAATAGAATTGACGCCAAACTTGGAAGATGCACACATGGGATCACTTAAACCATCTTCAGCTAGGTAAATACGCTGAATACTTCGCGAAGATGGAATTCACCTCAGCAGGCTTCGATGTTTATACCGCAGAGGTTGACGACAAAGGCATAGATTTCGTCGTCCGAAAAGATGAAACTGCATATTACGACGTGCAAGTAAAGTCTGCGAGAGGGACCAATTACATTTTTATGCAAAAGGATAAATTCAATCTGAGAACGAATTTACTTGCGGCGGTTGTACTATTCGATGAAGGTAAACCCCCGAAGATATTCCTTATCCCCTCCTTAGAGTGGTCTAACCCCAACAGCCTGCTAGTAAGCCGTGATTATGAAGGCAAAAAAAGCAAACCTGAATGGGGACTAAACATATCCAAAAAGAATTTGGATCTGCTAAGCAGATTTGAATTTGAGAACGTAATTGATACCTTGTGAATTCAGCATTCGAGCCCTAGTCGGAGCATCACCCGCGCCCCCTCACAAGTGAGGGCGCGGGCTCGCTCCTCCCCCCCCAACCGTGGGGGAAAATATACCAAGGTCAGCCCAAAAGCCTAACGATCCCCGTCGTCAGATATCCCCGGCGTTCCAACTCAAACAATAGCGACTCTTCCGCTTCCGTGAATACCCCGTAAAAGAACCCATCGGCCAGTGTCATGCCGTGGCGTCCTAGCGCCAGCACCTTTGCATCCAGCCCGGAAAGCCCCTTCATGGCCTCAAGCTCCCCCATCGCTTTTAGTATATCCATGCAACCCATAGCAGCCATCTCAGCCCTCGCATCCTCAGCCGCTACTCTCACCTTCTCCTTGAACATCTCAAATGTTTCTGTCATATTAGTCACCTGGTTTCTCATTAGTTTTATAGCAATCATTCCATTTATAATCCGGTTTATTCCCATCAAACGTGATCTGCTTCCGCGGTCCCCTACCAAGTATGGCGTAAACCGTTGGGATCTCATCCGTCTCAAACAAACCCTGTTGGACTGCTTGATCAATGTCCACGCCTTGCAATAGCAACTTACAAACCTTAGATTCCACATAGTCCTTGTAGTCCGCATAGTCCGTATGTTCCATATAGCCTCCTATGGCCTCCGTTAGTACCTGTCTAGGTCGTCTTCCAACCCCCAATAGGGGTTTTTCTCCATCCGTACCTGTCCGCACCCCGGACAAATCAACTGCATATTGAGCCCACGCCATTGATAGAATTGCATGGGCTCGCCGCATTCACTACATAGTATGGTGTCGTTTATATAATCAGCTCCATATAATCGCGAAATAAGCTGTTGGCTTTTGTGGGGGTGTACCTACTAAACCAACAGCTATCACCGCTTTAAGCACCTTTAAGTTAGCTTTAAGCGAACTTTAAGCAGCCAAAACCAACAACAGTAACCGCATTTCTGCAACCTTTAAGTCCTTTTTACAGAAATGACCCTAAAAAGCTGAAAGAGTCCAAAACATTTTTAAATGTTAGTGACCCTCTCTCTTTCCTACTTAAACCACTTAAACTATACTATACTACTACTGCTATTGGTTTTATTTACTTAAAGTTTTACTTAAACGAACTTAAAGGACTTAAAGCCTTGCCCGCTAGCGATTAGCTAGCGAGCCTAACATAGTTGCTGCCGAAGTTAATCCCGTACCTCAATAGACTGTTGAGATCTGTAGTAGTGTATATACATATAACAGTGTATACACTTACAAATTACAACACTCTATCTTGTTACGTTACTATCAATCCATAACACAGATGCTAACCTAAAGACCTCATCTTTATATCCATCTGCTAGCCTATAAGCGTTCTTAGTTAAACAGGACGAAACCGCTAGCAATCGCCACTAGTTAAACAAGATAAACGTAGTTAAACGTCTAGTTAAACGAGAGAATCGCTAACAGTAACCGCATTTTACCCTAGATAAACGAAATATACAAAAATGAGAGCAAAAGCCAGACTACCAGCTTATACCCCCCCTTATTTTCTTAATTTTCGTTTATCTATATACTAAATACAGTTATAGCTACTGGTTTTATCCGTTTATCTTCCCGTTTAACTACGTTTATCTAAAAATTAAATGCGGTTACTGTTAGCGATTCTCTCGTTTAACTAGACGTTTAACTAGAATCTAGCCAGACGCTGAACTCCCCGAACTTAAAAGTAGGATCAAGGTATATCCTGACTGGCCTGCCACTCTCCACCTTCATCATGCCGCCACACTTCTCAGCTAGCCCATACCTCTGCTGAGAGTTATCACTACGCCCATTAATTATGTTCCATATGGTTTGTTTACCCTCACCGATATTATCCCCGATCTCCGAATAAGTTGCTAATCCCCCATTGTCTCTGATAGCCTGTAAGACCATTTTCTCCCTTTGGGAAAACTTATCCCCACTGATTCCCCCGATACCGTCATAGATACCCTTGGCATAATAGAAATCGCTTTCATCTGCCAGAATGTACCCGTCTTTGTCCCGTTCCCGTTGCCAACAATTAAACACAGCAGACGCTTTAATCGTATCCGAGAACATCTTATAAGCCCGGTTCTGTCTGATACCTTTGATCCGTCTCGCATAAGGTATACGGACCTTATATGGTCCACTTTCCCTTATCAAAGTAACAATATCCTGGGCTAGCTGGATCTGATCAGACAATTCGCATTCTGCGGGTTGAACGCCTACATCCTGATCCTGCATAAACTCTACCGTCTTGATAGGGTCTGCTGTAGCTTCGACCATCATAAAGCGATCCCTAAGCTGCTCATCTACTTGCATATCTACCTGACTGCACCAAAAAGTTAATCGTTCCGATGCTGCTATAGTCTTACCTTCCCCACTGAAATTCGTCGCTTTGGCTACAGACTGCTGGAAGTTACTGGTTATCTTCTTCATGGTGCTAGCATTCGACGGGTTCCACTGGATATCATCGATGTATACTATGGTCCCTGGCGATATATTATCGCTATTGTAATAAACTGACTGGGGGGTTAAGTCCCCTACGAACTTGTATTTATTAGGGATCAGCAAGAGGGCCTTTTCGATACTATCGGTTTTGCCTCGTCCCGTTGTACCCATAGCCGATATATGGATGCCTCTCGAATTGGTTATCGAAGCTTGTGGTATCGACGCAAACAAGGCCTTTCCGATATGCCTGTTCCCTTGATGTAACAAGCACCACGTCTCAAACAGTAGCTCCTCCGCCACCCCATCTTTGCAGAGCTCAAGGACTGGATCGGCCACTTCAGACCACCTCCTGCTTTGGGACGTATTCCCGTAGCTCGGTGATCTTCCGCAGGTCGTTCATGATTATCAAGCCGGTTTTAGTCCGAAAATAGAGCCTGCTCCCGTCAACTTTAACGAGCCTGGTAACAAAAGTACTCCCGTTAGCCAGCCGTCCCCAAACCAATTTTCCCGTCAACGATTCCAGAGGATCGAAGTCCTCCACAACATTTAAATACTTGTCTGTACTACTCATACTATTGACTCCTTTCTTTTTCGAGGTCTTGCGGTGTCCTACCACCGCGTGCCTCATCTTAAACCCAGAATTATTTATCTGGGGTTATCTCCATTGATAACTGCAAGCTTCGCTCAAGCCTTTAGTGGTCATAATCCACCGATCCCGCTTTTCCCCGTCCGCTTGGGACGGATGGAGGCGACCCGTTCCCGGGCCGCCTTAGAAAAGCAGGATAGCCAAAACGTGCATTTTATTTAAACATTTTGGTCAAATCTTGTAGATACTTCGTTTGACCCAAAGTAGCGATATTAATAGTTTTTGGTTGCTTAAATATCAGTGCGCGACAGTCACGTACCAAAGCCCGTCGTCTCGAAGCTCCACGAGGTCATGGCGAGACTCCAGCCAGCTTTGGGCTTCTTTGGGGTCTATCCGGTCGTGTCGAAGTTGGGCGCCTACCTGAGTCAACCAGGAGTCCCGCCAATTCGCAAATGCAGCGGTCGTAAAGCCAGCCTCGCCCCGTTGGACAAACACCGATCCCTGATTTAGAAACGTTACTAAGCGGGTCTCTAGCGCCTGGTCTTCGGGCGACTTCGAAGGCCTCGGCTCATAGACCACCGGCGTAACTTTCCGCCAGTTAACCCCGTGAATTCTGTTGGTCGCTTCGTCGAATTTCGCCCCCCTAAACTCCTCCTCCAAGTAGCTAATGAGCCTACTATTGCTGACCGTGAGACCTGCTAAGTTGCTTGCAGCGTGATCGTTGAACCTATCGACCAAATCCAAAAAATCTACGTTGGCCGATTTACCAGGCTCCAGGTTTGCAGCGAGCCAACGGGCCACGGCCCTCTTCACCATTTTACTCCGATCCATCCGTTACCGCCCCCTCTCATGGAAGTATGTCTTAGCTAGCGATTCCAGGAATCGGCTTTGGCTCATCTGCAGACGGTCTGCCTCATCCCGTATTTTTTCATATAACTCCACGGTACAATATAGGTTTACGTGGCTTGTTCGTAACATCCTAGACCCTCTCGATCTTGAACTTAGGCTTCTTTGCAGCGACCCCCATCGCCTCGGCGACCTCGTCGTAACTCGGCAGATCGGGATCATCGGTGCTATCGGCTGTAGGCTGGCTCGTTGTCTCCTTTCGTAAGACTTGCCGCCGAACGTATTCGCTAAACTCCTCGTCGGTGAGGTATTCTTGGGGGATGCTATCGGTGCTATCGGTATTGGTCTGCAGCTCCGGAAACAACTCGATGACGTGACCATGTTGGAGCTCTCCGCAATGTCGTATTTTTGCCATATTGTTTTCTCCAAATTGTATATATTTATCTATAATAAACATAAACGGTGAATGCCTTCGATTGCGCACCACCCGATACCGTGATGGTCAACTTGGATCTAACCGGTATCGGCACAAAACTATCCGAGGAGTCCGCCACCTGACAGCCAATGCCCCGGATCGCCGTTGCAGCGGTATTCACGTTGTAGCTGTCAATGGTTAACGTTGGATTCTCCGACGTGATGACCGCCGTAGTCTCGCTGTTCACAGACCCCCGATCGTAGGCGATCGCGAAGACCTCCCCGATTATGGCGTTCTCGGTCGTTACTGAAGCGTTGCCAGCCACCGACGTTGAAACCTCGACGGTCTCACAGTACGGCGGTAATCCCAGTTTAGTTGCCATATTTCATTATCTCCCATTTATTTAAGTGGTTACATTAAGTTAGTCACTTTGGCAAAAAAAGACTGGTCGCCAGCAAGGGAACTGGCGACCGTGTCTCTTTTTGGGTGATGTCATGCGTGAGGTCATGCTTAAAAAACTGCAGCGGGTTGAGGGTGGGCTTTCGCCTCCGGGGAGGAACTCCCATCACAGACGAACGCCCCTATGCTTGAAGACCTTGCCTCGGGCCATTGGGCCGTCATCGGCGTGAGCGTGAAAAGATTATGTTTCCATAAGTATAGCGAGCCGAAGTTTCGTTAGTAAAATTTCCCCGTTTCCATAAGTATAATACTTATTTCCACGTGAAGTCTTCTTCAATAGTTATATACTTATTTCCAACACAAGTTAGATCTTTACGAAGTCCTTGAGTGCATCCGCAGCTTAAAGTCCTACCATTGAGCAGATGAAGCCCTCTGGCCGTTCCCGCTGCATATTCCACGAATCTAAGCGAACCGTAACATGTTACAGTTACGGTTCTGCTATTCTGAAGCGAAGACTCACATAATCCAAGTTGTTTATATACTATTTATTGTATTATATCCATATCCCAAACTAATCCTTACTAATTTCTATCAGATGATCGTCACATCTGACACGTCAGTTTTTAGCCGCTAGCGCTTATTTCCTAAAACCATAACTGTAACATGTTACAGTTTGACCTCCCTGGTTATCCGTATAAGATGGCGCTGCTTGTGCTTCGGATCTTTCACGATTGCAAAGCGGGGATCGCTGGCTATCAAGGGTTTTAGTCGGTGGGCGTGCATCCTAGAGACACCTAGGAGCTTTGCAGCGTTAGATACGCTAATCTGTCGCGTTCCTGACTGTAACATCAGCTTATGGAGCTTATCAGCGTATGCAGCGCCAGTATCCGATGTTACAGTTTTGTTACGGTTTTCAAGCTTTGAAAGCCTTTGGCGGTCGTAAGCTCGTTCAAGGGCGACCTCCTCCCTAAGGTCTGCTAGCTCCTCCCTGAGGGCTTCGATCTCCTCCAACTGGGATACTACTAGCCGCCGAAGATCAGCCTCTGTGAAGACTAATGCTTCAGCTTGCATTATAGCCTCAGAAACTTATTGTAGTTTGATCGCCGCGTCTCATCGCACATGTGCAGGTATCTAAACGATGTATGGGGGTCTTTGTGTCGCAGAAGTTGTTGGATCGTCAGGATGTCGCAGCCGTTCGCTATCATTATCGAGGCGCTACTATGCCGCGTGAAAACGTGAACACCGCCAGCCTTCTCAATACCTGCACGTTTCTTGTATTTGATAAAAATCCTGTAGATGTCTCGCCGGTGCATTCGTTGGCCGTAATCTGAATAAAAGAGCGGCTGCCTTCCATCGACGTCTAGGGGTGGACGAACTGCTAAGTATCGCTTTAGGGTTTTGGCTGCTTCGTCGCTGATGTAAGCTATCCCGTCTTGGCCGCCTTTGCCCTCCCGGATCGTCAGCCTAAGCCGTGATAGGTCTAAGTCTTCGTCGTCTAGGTTGCAGACTTCGCTGGCTCGTAGACACCCATAGAAGGCCGTCTGCAATAGCGCCAGGTGCTTGAGGTTGTCTATAACGTCGAAGATCCGCTGCACGTCCTCCGCATCGAAGTAGTGCGGTATCTGGTTGTTACGTTTCAAGAATGGGAAGGAAAAGTCCTCGCCTAGCATCTCGTGATATCGCTTTACGGTGAAGCTGTAGTTGTTGATAGTGCTTCGGGCTCGCTTGCGTTCAAGTAGCGAATCCCGGAATGCCTCAGCCTGTGATATCGAAGGCTCGTCAGTTCCCGCCCACTCAAGGTATATCTTGCATACTGAAATGTAGTTGGTGATCGTGGCATCTCTGAAACCCTGCCCTTCGAGATATCGCTTGAATCTACTTAGCGCGATATCCGTTGTTGGAACGTCCCATGATACATCTAGCCGCTTTGGCATCTTTTAGACCTCCCCAAAGCGGCGCGACCTAAACGCCTATCACCCAAGGGGGGTTCGCTTCACAAAATCGATAGGCGCGCGCAGTGCGAAGCACGAGCACGCCTCGTTAGGTTCAGGGCCTAGTCTCGCAGGAGTTCGTGGGTTCGAATCCCATCCCCCGCATAAAATTACCTTGCAGCATAGCGATTTTTAGATATAGATTTCTTAATCATTTACGAGTAAACACGGGTGGAATTTTTCCACTCTCACTCGACGCTGCTTGAAGGTCAGGGTAT
>Ga0334882_1001880_pt1 | contig 23378 bp, 21 predicted proteins | sample GraSluR1_MG_5_FD_207226 | JGI IMG/M metagenome (GOLD analysis project Ga0334882, IMG submission 207226) | Sludge microbial communities from methane-producing bioreactor in Wageningen University, Netherlands - Granular Sludge_15_04-R1 | ecosystem: Engineered > Bioreactor > Anaerobic >...
AAACCGGCCCCGGTAGCCAAGAAAGGGGGCGGGAGTTTTGGGGGAACTTGGGAAATCGTATTGTATTTCCCAGGAGGGGTAGAAATCTCTGGTGTTGAACGCATCGTCCGCCACAAGGGAGGCCCGGGTTTCCTGGGTCAGGGAAAGAAAACCTTCCGCCAGGGGAACCCGGCCGGTGACAAGCAGGTAGTGGCTGTCATCGGCCTTTTTTGCCTCCAGATCCAGAGAGCCGGAGAGCTGGTAGGCCAGGGTGAAAAAGGATTTATCCCCCAGCCGGGTTCTCCAGAAGAACAGCCCCCCGCCGTTCCAGGCTGCCGAGGCGTTCCAGGGGCCGCCATCCAAACGTCCCAGGCTGCCTGAGAGTCCTGTGGAAAGCTGGAGGCCCGGTTCGTAGGAGAAGAGCAGGAAGGGGGAGAAAAACAGTATTAATATGAACCCTGTTTTCATTTTCATTGTGAACTCCTGTGCCTAAAAACCAAGATACTCCTGAAGATCCAGGAGGTCCCCGCTCCGGGGAAGGTAGAGGATGATTTCACCGACCAGAAGATCGGTGTCAAATCCTGCCGAGTAGCCCCGCTGTAAGAGAGGAATGATGTAGCCGAAATCACCGGGGGGGAGAGGTCCTGCCAGAAGAGCTTTGACAAGACTGAGAGCCGGGGAACCGCGGAGGCCCCATCGGTCGAGCTCCAGGAGCAGAAGGCTTCCCCGGTCCAGAGAGACACCGTCGGGTGCGGCATCCACCAGCATCCGTATATCTTCCCGGGAGAGCCCGGCTCGGCGCAGAGACAGGAACCGGTTCAGGTAATACTCGCTGGTGCGGTTCAGGCCCAGCCGTGCGCCCCGGAGGTCAAGGGTCTCCCCCGCTTCTAAGAGCCACTGTTTTTCCTCTCCAAGAACCGCCAGCAGCTGCTGTGATGACACTCCCTTGGCCGCTCCCTGCTGCCACCGGCGGAAGAGGGGGGCCAGGGGAAGATTCTGTTGTTCCAGGGGCAGGTAAAGTGCTTCGAAGGCGTCCTTCTCACCGCTGGAATAACCATGCCGGGTCAGGGCGTCAAGGATATCCTGGCGGCTCAAGGGCGGTTCCTGGGCTGACAGGGAAACACCGGAGAAGAGGAGCAGGACAAATACAAAAAGCGTCATGGAGGGCCATGCCGGTTCAAGGTTGAGATTCAACTGTCCTTTTTTCTTCATTACCGGCTCCTTAAAGACAGATCGGGGCCGGGAGACAGGGGCCCCCGGCCGGGATCATGATACCGCCCTGCTGTCAGGGCGGCCAGGGGCTAAAAATTCCAGGGCCCGTCTCCCCCCATCCTTTCCCCCAGGTACTTGTCTATATCCTCGTAGATTCCCTTGAGCAGGGTCCTCAGCTGGGTCCGGACCTGCTCCATCACCTTCTCGTCGAACCGGGCCATGGATTGACCCACTTCGCGGCGGACGCTCTCACGCAGGGTTTCCCGGAACTGCCAGCGGTTTTCGCCGTTGATTTCCACACCGGATTCATCGGGACTGATACGGATGGTTCCGAAGGATCCCGTCACCACGATATCATCTCCGTCCCTTTCCATCCGGGCCCGGGGGGTATTCTCTGAAAACCCTTGATTTTCCATGACCAGCGACAGAGCTTTCGTGACTTCTTCAGCGGCCTTCCGGGCTCCTTCCACGGCGGAACGAACCGCGATGCGCTGATCGACCCCCATGTTCCGAAGTTCCACCGAGGTTTCCGCGATTTCCCGGGCTATCCGGGCCTGGAGTTGATGCATGGTCTGCTGGACTTCAATATTTTTTTCCTTGAAGGCCTCTTCCATACCCCGCATTTCCCGGCGGGTCAGCTCCAGGCTGAAGGCTACCAGTTCAGGGTCCGCCTTCAGGCTCTGCCCCCATTCCTGGGATTCCAACTCGGCCATCAGGGCTAGCCGTTCCGGGCCTTCCCACCCATAGTTCTGGAGCTCCCTCTCCATGCTGCGAAAAAATTCTGCTTTCTCATCGGCCTGGGCTCCAAGGACCCCCGCAGCCAGAAAAGCGGTAATAAGCAATACGGTAATTCGTTTCATCGTTCCTCCCCGCCGGACAAGGCCGGCATTCTGTCAAATGTTGAGCAGGCTGTTGACCCCTCCGAAGCCGTCGTCTATCTGCACCCGGGCTCCCGGATCAGCCACCCATTGGCTCCCGTCGATGACAAACTGGTACTGGTAATCCCTTCCGCGCTGCAGCCGCAGATGGATCTCCCAGACACCGTCGCCGTCTTCGTCGGTCAGGGGGTGGGTTTCCGGCCTCCACTGATTCCAGTCCGCCGCCACCGTGACGCTCCGGGCTTCCGGTGCTTCGAAAACCAGCCTTACCAGGATGGTTCCCTCCGGATCTACCGCCGCGGGGACGGTCTCTGCCGGGGTATGTTCCGTGAACACACCGGTAATTTCTTCGGAAACCAGGGCCGAAGGATCGGTCATCCCTTCCCGGATTCCCCGGGTTCCCGTCAGATAGCCGGCGGAGAAGACAGCCAGGATGGCCGCCGCCCTGAACAGCCAGAAAACCGTTGTTCCGGGGGTGCCGGTGAGGGGTTTTCGGTAACCCTGTACCGGCCGGAGCACTTCATTCCGAAGCTGTTGCTGGAAACGGGTCACCATTTTCTCCGGAGAAGGCCCTTCCCCCTCCCCGCTCAATTGACGGGGATGCTCCAAAAGCTCTTTCACGGCTTCTTGCAGGGGGTTGAGATGGTGCCGGCCTTTCGTGGTTCCCTTTGGTTTCATGGATCACCTAACCTCTCTATATAAAAGCTATACGCGGCAGCCCGCCGGGGGTTTCATCTTTCATCAAAATAGTTTTCCAATTGCTTCTTCAGAAGCCTGCGGCTCCGATGGAGCCGGATCTTGACGGTGCCCTCGGGAATTCCCAGGACTTCCGCGGTGTCGGAGGTGGAGAGATCCTCCACCTCCCGGAGCAGGTAGACTTCCCGGTAGCGGGCCGGCAGATTCCGTACGGTCCTGCGGACCAGTTCCCGGGCTTCCTTCCTGAGAAGCTCTTCATCGGGCCCCGCTTCACCGGCGGCGAGGCGGTCCTCCAGGACCGGTCCGGACCAGGTTTGTCTTTGCCGGGTTCGCCGTTTCCGCAGTTCCGAGCGGAGGTGGTTGAGGGCCAGGGAATAGAGCCAGGTGAAAAACCGGTGATTCTGATCATATCGTGCCAGGTTCCGGTACGCCTTCAGCAGTATCTCCTGAGCCTGCTCCTCCGCCTCGTCAGGGTCTCCCAGGTACTGAAGGGATAAACGGTAGAGAAGGGGACCGTAACGCCGGACCAGGTCGTTGAACCCCTGGGGGTCGCCCCCCCGGGTTTGCCGCACCGACTGCCGATCCTGCTGGTCTTCGGGTATCCTGGTATCTTCCATATTGCTCCCGGGGCTGAAAAAGCTGCTACACCATTAAATATACGCTTCCAGAGCCCCGGGGTTTCATCGAGGATGAAAAATTGTGGTGAGGCGTGGTAAAAAACCGCTGAAGGCAATCGTTTTTACGGGAATATCTTCCCCAAATAACGACTTGGAGGAGAAAACATGGTCCCAAAACCGGGTCTGATCATTGAAGTTTCCCTCAAAAAAACCGATAATGAGTTATCTATGAAAGGTGTTGTCTATACCACAAGGGTCTCTACGACCTCCATAAAAAAAGAGAAGTCCGAGAAAATTCTGGAGATCTGGATCGACGGGATTGCTGTCTGCATCAACGAGCGGAACGAGTGTTTCCGTTCCGAGGCGCCCCGGATGGCGTTGAATCATTTTGGCTCCATTGAAGTTCCCGATGAGTTCTGCCATTCCGTCAACACCCTGGTGGAGTCACGGGAACGTTTCGAGGCCTCCAATACCCGCCTGTTCGGAGCCCTGTCCCGTAAATTTTCCTTCTGACCCGTATCATTCCTGTCCCTCTCTCCTTGCGGCCATTTCTCTTGGGCCGTTAACCGGGTGATGTATTTTCATCAGAATTTCGAGTTTTGGCGTTTTACCAGGGTAATCTTTTCATAATAATGGGATTTGCTGAAATTTCACTTCCGCCCTTGTCAACTCCCCGGAGCCCGCATACACTGAGGCCATGACGCAATGGATAGGTGATTCTGCGGACCGGATCGAAGGGTACCGAAAGAGTTCCGGCCAGGGCATTTATGTTGATGATGTGATGCTCCCCGGTATGCTCCAGGGTGCCCTTCTGCTCTCCCCTCATACTCATGCCGAAATAGCCGGTATTGACGTTTCCGCCGCCCAGGCCCTGCCGGGGGTGGCGGCGGTTCTTACGGGTCAGGATTGCTCTGAAAATCTGGGTATCTATACCGGCGACAAACCTCCCCTGGCCCGTAACCGGGTCCGGCACTGGGGAGAAGCGGTGGCGGCGGTGGCGGCGGACTGTCTGGAGACGGCCCGCCGGGGGGCGGCGCTGATCCGGGTGGATTACCGGCCCCTGGAGGCGGTGCTGGATCCCCGGGAAGCCCGGAAGAAGGAAGCCCCTCTGGTGCACCCCGACCTGGCTGCCTACGGATGCGCCGATTTTATCTACCCCGAGCCGGGGACCAATATGGCCAACCATACCAAAATACGCAAGGGAGACCTGAAGGAAGGCTTTCGGAGGGCGGCGGTGACGGTGGAACTGACCTGCTCTCTGCCCCTGGGGGACCATGGGGCCATGGAACCCCGGGGAGCGGTGGCCCGGATCGATGCGGGGGGGGAGGTGGACATCTGGTCTTCCACCCAGGCTCCTTTCGTGGTCCGGGCTCAGATGGCCACGGTCTTCGGCATCTCTCCCGGAAAGATCCGGGTCCACGCTCCCCTGGTGGGAGGGGGCTTCGGCGGCAAGGCGGGGATCCAGCTGGAGGGGCTGGCCTATCTTCTTTCCCGGAAGGCCGGGGGAAGGCCCGTGAAGCTGGTAAACCGCCGGGAGGATGACATGGCCTCATCGCCGGGGAGGATCGGACTCTCCGCGGATATCCGGCTGGGGGCCGCCCGGGATGGAAGCCTCACCGCCCTGGAATGCTGCTACTATTTTGATACCGGAGCCTACGGCGACTACGCCGTCAATGTGGCCCGGGCGGCGGCTATTTCCTGCACCGGTCCCTACCGGGTTCCGGTGGTTCACTGTGATTCCTACTGCCTCTACACCAACAAGACTTTCGCCGCCGCCTTCCGGGGGTTCGGCCACATCGAGTCCTCTTTTGTGATGGAGCGGGCCCTGGAAGAGCTGGCGGGCCGGCTGGGAATGGATCCCCTGGCCCTGAGGCTGAAAAACGCCATCCGCCGGGGCGATACCACTCCCACCGGTGCGGAACTGGGGGAGGGGACCGGTGATCTGGCGGGATGTGCGGAAAAGGCCGCCCGGGGGCTGAACTGGGACAGGGGCCTCCGTCAGGTGGCCCCGGACGGCCGGATTACCGCCCGGGCCCTTTCGTTCTTCTGGAAAGCCCCGGCGATCCCCCCCAATACCGACGCCGGGGCGGTGATTACCTTCAACGAAGACGGATCGGTTAACGTAAACACAGGGATTGTGGATATCGGGACGGGAACCCAGACTTCTCTGGGGCAGATCGCCGCGGAGGTTCTGGATATCCCGCCGCAGAAAATTCATGTCCGGTCCGCGGTGGAAACCGGCACCAGCCCCCACGACTGGACCACCGCCGCCAGCCGCAGCCTCATGATGGCGGGGCTGGCGGTTCAGGAAGCCGCCGAGGATGCCCTGGAACAGATTAAAGCGGTGGCGGCCCTTCCCCTGGGTTGTGATCCGTCCCGCCTCAGGGTGGCGGGGGAACGGGTGTTTCCCGGGGATGATCCCGCCGCCGGGCTCCCCCTGAGTGCCGTGGTGCTGGGGTATACTTACCCCAACGGAAACGCCGTGGGGGGGCAGGTCATCGGCCGGGGCCGCTACATCACTCCGGGGCTCACCGGGATCGACCGGGAGACGGGCCGGGGAAACCCGGCCCTGGAGTGGACCCTGGGGGCCCAGGGGGTGGAGGTTGAACTTGATCCCGCCACAGGAATTTACCGCATCCTCACCGCCGCGGGCTGCATGGATGTGGGACGGGTCATTAACCCCCGGTTTGCCCGGGAGCAGATGACCGGGGCCATGCTCATGGGTATCGGATATGCCTGCCGGGAGGGTTTTTCCTTCACCGGCGGCGGCCGGCTGGAGAACGGTTCCCTTCGGGACTTCAAGCTGCCCCGGTACGGGGAGGCCCCCCGGTTTGTGGTGGATTTTCTGGAAACCCCCCAGCCCGATGGCCCCTTCGGCGCCCGGGGCCTGGGTGAGCAGGGCATCATCGGCATGCCCGGGGCGGTTGCCAACGCCTTGAGCCGCGCCGCCGGGGTTCCTCTGAATCATTTGCCCCTGACGCCGGAGAGAATCTGGCAAGCCCTGGAGGCAAAACCATGAGAAGCCGCGATTTCATCTTTGTTCAACCCCGCAGCGCCGATGAAGCGGCGGCGGTCTTTCAGGAGGAAACCGCCCGGGGCCGCTCCGCCGCCTACTGGGGGGGAGGCACGGAACTCCTCTCCCTGGCCCGGACGGGAAAGCAGACGGTGCAGGTGGGGATAGATTTGAAAAAGATCCCCGAACTGACGGCGGCGGAGCTTTCCGGAGGGGTATGGCGGTTGGGAGCCGGATTAAGCCTCACCGCCCTGCAGGACCGGGTGGATTCGCCCCTGTGGAGGGACTGTCTCGATGATATCGCCGACCACACCGTCCGGAACCGGCTGACCCTGGGGGGAAATCTCTGCGGCCGGCTGCCCTACCGGGAGGCGGCGCTTCCCCTTCTCCTGGGGGACGCGGCGGCGGTTCTCCACGGCCCCGAAGGGGAACGGAGGGCTCCGCTCCGGAAACTCATGGAAAAGGGGCGGCTGAGGCTGGAGCCGGGGGAATTCCTCCAGGGGTGTGAGGTTACCCGGGAAGCCTGGGAAGGCCGGTATATCCGGCGTCGGTTCACCGGGGCGGGTCCGGTGGGTTACCCCCTGGTCCATCTGGTTTTGACAGTGAAGGACGGGGCGTGGCAGATGGCCCTGGGCGGGGTCTTTCCCACCCCCGCCTGGCGGAACCTTGCCCCTCCGAAGGCGGACTTCCCCTCCTGGGCCGAAGAGATTGTTTCCGTCGGGAATGAAGATATCCGGGGAGATTTTCGGGGATCCCGGGAATACCGGCGGGCCCTGTGGCTTCAGGCTCTTACGGCCGGGGGCGAAGCGCTGTTCAAAGGGGGCGGGCGGTGAAAAAATTTCACGGGTTGACGGAGCTTCGTTTGCAGGTGAACGGCGAGTCCCTCCGGTCTTCGGTGTATCCGGGAGACACCCTGCTCCGGGCGCTTCGGGATGGACTGGGCCTTACGGGGCCTAAAACCGGCTGTGAGAACGGGGATTGCGGGGCGTGTACGGTTTTACTGGACGGGATTCCCGTCAAATCATGCCTGATTCTGGCGGTGGAAGCGGAGGGCGCAGAGATTACCACCATCGAGGGGCTCCGGGGCACTCCCGCCGCCGCGGCCTTCAGGGAAGAGGGGGCCTTCCAGTGCGGTTACTGCACCGCCGGTTTTATCGTCAACACCCATGCCCTGCTGACCTCTGTCAGTGATCCCGGGGAGGATGAGATTGCCAGGTGGCTCAATTCCCATCTCTGCCGGTGTACCGGCTACGAATCCATTCAAAGGGCCGTCAAAAGGGCGCAAAAGGCTCCCTGAGACGCTTTTTCCCTCATTTCCTTTTAACCAGGGATGACGGCAGGGGGGAAAGTCTATACAATCCACCGGGTCCTGGCTGAGAACTTTATCAGGAGGCTCCGGTCTGTTATAATCCAACTTGTGGAGGGAACACCCCATGAAGATCAGTATCAGAATAAAAAATCTATTACCCGCCCTTCTCGTGCTTTTTGCGGGATTCGCTGCCATGACCCTGATTGCCGGTTTCAGCGGCCGCAAGATGCTGTTTGAGGAGATGGAATCCACCACCCGGGCGGCGCTGGTGAATTTTATCGCCCAGGCAAATCAGCGGGAGAGCGAACTCGGTTATCTTCAGGAAGTGCTGGACGAGCAGAATTTGAAGCTTGCCACCTCTCTGGCGGAATTTCTGGCGGCGGATCCGTCTCTATTGGAAGGAGGCCGGCTGATCAGGCTGGCGGACGAGCTGGGGGTTGAGGAGATTCACATAACCGATGGAGAGGGAATTCTGAGATGGGGATCGGTGCCCGATTTCTTCGGGTTTGATTTCAAGACCACCGATCAGACCATCCCTTTTCTCCCCGCCCTGGAGGATCCTGAATTTAAGCTGGCCCAGGAACCTCAGCCCCGGGGTACCGATGGGGCCCTGTTTCAGTACATAGGAGTGGCCCGGCGCAATGTACCCGGGGTGGTTCAGATCGGCGTCAGCGTGAACGCCATCCAGGCTCTGCAGGAGCGGGTCAGCCTTCAGACCCTGGTGGAGGGCATCAGGGTGGATGAGTACGGGGGCTATGTTTTTGTGGTCGATCTCGAGGGAACCATCACGGCTCATCCTTCCCGGAGCATGCTCACCCTCAGCGTGGCGGATACCGAATGGGGACAGCAGGTTCTTTCCGGGACCGAGGGCAGCTTTTCCTACGATCAGGGGGGCGATGTTCTTCTCATGGCATATAAGAGGGTGGGAGACCGGGTTTTCGGTGCCTCCGTTTCCACCGAACCCTACCTGGCTCCGCTGAAAACCCTGGAGGGAGCCATGGTCTCCGCCTCCCTGGTGACGGCGGCCATTCTGGCGATCCTGGTCTTTCTTGTCATAACCTATACGGTGGTTCGTCCCCTGCGGCGGCTCAACGATAAAATCCTGGTCCTGTCGGAAGGCGAAGGCGATCTGACCCAGACCATCGATGTGGTGAGCCGCGATGAAGTGGGGGATCTGGGAAGGGGAATCAACTCCTTTATCGCCAGCCTTCGTCAGATTGTGGAAAACATTAAATCCGCCTCTGCGGAAAACCAGGTAATCAAAGAGAACCTCCGCCAGAATGCCGAGGAATCTTCCACGGCGGTGGGCCAGATCGGCGGTAACGTGGAGGAGATTTCCCGGAAGATAGGCGGCCTGGACGAGCGGATCAGCGGCAGCACCGAGACGGTTAAAGCGATCGGCGTCAACATTCAGGGGCTCAACCAGCAGGTGGAAAACCAGAGCAGCGCCGTGATTGAGGCTACCGCTTCGGTCAACGAGATGGTGGCTTCTCTCAAGAGCGTGGCATCCATCACCCAGGCGAAGAAGGCCGCCACCGAGAGTCTGGTGGTGACCACCCGGGAAGGGGGAGATAAGCTCTCCCAGATGAGCGATGTGGTCCAGGTTATCGCGGGGAACGTGGAGAAAATCACCGAAATGGTGACGGTTATCAATGATATCGCCAGTCAGACCGATTTACTTTCCATGAACGCCGCCATTGAGGCGGCCCATGCCGGTGATGCGGGGCGCGGTTTCGCCGTGGTGGCTGAAGAGATTCGCAAACTTTCCGAGACCACCAGGGAAAACGCCCGGGCCATCAATGATGTACTGGAGGGAATCGGCTCCCAAGCCCGGCAGGCATCCGCCGCCAGCAAATCCACAGACCAGGCCTTTCTGGAGATCGACAAGGAGGTCACTTCGGTTTCCCAGGCCCTTTCCGAGATAAATGCTTCCACCGAAGAACTTTCCCTGGGGGGTGAGCAGATTCTGGAGGCCATGCAGATGCTGCAGGATGTCAGTTCCCGGGTCAGGGAGGGTTCGGAAGAGATGGAGAACGGCGCCGCCGGCATGGGAGAGGCCATGCAGACGGTGCGGGAAATCTCCGGGGAAGTGTTAAATCTGGTGAAAGATATTGCCCGGGGCAGCAGTCTGATTTCCCAGAGTACCATGGCGGTGAATCAGCTTACCGCAGAGCTTGACAATACCGCCCAGCGGCTGGACCAGGAAATCCACCGGTTCAAGACCAATTGATGCCATGATCATCCTTCGCGCCGACATCCTGGGGGTGTGTATGGGGGTGGAAAAAGCCCTGGACCGGGTGATAAAGCTCCGGGAGGAGAACCCCGGTGTTCCCATTGCCACCATAGGACCCCTGATCCACAACAGCCGGGTTCTCTCCCGTCTGGCGGAAAAGGGGATTGAAGTGGTGGCGGATCCCGGGGATTTTCCCCGGGGTCTGGCGGTTATCCGGGCCCACGGACTGCCCCCGAAGGAACGCCTCCGTTATGAAACCGCCGGGGTTACCGTGGTGGACGCCACCTGCCCCCGGGTCATCGCCTCCCAGAAGCGGGTGGCTGAAAGCTCCTCCCGGGGCCGTTTCGTGGTCCTGGTGGGGGATCCCGGGCACGGGGAGATCCAGGGGCTGTCGGGGTTCGTGGATGAAAAAGGCCCGGGCTGGGCGGTGGCGGCCTCCCCGGAAGAGGCCCGGGCTCTGACTCTTCCGGGGGAGACCCTGGTGATAGCCCAGACCACCATCAAGCAGGAGGAGTACGATGCGGTGGTGGAAGTGCTGCGCCGCAAAGGGGTGGAGCTTGAGGTGGCCCGGTCCATCTGCCCCGCCACCCGGGACCGGCAGACCGCCCTGAAGGAGCTTGCCCGCAAGGTGGATGCCCTGCTCATTATCGGCGGGAAAAACAGCGCCAACACCACCGCCCTGTACACCACCGCCCTGGCCACGGGAAAACCCGCCTGGCACATCGAAGGGGCCGGGGACATCCCCGGGGAAGTGAGAAAATACCACCGGGTGGGATTATCCGCGGGCGCCTCCACGCCGGACTGGATCATCGCCGAGGTAGAGGCATCCCTTTCCGGAAATGGATGAAAGGTATCAAACCCCAGGGCAAGCTCAGGACCCGGGACGCGCAGCGTCCCTCGCCGACTCAAGGGGCGGGGTATTGAACTCTTTTTTTCCCTGCGCTCACCCGGGAACAGGACCAGCCAGTCGGTTTTGCTCCTCTCGTTCGCCTGGTAATAAACTTCGTTTTTCAGGGGGCATCCTCTTGGCTCTGTCGCTTCCTTTCCTGTTTTCATCGTGCTACTACCTCAAGCAGGGCCGCACCCTGCTGGGTTACCATGCCCGGGCCCGGGGGGTGGAGAAAGTGCTCTCCGATTCTGACACCCCTCCTGGGGTGCGGGATTTTCTGGGGGAGGCGGCGAAGATCAGAAGATTCGCCGTGGAAACCCTGGGTCTGAAGGAAAATAAAAACTACACCACCTACAGCGAATCCCGCCGCGATTTTCTGGCCTATGTGGTCTCCGCCGCAGAACCCCTGGCTTTTAATACCTGGTACTGGAACTATCCTTTTCTGGGAAAGGCGCCTTATCGCGGTTTTTACGAAGAACAGGATGCCCGCCGGGAGGCACTGCGGCTCAAGGATAAAGGGCTTGATGTGTGGGTTCGCCGGGTCGACGCCTTTTCCACTCTGGGAATCCTGAAGGATCCCCTCTACGACTTTATGGCCGGTTACCCCGTGTACCGGCTGGCGGAGCTGCTCATCCATGAGCAGACCCACGCCACCCTCTGGGTAAAAAACGACACGGCTTTCAACGAGGACCTGGCTTCTTTCGTGGGGGTCACCGGGGCCCGGCTCTATCTGGAGGCGGAATACGGTCCCGATTCGTCGGAGCTTCAGGAAATGACCGAATCCCGGGCCGATGCGCGAAGATACACCGAAGATGTTTTTGAGTTACGGCGCCGCCTGGAAGAGCTCTATGACGAGGTTGCGGCTGCCCGGTCTCTGAAAGAAAAGACCGAATCCGAGTATCGGGAAAAGAAGGCCCGGATCATAGAAGATTTCCAGCAAGAGTTTCTTTCGTGCTATAATGACCGGTATACCTCCGAGGGTTATGAGGGATTCGGCGAACTCCCGGTTAACAATGCCTATCTTGAGCTGTTCCAGCTTTACCAGGGCCGGGAGGATTGGTTCGCCGCCCTCTTTGAAGAGGAGGGTGGCGATATGAAACGTTTTTTCCGGCGGGTTCGCCGGGAGAAGGGACTGCCGGAGGAATAACCTCCGACGCCGTCCGTCCCCAGGGAGACAACAAATTCGATGAAGATCTGTAAATTTCTGGTTCCGGTGCTTCTTCTTCTGGTTTTAACGGGATGTGCCACTCCGGTGGGCCGGGTCGCCCGTGATCCCCAGGCCTACAGCGGCAAAACCATCAAACTTAAGGGCGAAGCGGGCAGGGGGTTCAGCATCCCCTTGACGGAGATCACGGTTTTCATGCTTCACGGTGAAAACAACAGTGTTCCTGTGGTGGCTTTTTCCAAGCCCCGGGAAGGCCAGTCCTGTTCGGTTAAAGGGACGGTGTGGGCTTTCCCCCAGGAAGGAATGGATGTGGGTACCACCGAGGCGGTCAAGGCGGTGGAAGATTTCCTCATCCAAAGAGATCTGGTGGAGCGGAAGAAGGCCCGGGATGCTTCGGCCCTGGTTCTGACGGCGGTACGCAAATTATCCCAGGGACTGGGGAACATCTGGTTCCTGATTGAAGACGGGGCTTGACATTCCCCGGCGCTGTGGCCATATTTATTCATTATGAAAACGGCTTCCGGCGGATGGTTTCATCCTGCCGTGAGCCGAGGTGTTGACGGAGACGAGTAACCCGACACCGCCGCTGGGATTTCCCTGGAGGGAAATCTTGAGAGAGGGGGATCCCCGGGCTGAAAGATCCCCCGCGGCAGGACGGTGCGAAAACCCCTCCCGAGCCGGTCGGGTGAAAGCGAAGGAAGAATTGACTTTGTTAATTCTTTCAGGCGTTATTAGCCGGGCAGGACAATAAGCAAAGAGCGGTATCCCCCTGTGTGTGGGGAGCCGAATTAAGGTGGAACCGCGGAAAACAGACCTTCTCATAAGAGGGCCTTCACGTTTTTCGTCCTTTATACTGACACTCCTTCCGGGAGGGTCCGGGTCCTTTTTTTAAAAAAGGTATCCGGCCTTTCGATGGGGTGCGGCGGGGACGAAAAGGGTGAAGGCCTTTTTTATGCCCCGTCCCGGGTTCCTTGAGAGAATGTGATTAATCCCCAGGAGGAAATACCATGTCCGATGAGAAAGACAAAAAATTAGAGACCATCCGCCACTCCATGGCTCACGTCATGGCCGAAGCGGTGCTGGAAATGTTTCCCGATGCCAGGATAGCCATCGGCCCCGCCATTGAAAACGGCTTTTACTACGATTTTGACCTGCCCCGGCCCCTGAAGCCCGAGGATCTGGAAACCATCACCGAGGGGATGCAGGCCATCATCAAGCGGCAGCTGCCCTTCGAGAGAACCGTGGTTTCCCGGGAAGAGGCCCTGGCGCGGTTTGCCGGCCAGCCCTACAAACAGGAACTCATCCGGGAACTGCCTGAAGATCAGGAGATTTCCCTCTACAGCCAGGGGGGCTTCACCGACCTCTGCCGGGGTCCCCATGTGGAAAGTACGGCCAAACTGAATCCCCAGTCCTTCAAGCTTCTCTCCATCGCCGGTGCCTACTGGCGGGGGAGCGAGAAGAACCCCATGCTCCAGCGGATCTACGGCACCGCCTGGTCGAGCCCCAAGGAGCTCCGGGCCCATCTGACCCACCTGGAGGAGGTGGAAAAGCGGGACCACCGGAAGCTGGGCAAAGAACTGGATCTCTTTTCCCTCCACGAAGAGGCGGGGCCGGGTCTGGTTTACTGGCACCCCAAGGGGGCCCGGATCCGCATGGCCATCGAGAACTTCTGGCGGGAGGAGCACTACAGGAACGGCTATGAGATGGTCTACACCCCCCACATCGGGAAATCGTGGCTCTGGGAGACCTCGGGGCACCTGGATTTCTACCACGAAGGGATGTATCCCCCCATGGAGATGGACAACGCCGACTATTATCCCAAACCCATGAACTGTCCCTTTCACATCATGATCTACAACAACACCAAACACTCCTACCGGGATCTGCCCTGCCGCTGGGCGGAGCTGGGAACGGTGTACCGGTACGAGAAATCCGGGGTTCTTCACGGACTTCTCCGGGTTCGGGGATTCACCCAGGACGATGCCCATATAATCTGTACTCCCGACCAGGTGGAGGATGAGATCCTCCGGGTCCTCAGGTTCAGCCTCTACATGCTTCGGAGTTTCGGATTTACCGATATCCAGGCCTACCTTTCCACCCGCCCTGAGAAGAGCGTCGGCGAGGAGGCCAAGTGGGATACCGCCACCCGGTCCCTCCAGAAGGCCATCGAAGCGGAGAACCTTCCCTTTGAAATGGACGAGGGGGGCGGCGCCTTCTACGGCCCCAAGATCGACCTGAAGATCAAGGACGCCGTGGGCCGGGCGTGGCAGCTTTCCACGGTGCAGTTCGACTTCAACCTGCCCGAGCGGTTCAAGATGACTTTCGTGGATCATGACGGGGTTGAAAAACAGCCCTACATGGTTCACCGGGCCCTGCTGGGATCCATCGAACGGTTTTTCGGTGTCCTGGTGGAACACTATGCCGGGGCCTTTCCTCTCTGGCTGGCGCCGGTGCAGGCCTCGGTGGTTCCCGTGGCCCCTGCCTTTCACGACTACGCCCTGGAGGTGGAGAAGTTCTTCCGGGACAAGGGATTCCGGGTGGAGGCGGATCTTTCGGACCTGCGGATGAATGCCAAGATCAGAAACGCCCAGAACCAGAAGATCCCCTGGATGTTCATCGTGGGAGACAAGGAGAAGGAAGGCCAGGCGGTGTCCCTGAGGCTCCGGACGGGCCAGCAGACCAACGGCCTGCCCCTGGACGAGGTGGTATCCCTGATGAATCAAAAGATTAAAGACAAAGAAGAACTCTAAATTGTACGCCGGCGGGGTTCGGTTGGACCCCGATCCTCAAGACCGGGTTTTTAGAAAATCATGTGGCTAAATAAGATGGGCCCCGGGGGTGTTAAGCCTCCGGGGCTTTTTGATTAAAAGGCCGGGACGAAACTCATGACCAGGCCGATGAGGCCGCCGAAGACGCCCCCCCAGACCACCAGCCATCCCAGGTGGCGCTGGATCATATCCTGCACCATGGCCTTCACCATGGGGGGGGTCAGCTCTTCCAGCCGTTCCCGGACGATAAACTCCACCTTCTCCCGTACCACCCCTTCGATGTCCATTTCGCTCCGGGCCAGGAGTCCCCGGACGAACTCGGGATTGGCCACTTCCTGGAGGATGAGGTCTTTTGCTTTTCTGGTGAACCCTTCGCGGTAATTTTCCAGGGCCGACGCACCGCCGAACAGGGAAAGGAGGCCGCCGATCTTCGAATTCAGGACCTCCGCCTTCACCACATCGAAGAGCCGGTCGTATTCAATTCCCTCCAGGGCCTTTTCCATGTCCAGGGAATCGAGAAGCATGTCCTGCCCCTGGGTGAGGTATTTCTGCAGGTTGTCCCGGCTGAAAAACTCCTTCATGATCAGATCGTGGATCCAGTCCTTGATTTCGGTGAAATGGGCGGGGATGACGCCGCTTCCGTAGAGAAGGGGCACCTTCTCGAAGAGCATGTGCACCGCCAGCCAGTTGGTCAGGGCCCCGGAAAGGGCAAAATACCCCAGGGTGAGGAGTTGCTTGTTATAGGCGGGACTAAGGTATCCCGCCGTCACCACCAGGGCGGCGATAAGGTTGGTCAGTTGGCTTTTGTTCATGGGGGTAAAATACCGCTTTTCCGGCATCGGGGCAATCCCGCAGGGGGTTTCAAAAAAATCGCAGGCAGGTTTTTTCGTTTCGCTGCGCCGGGCTTTCCCTGCCCGAGGCCATCCGGAAGGGGACCCGACAGATCTGTTTAGAGCTCTTCTTCATAGGATTCGCCGGTGAGGTAAATCATGTAGTTGTCCAGAGACAAAGCCCGGCTGAATAACCAGCCTTGAATTATTTGGCATCCCCGGTTTTTGAGGTATTGAAACTGTGTTTCTGTTTCCACTCCTTCGGCGGTTATCTCCAATCCCATGGCCAGGCCCATGGAGATGATGGCATCCACAACGGGATAACCGCGGCCGGAATGCTCTGTGATCTGCTGAGTAAAACTCTGGTCGATTTTGATGTTGTGAACTTTCAGGGTATTGAGATAACTCAAGCTGGAATACCCGGTTCCGAAATCGTCTATGGCCAGCCGGAAACCCATCCGGGTCAGGCCTTCCAGGGTTTCCCTTATCTGGGGATTCTCATCAATCAGCATCCCCTCGGTGAGTTCGAACTCAAAACGCCGGGGATCCACCGCCTCCTCGGTTATCAGCGCCTGCAGGATGGGAAGGAATTCCGGGTCTTTCAGGTCCATCACAGAAAGGTTGATGGCGTGAACCAATCCTTCGGTTCCGGAAAGGGTTTGAACCTGTTTCAGGTCGGAAAAAGAGCGTTTCAGGATCCACCGGGTGATCAGTCTGATATACCCGCTTTCCTCGGCCACGGTGATGAACTGAGCCGGGGAGACCGGCCCCATCCGGGTGCTGTTCCACCGGAGCAGTACCTCTGCACCCGTGCAGCCGCCGTCGCTGCTCCTGATTTTCGGCTGGTAGTAAAGGGTGAATTCTTTATCCAGGTCCGCTTCCTTCAGGGTTTCGGAGATAATGAATCTCTGCCGTTCCTTTCTGAGCTGCTCTTCGTTGAAAAAGGTGACTTCGCCCGGGATGTTTTTCCCCCGGTCAAAGATGGACATCATGTTGCTTAAGAGCTGGCCCGGGCTTACCGCATCATCGGGGAACCGGCAAACCGCCAGGGAGAAGGGCAGGTTGATGCTGCTCCGTTCGATCTGCACCGGTTTTTCCATGACTCCCTTGATGAGGCGGCAGCGATCCTGGAGTTCTGCCAGATTGACGGTGTTGAGGATGGTGAGAAAGAGGGAACCGCTCCAGCGCCCGGTGATGACCGAGTTCTGGAGTCCCTCTTTGAGTCTGACCGCAGTCTCCCGGATGATCTCGTCTCCCTTGCGGGTGCTCAGGTTGGCGTTGATGCTGTTGTAGTTAAGGAGCTTGATGCCCAGAAGGGTGAAGCCCCGGTGAGCCTTCCGGGCGTCCAGGGTTTCGGCAATCAGGACTTCTTCGAACTTGGTGCGGTTGGCCATCAGGGTCAGCTGATCCTGATAGGCAAGATGGTTGATTCGGGTGTGGTAAAACTGAAGACCCAGGGTTGAGAAAACCCCCAGGAAAGATCCAATGCCGAGAATCACCAGGGTTCGCTGAATGAGTTCCCCGTCCTGAAAGATGGATTCGGGTTCGAAATGGCCCAGATGGAGCCTTATGGCTATGCCGATGAAGTAGAGAACCGCGATAATAAGGCTGTTTCGGAACCCCAGGGTAAGGAAGAATACGGGGGTGGCCGCCAGAAGGTAAAAAACCCCCAGCCCCCTGCCCCCGCCGGCATTAATCACGATGTGGGCGATGATAATCAGTATCGCCAGAGCCACCAGCCACTGGGAGGCCCGGAGGGTTCTGGTTTTCCAGAACGCGGCGACCGCCAGGGTCAGGAAAACGAGAAACAATGATATGTAGATCAGGGCGATTTGATCTCGGCTTCCCCAGTTGAGGAAAAAGTTGTAGCCTCCCCCGGCCCAGGCGGTTATCAGGATGATGTAGAGGGCGAACACCCGTACCCGTTCCAGATAACGCGATTGACCCTCTTCAATCTTAAAGTCAAGGAGGAAGCGGAGAAGCCGCTCTTTTCGGGAGGCGAACGAGGGGTTCATTCCCTCAGTGTAGGGCATCAAAGGGGAAGAATCAAATTCAATGTGACGAACCGGGGCGAGGCTGTTAGAATGGAAGGAAGTGAGGGTAACCATGATTGTTTATGCCGTCGATGTCGCCGTAATCCCGGGTAAAGAGGATGATTTTATTAAAGCCACAGGAGTCAATCACCGGGCCACCCGGACCGAGCCGGGGAATATCCGCTTTGATCTCTGCCAAAGCCGGGAGGATCCCCGCCGGTTTTTTCTCTACGAGGTTTATACCGATGAGGAGGCCGTGGCGGCCCATAAGAAAACAGAGCATTATCTGGCCTGGCGGGAGCTGGTGGCCCCCTGGATGGCCCGGCCCCGGGAGGGCCGAAGCTTTTCTCCCCTCTTCCCCGGAGAGAAAGACCAGTGGTAGGGCCGCTTCTCTTCAATCGTAAACTGATCTACGGTTCCGGCGTTCTGCTTCGGGCGGGAGATGTTCTGCCTTCGGGTTTAAGGCGTACCGCGGTGGTGGGGGCTCCCAGCTTTTTAAACACCCCCCGGGCCCGGGATTTGATAGGGGATCTGGAAAGACGGGGGCTCGAGGTCTCCATCGAACAGATCCACGGGGAGCCGTCTCCCGAGATGGTGGATCATCTGGTGGAAAGCTTCCGGGCCCATGACACCGAAGCCGTTGCTGCCGTGGGGGGCGGCAGCGTCATGGATGCCGCCAAGGCGGCGGCGGCCCTGTTCTTCGAAGACGGGCCTGCGGAGGACTTTCTTGAGGGAGTGGGAACCAAAACCCCTTCCGGCAGAACCCTTCCGGTCATTGCCGTTCCCACCACCGCCGGCACCGGCAGCGAGGCCACCAAGAACGCCGTTCTCAGCCGGACCGGTACCGAAGGGTTTAAAAAATCCCTCCGCCACGACAACTTTGTGCCCGTGGCGGCGCTGCTGGACCCGGAACTGACGGTCACCTGTCCCCGGGAAATCACCATGGCCAGCGGGCTGGATGCCTTTTCCCAGCTCCTGGAGTCTTTTCTCTGCACAGGAGCCAACGCCGTTACCGACGCCCTGGCCTGGGACGGCCTGACCCGGTTCCTCCGCAGCTTCCCCCGGCTCATGGAAGAGCCGGATCGGGCAGACCTGAGGCTCGAGATGGCCCTGGGGGCCTACTATTCGGGAATCACCCTGGCCAACGCCGGGCTGGGGACGGTCCATGCCCTGGCGGGGGTGATGGGGGGCCTCAGGCCGGTGGCTCACGGCGCCGCCTGCGGCACCCTGCTCTACGAGACCTTCCAGGCCACCGTGGCGGGCTGGAAGGTCCGGGGGGAGGACCCCGAAGAGTGTGCCGGGTGGATCAAGCTGGGACGGCTGGGCAGTTTTCTGGAAGGCCGGACCCTGCCCGTGGAAGAGGGGGCGGAACGGCTGCTGGAAGAGCTGAAGGAGTGGCAGGACCGGTATCAGCCGCCCCGGTTGAGCGCCATGGGTTTTACCCGGGAGGATATCCCCCTGATTATCCAGGGGGGCAATAAAAATCACCCCTGCCCCTTTACCGGAGAAGAGCGGACGGCTATTCTGGAATCAAGGTTTTAGGTCTCAGTTGAGGAGTAAGGCGATGCAGCATGAAGATTGGCTTAATGAACTGAAGGAGCGGGGCAGGGAGATTTACCTTTTAGAGCACACGGCGGCCCTGTTAGGCTGGGATCAGGAAACCTGCCTCCCCGAGAAGGCGGTGGAGGAGCGGTCGGAACAGCTGGCCCTTCTGGAAGGCCTGGCCCATGAAAAGCTGGCCCATCCCCGGGTGACGGAACTTCTGGAAAAGCTGGGGGCCACACTTGAAACCCCCAAGGGAACCGTTCCCCTTACTGATGTTGATGCCGGATATGTGCGGCATTTTTTCCGCCGTCACCGCCGGGAAGTCTGTTTTCCCGAAGATCTGGTCAGGGAGTTCGCCCGCCGTACCAGCATCGCCCAGTCGGTATGGGCCCGGGCCAGGAAGAGTAACGACTTTGCCCTCTTTGCCCCGGAGCTGAAGAAAATTGTGGCGCTGATTAAAGAGCGGGCCCGGCTTCTCAAGGTGGGAACCCATCCCTACGATGCCCTCATCGACACCTACGAACCGGGAATGACCAAGGCCGAACTGGATCGGATTTTTATCCCCCTGAAAAAGGAACTTACCGCCCTGGTGGCTCAGATCAAAACCCGGCCTCAGCCGCAGACCGATTTTTTCAACGCCGAATATCCCCTGGAGGACCAGCGGAAACTGGGAAACCTGATTCTTGCCCGGCTGGGATATCCCCAGGACCGGGGGCGCCTGGATGTATCGGCCCACCCCTTTACCACCACCCTGGGGGCCGATGATGTGAGGATTACCACCCGGTACGGCGAGCCGAACCCCTTCAACAGCTTCTTTTCCACGGTCCACGAAGCGGGGCACGGGCTCTACGAACTCGGATTCGGGGATGCGGTTCGCGGCAACCTTCTGGCCGATGGGACCAGCCTGGGGATTCACGAATCCCAGTCCCGGTCCTGGGAGAACCTCATCGCCCGGAGCCGTCCTTTCTGGCACGGCTTCTATGGAGAGGTTCAAAAGCTGTTCCCCGGGATTCTGGGAGAGGTGCCGGAAGAGACCTTCTACCAGGCGATCAACCGGGTCAGTCCCTCTTTTATCCGGGTTGATGCCGATGAGGTGACCTACAGCCTTCATGTGATCCTGAGGTATGAGCTGGAGACGGCCTTGATGGAAGGGACCCTGGAGGTGGAGGATCTGCCCCGGGTCTGGGATGACAAGATGGAGCAGTTTTTGGGGATCAGACCCGACAAGCTGAGCCTGGGAGTTCTGCAGGATGTTCACTGGTCCGCCGGGCTCTTCGGATACTTTCCCACCTATGCCCTGGGCAACCTTTACGGGGCGCAGCTGTTCAGAGCGGCGCGCCGGGATCTGCCTGGGTTGATGGACGATGTGGAAGCCGGCCGGTTCGCTCCCTTTCTGGACTGGCTCCGCCGTTCCATACATCAGTACGGATCAACCTACACCGCCGGGGAACTGCTCCAGAGCATAACCGGAGAGCCGCTGAATCCCGGTTACTTCACATCCTATCTCAAGGAGAAGTATCAGGATATCTACGGGGGAGAATCCTTTGGCGGTTGACGGAGCGGTCTTCCTTAATCCCCATTCCTGGATCTTTCTCGCCGGCCTTTTTGTCGGCGCCTCCCTGGGCCGGCTGCCTCTCCTGTTTCGCCGGGACCGGCGGAGGCTCGGTTGGAGCCGGTGGGTCAGCCTGGGGGCGGTTTTTCTTTCCCTGGGTATTGTTTCTTTAGGATTGGCCCTTTTCCTTCCCCGGGGCGGGCTGTTCGGCCGGGAACCCCTGGATCTGACGCCCTTTCAGACCGGAAGCTGGCTGATCCCCTTCGGGGTCGCCCTGGTGCCGGGGCTTCTGGGTTTTCGGTTTCCCCGGGCCGCCGGAATACCTCTGGTTGTGGTTTTTGCGGCGGCGGCGGGGTTTTTCGCTCTGGGACTCCAGTCGTTCCGCCCCGCTGCACCGGGGCCCCTGCTGGATTATCAGATTCTTAAAAGCGGAGACGCCTCCCGGGTTATCAGGCTTGAGTCGGCCGAAGGGCGGGAGATGATTCTGACCCTGGAGGGACGTCAAATAACCCCTCTCTTTGAAGTTATCACCGCCCCGGGCTGGTTCTTCCCTCTCTCTCCCGGCCGGTTCAGCCGGATTCCTCTTTTGGAGCGGGCGGCTCCGCTGGAACCGCTTCCCTTTCGGGCTCCCTCTGATCGACGTCCTTTCTGGGGAGACCTGCTGGCCCGGGCCGCCGCGGCCATCCCTTTCATTCAATATCAGCGGTACGGTTTTCAGGAGGATTTTCCCGAAGGATCAGGATCCTTTATCATGAATCAGGAAGGGGCGGTTGGGTTTTATCCCCGGGAGCCTTGAGGGACGTCGGCTTTTCTGAATTGTTGACTTTTCTTATGGTTCCTCCTATTGTAAACCCATGAACCTGCCTACCAAAATTACCGTTTCACGAATCATCATGTCCCCCCTCTTCTTTCTTATCTTCTATCTGCCCGAATGGACCGGCGGCGCCTTTACCCAGGCCTCGGTCTGGGTTTTGATACCCCTCTTCATCGTCATGGAGCTCTCCGACGCCCTGGACGGCTACATCGCCCGGAAGTACAACCTGGTCACCGACCTGGGGAAGATCCTGGATCCCTTCTCCGACGTCATAAGCCGGGTTACCTTTTTTATCTGTTTCACCGGAATCGGCCTCATGCCCCTCTGGATGCTCCTTTTAATTCTTTACCGGGAACTGGGCATCACCTTCCTGCGGATGTTTATGATGGGCCGGGGGACCGCCATGGCTGCCAGTATCTGGGGAAAACTTAAGGCCATCACCTATACCATCTCTTCGGTGGGCGGCCTTCTCTACGTCGCCGTGGTACGGCTGGGCTGGGGTTCGCCTCAATTATTCGCTACCGGTAGGACGGCCCTCCTCTTTCTCTTTGGTTTTGCCGTCTTTGCTTCTCTGGCATCCTTCACCACCTATGCGGTTCACGTAGCCAGGTCAACCAAATGAAGCCCCTTTCCGAACTCAGTGCCCGGGAAGCCCGGGGGGTCCGTTACGTCCTCACCGATATTGACGACACCCTCACCGAAGAGGGCAAGCTCTCCGCCGAGGCCTACGGAGCGCTCTGGAAGCTCCAGGAAGCGGGGTTCTCGGTCATTCCCGTCACCGGGCGGCCCGCGGGCTGGTGTGACCTCATCATCCGGCAGTGGCCGGTGGAGGCGGTGGTAGGTGAGAACGGCGCGTTTGTCTACTATTTCGAAGGATCCCGGCTTAAGACCTTTACCCATCCCTCGGTGGCCGATATGGATGTCCGCAGTCGTCTGGCAGAAGTGGGGGAGGCGGTTTACCGGGAAGTTCCCGGGAGCCGGCAGGCGAAAGATCAGTTTTCCCGGATCTACGACCTTGCCATCGATTTCAATGAGGATCCACCTTTCCTGGGACTGGAGGCAGCGGAAAAGATCAAGACGGTGTGCGAGCGTTTCGGAGCCACCGCTAAAATAAGTTCTATCCATGTAAATACCTGGTTCGGCGATTACGACAAACTCTCCATGGTGCGGCTCTTTCTGTCCCGATTCCGGGGCGAAGCTGATCTGGAAAAAAGCGTCTGCTTTTTCGGAGACTCCCCCAACGACGAACCCATGTTTTCCGCCTTCCCCCTCAGTGTGGGGGTCGCCAATATCAAGGCGTTCGCCCACCTCATTAAGTCGACTCCCGGGTTTATCACCGACGATTCCCACGGCCGGGGATTCGCCCAGGGAGCAGAACGGCTGCTGGCTTTGAAAAAGAATTTGCAAGGCTGATTTTAAGATTATTAATTCATAAAAAATTGCGTTTTAAAATGAGTTTTTTACAAAGCTGTGTTGACACAAACGGGACGATCCGGTATATTCAGCAACGTCGCCGAGAGGTACATCAGAAGGTGTTACCGCAAAACCCCAGCGGGGAAATAACCGGCGGCGCGGCTTGAAAGTTCAGTTACCGGTTCTTTCGCCCCACCCGGGAGCGGAAAGATAACCTCTGACAATTAAGCAGACTCCTTTCATTTAAAAGCAATGGGCTTTTGGGTGAAAACGTGCGTCTCCGGGCTGACCGGAGGCGTAGAAGGGCGCCCCTGAATGAGGGACCCTTTAAAGATGCTCTTTTAAACGAACAGGGAAGGAACGATAAATGGGAAGGGGAATCTGCTGTAATGGTGGAAGACCCTTAAGGAGGAGCTGTTTAGGCAGCTTCTT
>Ga0334882_1001881_pt1 | contig 23376 bp, 23 predicted proteins | sample GraSluR1_MG_5_FD_207226 | JGI IMG/M metagenome (GOLD analysis project Ga0334882, IMG submission 207226) | Sludge microbial communities from methane-producing bioreactor in Wageningen University, Netherlands - Granular Sludge_15_04-R1 | ecosystem: Engineered > Bioreactor > Anaerobic >...
CCTCAAGATGAAGGAGACGGCCTGACCCGATCGGGATGGAACGCCATCAAAATATGGTGGAGGCGGACCGAGTCATCCTTCCTCATAGAGGAGCACCATGTCCTTCTCGGCGTAAGGCCGGACGAAGGGTCTCATGGCCCTCTCGCTGACCAGCTCCACCTCGCGGCCCAGAATCCGTTTCAGCTCCTCTTCCAGGCGGAACCACTTCAGGCCCAGGGGAGGCCTCTCGCCGGGAGGGAGGAGATCCACGAGGATGTCGATGTCGCTATCGGCGGTCTCTTCGCCCCGAGCAAAGGAGCCAAAGACCGCTATCCTCTTCACGTAAGGGCGGAGCAGCGGTACTATCTTCTCTTCAAGCTCTGCGAAACGGTCCATAAAACCCTCGTATACTACATTTGACATACTACTATAATTATCGTTTCCCATTGCTTCGAAGGAATTGACCTTTCAGACCTGGGTCGCATCAGCTTGAGGTAAAGTGATATCCACCACCTGCCCCACCGCCCAGTCCCGGCTTTGGGTCATCACCACCACCGCCGCGAGCCGGGGATCGCGGAAGGCGATCGCCGCCGCTGGGGATCCGTGGAGGAGGTGGAGCGCCATCCCGTACCGCCAGATGGGCGCTCGCCCCTCGACGACGACCAGGGACCCGCGGGGGATCTGCGGCGGGGGCGGCAGCGGCTCGGCGGGGGTGATGGGGGCGGAGATGCCGATGGGGTAGTGGACGGGGCGTTCATCATTCCTCTCTCAATGGTTGCTCAGGAATTATCTTCTTTAGCTGATCGACCAGGTCCGGCAGATGGAGGGTGATAACCTCCCAAATGAGATCCTGTTTTATCGCTCCATAATTATGAGCGAGAACATTCCTCTGGGCTATGATGCCCTTCCACGGGATTTCAGGATGTTTCAGCTGAAGATCCATAGAGACATTCCGTGCCGCTTCGCCCATTATCTCCAATGCGCGCTCCACTGCTAGCTGAAGCTTTCTGTCGTCGAGATAAGCATCAAACTCTGCTCCCTCAATGAAATCGAGGATGGCCGAAGCAGCATCCAGCATATCCCAGATGTAAGCTGAATCTCGATCTTCAGGCTCCATAGATTACCTCCATTCTGGCCAGAATAGAGCAGCGCCTGAAGGGATTTCGGATCGACTCCCTATCCACCAGGTCAATATCTCGACCGGTTATCTTCTTCAACTCCTCGATCATCTCCAACCAGTCGAAGAGGCTCCATCGGGCCTCCTCGGAGAAGGTGACCAGAAGATCAATATCGCTCTCTGGCCCAAAATCATCCCGGAGAGCCGATCCGAAGATAGCCATCTCCTTTATCTTCCATCGACGGCAGAAGTCCTCGATCTTCTCCTTTGGAATGTCGATTTTGGATGGCATAATTGAGATTCACCCCTCGACTTAGAAGGTATTTGTGCTCGAAAGCGATAAAGATATGCCTTCAGCCTTCGGATTCAGATCGGCAGCCGAGAATGCCATAACTGGAGATGAAATGCTCGAATCCCAAGAGAGATGAGATCTCAATCCAGTTCGTTCCTTGATCCTCCCTTCTTCGTCTGCTCGACGAGAGATCACATCGCCGACGCACTCGCCAGGGGCGACGCCCTCCTCTGCGGCGGCCGGGAGCCGGAGGGGGAAGAGTTTCGGAGTGGCTTCTTGTTCTTCTTCTCCCCCACGGTCCTGTATCGGATGGACCCCTCCATGGAGATGATGAGGGAGGAGACCTTCGGCCCCGTGGCGCCGATGATCAGCTTTTCGACCGACGAGGAGGCCCTCAAACTCGCCTACGCCTCCTGGTACGGCCTTGCCGCCTACGTCTCAACCTGAGATATGGTGAGGGGGCTATTTTTCGCCGAAAGGCTGGAGGCGGGGTCCGTCGGGGTCAACACCACAAGGCCATCGTTTTGGGGCCCTCTTCGGCGGCTGGAAGGATAGCGGCTTGGGAAGGGGGCGGTCCCGGAGAGCCATTTACGAGTACATGGAAGAGAAGCACATCCGGATCCATCTGGGGGAGGATATCTGAGGGTCAGGCGGAGGGGGGCGACGGCGGGCTATTGTCTGGAAGGGCGAGGGATGGGATCCTTCTCCTGGAGATGGGGCGGACGGGCCTGATCAACGAAGGAAGGAAACGAAGGCTTCTCCGCCCCTGGAATAGGCCATATCAAACCTCATGCTATAGTCGTTTTTGCCCTTATTAGGGGCTTTTGTGTGGGGCCTCCGGGGGCATCTCTACGACCGTCCTATCGCCCCTGATGCAACCCTCCTGAGAAAGGCCGATAATCTCCGTTTATCCTTCGGAAAGGACCAGTCCTTCCCGACCTTCACCTCGGTGAGACAGGGCACCATCTTCAGAATCTCGCCACCTGCCTCCTCCATCACCCTCTGAATCAGCCTCGCCGCCTCGCCGGTCCGTTTATCCGGCACCTCCAGAAGGATGCTGTCATGGACCGCGTTCACGAGGTTGAAGGCTTCGTGCTCGGGCTTCGTCAGCTCCCTGTAGAGCCTGCCGAGGGCGATCTTTTGAAGGTCTGCGCCCGTGGCCTGGACTGGCGTGTTGATCAGGGCGTTTCTTTGGTCGGGATCGATGTATCTCAGCCTTCCCAGAGCAGATCGAGAGATTTTATAGGTCTTTCTGTCGATTGTTAAAACAGGCGCGCCATTAGTGACCTTTTGCTGCCAGCTTCTCAAGCCAGGATAGGACCTGTAAAACCGATAAAGGAACTCCTTTGCCTCATCCTCTGTCAGGTCTGGGAGCTGGCTCAAGACCATATTGGTGCCGCCCCCGTAAATGGTGCCGTAGTTCAGGGTTTTGGCGATCTGCCTCTCCTCCCCCGAGATCTTCGACTTTTGGAAGATGGCCTGAGCCGTCTGTATATGCGGATCAAGCCCTTTCTTGAAGGTCTCAATGAGGGTCTCATCTCCGGAGAGAATCGCAAGGAGCCTCATCTCAATGGCAGAAAAATCCGCCTCCACCAGAGACATGTTCGGGGAGGCGACGAAAAGGCTCTTCAGCCTCGGATCTCTTGGAACTTGCTGGATGTTGGGCTTGGAACAGGTGATGCGACCGCTCCTCCCGCCAAGCTGGGATAGTCTGGGATAGATCCGGCCGTCCTCAGAAAAACTCAGCCAGTTCTTCGTATGAGCCTCTTTCAGATGAAGTTCCCGATATTTCAAAAGCAGATTTATGAACTCTTCTGCCTGATGTTGCCGGACCATCTTCTCCAAAAATGGTGCTGAAGTCTTCTCGACATGATATCCAAGAATTTTGATGACTTTCTTTGCATGAGCGGGATTTTTGGGGTTGAAGTCTTTAATCCCCTTCGACTGCGCATAAGTTCGGAGCTCTCGTGTCAGCTCTGCCTTCTCATCTCCGAGGCTTTCTGATAGCTTTAGCCCCCCCTTCTGGTTGAAGCCCATGCCGTTATGCTCCATCTCCACCAGGGCGGGGATGGCATCAAACTCCAGAGATGCGACCTCCGCGAGACCAAGCTTGTCAACGAGGTATCTCTGCCTGTCGTAAACCGGCTCCAGGATGGTGCAGGCCCTGGCGGCATAATCGAGCTCTTTCGGATCGAGATCGCCGTCTGGCTCCTTTTTCCCAGGGATCTCATCCAGATGTCTCCCGAGAAGATCGCTCGCCACCGTCTTCAAAGAGGGATCTCTTTCGGGAAGGCCGTTTCTCAGCAGTTGCCAGGCGAGCATCGTATCCCAGAGGTTGGAGTACGAGAGCCTTCTGCCCTTCAGGGCTCTGATTACGCCCAGGCTGAAGAGGAGGTCGTGGCCGACGACTCTGCACTCTGGACTTTCGAGGAAGGGGACGATCTCGCCGAGAAGGTCGGGGGGAAGGAGAGCCTGACCGTAGTCGCCTGCGATCGATATCGTCTCAAGCCTCGCGGATCGCGGCGCCCGACCGCCTGACGTCACCAGATGCAGGCATAAGGTTGAGGCCTCTTTGCTCGGAGTGCATGACCACGAAGAGAGGACTTTTTTGGTCATCGATAAGACATCTCCATCGCCGTTTTACTTAATCAATTTCATGCTCAAAGGCCATTTACGGAAAGAGCTCAGAGGTCTGAAAAAAAGGATAAATGCAAAACCTATATATCTTTTTGGGACCCTCTTCGTCTGGAGGCTCACATTGGGAGATAATCTAGGATCAAAATCAAAATCAGAAGGATCTGCCGATGCTCCTCTCAGGCTGATTCCCTCCCGGATGCTGGCGGAGTTCGTCTACTGCCCCCGGCTCTGCTACATGGAGTGGGTGGGCGGCGAGTTCGTGGATAGCGCCGATACCGTCGACGGGAGGTTCCAGCACCGCCGGGTGGACTCGGAGGTTGCCAGGGCCGATGAAGACGAACTCCAGGCGATTCATGACAGATCGGTATCGCTCAGCGGCGAGAAGGTGGGGATCACCTGCAGGATAGACCTCCTGGAGGGGGAAGGCCGCCACGGGACGCCTGTGGAGTACAAGAGGGGGAGAGCTCCATGCCTTCCGGGCGGGGCATACGATTCGGACCGGGTTCAGCTCTGCGCTCAGGGGCTGGTACTGAGGGAGAACGGCTATCACTGTGACAATGGGATCGTCTACTTCGCCGCCTCCAGGAAGAGGGTGCCGGTAGATTTTGACAGAGATCTCGTAAAGCTGACCTTAGACCTGATATCCGACCTGAGGGCGGTGGCCGATGGCGGCGCGGTTCCGCCGCCCCTGCAGGACAGCCCCAAATGCGTTCGATGCTCCATGGCGGGGATCTGTCTTCCCGACGAGGTGAACCTGCTGCGGGAGATGGAGGGGCAAAGCCGAAGAGATGGAGACGGAGGCGGCGGGCTGATCGGGAAGATCAGAAGGCTTCTTCCGGCGAGGGATGATTCCCTGCCGGTCTATGTGGTGGGTCATGGTCATTCGGTCCGGAAGAAGGGGGATCGGTTGGAGATTCGGTCGATAAAGAAGGGCGATGATGAAGATGAAGAGAAAGAAGGAAGCGAAGGCCGCGCCGGGAGAGGACGGGGAAAGGGCGAGAACGAAGGCAGGGTGGTGGAGGCCCGGCTGAGGGAGATATCCCAGGTCAACCTCTTTGGCGGGGTGGAGATCTCTACCCCCGCGCTGGTGGATCTGATGCAGCGGGGGATTCCCGTCCTCCACTTCACCCGAGGAGGCTGGTTTCAAGGGATGAGCGTCGGTCACACTCACAAGAACGTGGAGCTGCGGATGAGGCAGTTCGCCTGGGCGGCGGACCGGAACAGGTCGCTATCCATCGCTCGATCGATCGTGGATGGCAAGATCCGAAACTGCAGGACCCAGATAAGGAGAAACGATCCCGAATCTCCCAAAGATGTCCTGGACCGGCTGAGTAAGCTATCAAAAGATGCGGCGAACGCGTCCAGCATGGAGAGGCTTCTGGGGATCGAGGGCGCGGCGGCGGAGATCTACTTCGGGCGGCTGGAGCACCTGCTCAAAGCCGATCAGGGCTTCACTTTCGCGAACAGGAACAGAAGGCCGCCGAAAGATCCGGTGAACGCCGTCTTATCCTACCTTTACGCCGTGCTGGCCAAGGACGTCTTCGTCTCCCTTCTGGCGGTGGGGTTCGACCCATATCTCGGGTTCTACCACCGGCCGAGGTACGGCCGTCCTGCTCTGGCCCTGGACATGATGGAGGAGTTTCGGCCGGTGATAGCCGATTCAACCGCCATCCACCTCTTCAACAACGGCGAGCTTTCAGATAAGGATTTCATCAAGACGGGGATGGGCGTATCTCTGACGACGAAGGGGAAGAGGAGGGTCATCCGGGGCTACGAGCAGAGGATGGAGACGGAGATCACCCACCCCATCTTCGGCTACTCAGTGAGCTATCGGAGGATCCTCGAGGTGCAGTCCCGCCTTTTGTCCAGAGTCATAAACGGGGAGCTGAAGGAGTATCCGGCCTTCATCCGGAGGTGATAGGGGTGGTATATTGAGCGGAAGGAACTGCTATGTGGTCAGCTACGATATCATGGACCCGAGGCGTCTGCAGAAGGTCCACAAGACTATGAAGGGCTTCGGCGAGCCGCTTCATTACTCGGTCTTTCGATGTGATCTGACCCTCAAAGGGAGGGCGGAGATGATCGTCGCGATCCATCAGCTGATTCAGCACGACCAGGACAGGGTGATGATCATCGACCTCGGCCCAGCGGACGGCAGAGTCGCGGAGAGGATTGAGTTTTTGGGCGTCCACACAAAAGAACCGGAGCGAGGGGCGATTATCGTATAGAGATCCGATAGTTGATATCGGCGTTTCCATCATTGCTGAGATTGGAGGAGGGGAAAAGGCGAGGTGGCTATAGCCCATAAGCTCACGATCTTGCGGGGAGAAAGCGCAACGTATTTAAACACCGAGAAATAACTGAGAAAGCACTAAGATTCTGGCCAAAAAGCCCCCTCCTCGGGAGGTCCATCCAGCCAGAAGGATGAAGCTATTCTCGCAAATTCACGCAGCGAGGTGGTGCCTGAAAACCCGGGACCTGCGTGAAATGCCTCTAGCTATCGAAAACAGCCCTGAAAGACCGTCAACATTCTGCAAGAAGCTTTCTAGTTGACGACCTGCGTGAAAATCCCCTTTTTTTCGATAGCAGTAAAGGCCGAAAAACGGCCGGCTTATCCATGGCTGAAAAGTCGTGGCCCCATTGAAACTTTATATTCTTGGGATCTCCCCGCGTGGACGAATAAATTATCCATGGCTGAAAAGTCGTGGCCCCATTGAAACCTCCCGGTCGGCTCGATGCGCTGGCGGCCGACATCTTATCCATGGCTGAAAAGTCGTGGCCCCATTGAAACTTGGATCGCGCAACGGTTCGCGCTTCCCCGGCCCGCTTATCCATGGCTGAAAAGTCGTGGCCCCATTGAAACGTCGGTGTATTCGAGTGTTATCCGTATCATCTCACTTATCCATGGCTGAAAAGTCGTGGCCCCATTGAAACTTCTCTACACGTTTCAGTTCTCATCAGTATCTACCTCTTATCCATGGCTGAAAAGTCGTGGCCCCATTGAAACCGGGCCCTCGAAGCGGAGGCGGAGAGATGAGGATCGATTATCCATGGCTGAAAAGTCGTGGCCCCATTGAAACCACCCCAACCGTTAGCAGTAGACATAGTGTAAGTAATTATCCATGGCTGAAAAGTCGTGGCCCCATTGAAACTTCGCTTCCGATTCCGGGAAAGCATCGCCACATCGCTTCTTATCCATGGCTGAAAAGTCGTGGCCCCATTGAAACGCATACAGCAGAGAGGGAAAAAAAAAGTGTAGGCGTTATCCATGGCTGAAAAGTCGTGGCCCCATTGAAACACACCGGCCCTGCTTTACAGCTGCTTCTCGATGGCTTTATCCATGGCTGAAAAGTCGTGGCCCCATTGAAACATCTCTCGCAATGCATGGCCTGTTCGCCAGCGTGATTATCCATGGCTGAAAAGTCGTGGCCCCATTGAAACACATGCAGCATACCCACGCTCATCGATCCAGATCACCGCTTATCCATGGCTGAAAAGTCGTGGCCCCATTGAAACCGGGCGAGGCCCGGAGCCTTCCCGATGGCGTTTATCCTTATCCATGGCTGAAAAGTCGTGGCCCCATTGAAACTTTGATTTTCCAAGAACGTGGTCCATTCTTCGGGTGGTTTATCCATGGCTGAAAAGTCGTGGCCCCATTGAAACAACACCTTGGAACCTGGCCCAGTAAACCATCCGCATTATCCATGGCTGAAAAGTCGTGGCCCCATTGAAACGAAAGACACAAACAAAAATATGGCACAATGTTTCCGTTGCTTATCCATGGCTGAAAAGTCGTGGCCCCATTGAAACTCAATGCAGCTTCTACTGCTTTAATATAAATATCGACGTCTTATCCATGGCTGAAAAGTCGTGGCCCCATTGAAACAGCGTCTTTTCGATCGTCTCCAGATCTTGGACACTATCTTATCCATGGCTGAAAAGTCGTGGCCCCATTGAAACATAAAACAGGACTCGGTTATCTTCGATCCTGGTTTTTTATCCATGGCTGAAAAGTCGTGGCCCCATTGAAACCGTAATTTTTCCCCGATATCCTATCATGCATTCCATTTATCCATGGCTGAAAAGTCGTGGCCCCATTGAAACCTTCCTCATGCGGACGTACTCGTCCGCGCTCAAGTACCCGCTTATCCATGGCTGAAAAGTCGTGGCCCCATTGAAACTTCAATCCGTAGTATGTGGTACTGTGGGTTTTGATTTATCCATGGCTGAAAAGTCGTGGCCCCATTGAAACTCTTCTTTTCGAAATCAAGTCTCTTACTTTAATGTAATTTATCCATGGCTGAAAAGTCGTGGCCCCATTGAAACAGGCTACTCGGATGATGAAAAGCGGCAAATTATCCAGGTTATCCATGGCTGAAAAGTCGTGGCCCCATTGAAACCCCTCGTTTATGTAGACCCACAAGATCAGATCTCTTTCTTATCCATGGCTGAAAAGTCGTGGCCCCATTGAAACAGTATGATATTGCAACGCTACAAGGAGTTGACTCCGATGTTATCCATGGCTGAAAAGTCGTGGCCCCATTGAAACTCTTATTCCTCCAACTGGTTCTTTGGTCGTGTTGTGGCTTATCCATGGCTGAAAAGTCGTGGCCCCATTGAAACGGAGACGTCCACCCCACCCACGTAAACTGAATGATCTTATCCATGGCTGAAAAGTCGTGGCCCCATTGAAACCCCCGCTCGGGTATCGATGAGAATCTCGTAGTCAGATTATCCATGGCTGAAAAGTCGTGGCCCCATTGAAACTCCCCACGTAGACATTAAAATATTATTATCATCATCTTATCCATGGCTGAAAAGTCGTGGCCCCATTGAAACTGAATCTTCAACCCAAATTTTGGTCACGCTTTTGTCTTATCCATGGCTGAAAAGTCGTGGCCCCATTGAAACGGGGACATCCAAGACTATCTCGTCGTTCCTGTCCTCAGCTTATCCATGGCTGAAAAGTCGTGGCCCCATTGAAACAAAATAACAAGCCATCAACTCCGTATCATTCCAGAATTGCATTATCCATGGCTGAAAAGTCGTGGCCCCATTGAAACGCGTCAAAGATCTTGAAGGGTTCGCTAATGCGGGCTTGCTCTTATCCATGGCTGAAAAGTCGTGGCCCCATTGAAACTTCCAATGCACGACAGAGTTCATCAATCTCTGTCATTTCTTATCCATGGCTGAAAAGTCGTGGCCCCATTGAAACGGAAAAATGACAAGCAGACTCCCCATTGTCTCTTTTAATTATCCATGGCTGAAAAGTCGTGGCCCCATTGAAACTTATATATATTCCTGTTCTTATAACAGCATCTCTTGCCCTATCCATGGCTGAAAAGTCGTGGCCCCATTGAAACGCTCAAGCGTCATTGCAGACGCTTATGGACGTAATGTCTCACTATCCATGGCTGAAAAGTCGTGGCCCCATTGAAACGTTTGAAAAGTTTAGATTACAGCGCATGGCATACCATCTTTCTCTATCCATGGCTGAAAAGTCGTGGCCCCATTGAAACCGATCCGAATATTTTCGACGCGGTCCGGGCGGCAATCAACTATCCATGGCTGAAAAGTCGTGGCCCCATTGAAACGTATTATCATTCTGTCTTGAAAATATATCTTTTAGCATTATCTATCCATGGCTGAAAAGTCGTGGCCCCATTGAAACTCCTCCACCTTCTCTATAGTCACTCTCACCTTGTCCTATCCATGGCTGAAAAGTCGTGGCCCCATTGAAACTCCTCCACCTTCTCTATAGTCACTCTCACCTTGTCCTATCCATGGCTGAAAAGTCGTGGCCCCATTGAAACCTGAATTATCCAACAAGGACAAGGGAGAGCAATACCTATCCATGGCTGAAAAGTCGTGGCCCCATTGAAACCTGAATTATCCAACAAGGACAAGGGAGAGCAATACCTATCCATGGCTGAAAAGTCGTGGCCCCATTGAAACACGCCTTTCGGCGTCAGCCAATTTGCCTTCGGCCTCCCTATCCATGGCTGAAAAGTCGTGGCCCCATTGAAACCACTGCTGATCTGTTCCGTTGATGGCGCCATATTTGCCTATCCATGGCTGAAAAGTCGTGGCCCCATTGAAACTCGTCCGGTCCGGTACATTCGGGGAGACTGCTGATAGCTATCCATGGCTGAAAAGTCGTGGCCCCATTGAAACCCGTTTGCCGGAGTTGAAACGGAAAAATCATGGATTCTATCCATGGCTGAAAAGTCGTGGCCCCATTGAAACTTTAAAGTTAAGAAACAAATCACCCAGCCCACGCAAAACTATCCATGGCTGAAAAGTCGTGGCCCCATTGAAACGCTATGATTTGAGATATGATTGATATCCAATTTTGACTATCCATGGCTGAAAAGTCGTGGCCCCATTGAAACGTTATCTTCATCCAGATATGCGAACGTAAACTCGACCTCTATCCATGGCTGAAAAGTCGTGGCCCCATTGAAACGAGAAGGTGCCATCGCCATTCAGCCAGACCACGAAAACCTATCCATGGCTGAAAAGTCGTGGCCCCATTGAAACCACAATTACGGCACCGCGTAGCGTTTTTATCATTTATTCTATCCATGGCTGAAAAGTCGTGGCCCCATTGAAACGTTCTATCCCTTGGTCAGCCCAATGGTGTTCATTCCCTTTCCCTATCCATGGCTGAAAAGTCGTGGCCCCATTGAAACATTTCGACCTCTCTCTTTTCAGCTTCTGTGACCGTGTGTCCTATCCATGGCTGAAAAGTCGTGGCCCCATTGAAACCGGTTTCCCCTGATCACGATCTTCCCACAGTCGTCTTCAGTCTATCCATGGCTGAAAAGTCGTGGCCCCATTGAAACTGCATAGGAGTTGATCTCCTCGATCTTGGTTCTATCGATCTATCCATGGCTGAAAAGTCGTGGCCCCATTGAAACCTCTACGAAGATTCTGTCGTAGAGTCCTTCGCTGATGAACTATCCATGGCTGAAAAGTCGTGGCCCCATTGAAACATGTCTTGGGCGTCACTCAGAAGCCCTTCGGCATCTTTGTCTATCCATGGCTGAAAAGTCGTGGCCCCATTGAAACTAGAAGCAAATTCTCTGACCAAAATTGTATTGATATGGTCAACCTATCCATGGCTGAAAAGTCGTGGCCCCATTGAAACTTGAATAACTCGGTCGATATTGCCGCAGCAAGATCTCCCTATCCATGGCTGAAAAGTCGTGGCCCCATTGAAACTCGGCCCCCAGCTCGCGGATATACAAATCTTTTTCAATCTATCCATGGCTGAAAAGTCGTGGCCCCATTGAAACATGCCAGACGAGGCGGAAGCGAAGATGGACATGGGCTATCCATGGCTGAAAAGTCGTGGCCCCATTGAAACCTCTTCGATCGAATCAACTTTTACGGCCATGCCCATCCCCTATCCATGGCTGAAAAGTCGTGGCCCCATTGAAACTTTCCCGCCACCACCAGTGTACTCCACCCCGCAGTCTATCCATGGCTGAAAAGTCGTGGCCCCATTGAAACGTTGGACCTATACGGTCGCTGTAAAGCGGTTTCGGGGAGATTACCATGACCTCCGGGTCGTGGACCCATTGAAACCTAGCAGTAGCAGAAGAATGTGTGCTCTTACCATGACCTCCGGGTCGTGGCCCCATTGAATTCTTCCGTAAGCCAATTCAGGCAAAAATATATCCCCTTTGAGTCATATTATCTCACTCAGAGGAGAAGGATCATGACCGCCAGCGGCTCAAGGATCTCTCTTGCTGACGAAAAAAGGAAGAGAGCCGTCGAGGAGTTTGTCAAGAGGGCCACCCAGAGATACGGCGATCGGATTAGAAGCGTCACTCTCTTCGGATCTGTTGCCAGAGGTGCGGCCAGAGAGGAATCCGACGTCGACATTCTGGTGGTGATAGACGAGGAAGATTTCCGCCTTCGGCGGAAGCTCATCGGCCTCTCCTTCGATATCCTGCTGGAGACGGGCGGCGACCTCTCGGTGAAGGTCCTCTCCGACCAAGACTTCCAGGCTCATAAATCTCATTCATTTTTGAGGAACGTCCTCGCCGAGGGGGCGAAGCTTGCCTGAAGAAGAGATCGATCTTCTGCTCGTTTGTGCGGAGTTGAGGCTGAAAGCAGCCCGCCAGCTGCTCGCGACCGGATTTTGCGACGACGCCGTCAGCAGGGCTTACTACAGCATGTACTTTGCCGCAACGGCCCTGTTTCTTGCGAAGGGCATCAGGGTGAAGACTCATAGGGGTCTTGTGGCCAGATTCGGCCGGGAGTTCGTGGAGACGGGGCTAATAGAAGCGCATTTCGGCCGGACTCTGAGGATAGCCGAAGAGCTGAGGTCTGAGGCCGACTATTCCATAATCCGCCAGATATCCGACGAGGAGGCGGCAGCGATACTCGACGATGCCGAGAGGTTCTTGGGTCGGGCAAAGGATGTAATTGTTGGCGTAAGCCATGGCTGAAAAGTCGTGGCCCCATCGAAGCACTCCATTAGCGCCGGATGAGAGTCTTTGGCGAGTGGATAAAGCTACATGTGAGAAAATTACTTCAACCATGAATCTTCAAAGAGGAGTGAACCATGAAAGAAGACGCGATAAATGCATCTCCAATCGACCCACAACGGGACCTTGGGCCGGATCTGAAGCCGCTTGGCTGGTGGCCAGAGCATGGGAAGATCTTGATGTATATCCTGAAGCATCATGGCATCAAGATCTCCATCGTCATCCTTGCTATAGTTGCGTTGGTCTACTATCTTCATGCCTGGGACGAATTGTATCCGTCTATCCTCTCCCAGAAAGCGACCATCGCGGAACCTGTGAGTCCCACCAGTTGGACGGGCTGGCTTAACAATCTGCAATCGTATCTTGCTATCGGCACTTTTTTTGTCGCCCTCTTCGTCTGGTATGGCAAAATCCGCGACGACTGGCAGGAAGAATTGCCAAAGCGGATGAGCGTCTTCTTCCTTCATAATGGCCTGCCAGTCATCGTCTGCCGCTATGTCTGGCTGGCAGGTGAGGGCGATTTGCGTGCCTGGGGGCAACAGGTGGCAGCTCAAGCCGTAGGCGAGCGATTCCTCAGCTTCTATCCCAACGTGAGGTTAGAAGCTCCAAGAAAGGCATTGTGGATAGATGGCAAAATCTGCAGGCATTATGAAGTATGTTTTGAGCTTATGGATATGGATAAGAAGAAGAATCAAAATCTCTTTCTGGAAAAGTACGCAGGCGAGTGCCGTTATCAGAACATGGCTACGGGTTCTAATATTGTATCATCCGTTCCTATTGCGGATTTGAAGAATAGAATCAAAGCCGAAGTATTTCCTTTCAACTGGCCGGAAAAATCGAATCCGGGTTTATCTGACACTGGGATCTAAACTCAATTCTCTCAAGAATGAATAACAAATCCTAAATCAACTAGACTCTATTAAAGTAAAAATATACGTATTTCATTATGGCTTATTTTCAGATGCCTTTAGCTCCTGGTGCAGGCAAAGTAACGTCCAGTACGTCTCCCACCGCCCACTCCCGGCTGTGGGTTGCCACCACCACCGCCCCCAGCCGGGGGTCGTAGAAGGCGATCGCCGCCGCGGGCGAGCCGTGGAGGAGGTGGAGCGCCATACCGTACCGCCAGATCGGAGCTCTCCCCTCGACGACGACCAGCGATCCGCGGGGGATCTCCGGCAGCGGGGGCAGCGGCTCGGCGGGGGTGATGGGGGCGGAGACGCCGATGGAGTAGAGTATGAAGTTCAACCAATTCCTCCTTACCTGTAATCGAAGCTCTCTGCAATCTTTCTGGCAGCCTTAGATCGGCAAATGCTGCAGGCTGATGAGGCAAAGGATAATCTTCAACGTCCACCCTCCCAAGCCTTATAGTACTTCTCAATGACTTTTTTCCGCTCCTTAGTAGGTGCGCTTGTCCAATATCCGATCTCTTGGTAGATCCTCTTGATCTCTTTATACACAGAAGCTTTAAGATTCGGATCTTCAATTGCAGCCCAATCACTTGCAAGAGGATTAAAGCGGTCTTTAGCAAAATCTTCTATGGACATTCTATGTCGGCTTGCCTGTTCCTCCAGCCACTCAAGCCCGGGACTTGTGAGATCGAAATAGTCGAACCTTCCATACCCTACAGCAGTCTTTGCACCAGCTCCAATCTTCTGAAGAGCCTCCTTGAGCCATTCCCCAGCCTTCTGGCATTTCTCTGTATGTTCATCTCTGGGAATCAGTCCAAAGAGGAATTCCTGTTCAGCATCAACAGCCAAGAAGGGAATTGGAACAGGGCTGTGCCAATCGGCCGGGGGCTCTGGATATTTAGTTGTTTCCGTGTAATAGGGACCATAATGCGGGGTCATGATCTCCATCTTCAACTTCACAGGCTGAACAGGAATTGCATCCAGAAATATAACTGATCCGACTTTGGTAGAGTTTTCTGGTCCGAAGATTTCGTCTGCTTCGTCTTCCAAATTATTCCACTTGGTGGCCCACGATCTCACCATTCCCTTAACTGATGACCCAGGAAGATAGGGAACTCCCAGCGAGTGATGCCATGAAAAACCGTTCTCAACAGGATGGCTGCGACCAAGGCCCGTCACGAAGGGTCCCTTCGTTCTGAAACGCAGAGCAGTTCCACCCATTGCCGATAGGTGGGCATTTCTGCGCTCTGCAATTTCCCTTAAAAGGTTTTCGTCCCCTATTTCTCCTTTCAGGACTACAGCATTGATCCAATCATTTTTGCCTTTATCGACAAGCCCGGTCCAGTCCTCCCTCCATTTATCACAAAACTTGTCGTACCAAAGACCGACATTTCCCTTTAGCTCAAGCGGTGGGCTGGAACATCTGTAAAGAGGTATGACCATATCATGCCTCCTTCTTCAAGAATGCCTGGCTAAATTTCTTCAGCCATTCCAGATAAGCGATGGCCTCTGCTTGGGCAAGGATGTACTGCTCTTGTGAGCCATTTACAATGGCACTCATTAATTTTGCCTCTTTAGAATAAATTCTGCGCTCTTTTAAGAGCCACCCTTCGATCTCCTCAAAGAGCCTCTTATGTGCTTCACCATCATTCTTTCCCTCCTCGCCCCTCCCAGCAGCGGCCAGTTCGCTTGCCAGCGCCTGGCCTAGACCATTCATCACGATCGACGCTGGCAATCTCTCTACGTAGCTGCGAAACTTGCTTTGATAACTTTCATTCTGTATCTCACTAATGACCTTTAGCGCCTTGGCAGCCCTTCTATGTTCGAGGCTATTTTCGGTCATCTACACCCTCCGGGATGTTCACAGCAAACCAGCCCATGCCCACGGTTTCGTTACCACCCAGCTGGAGATAGGGTCTGTCCTCGAACAAACCTATGATTTGGCTTAAAGTTCCATCTTTCCTCTCAAATAGCATCGCATAAAACAGTGTGTCAGTAGCTAGAGATTCCTCGTACCATAGGTTCTTGCTTATCTTGTTATCGTCTAGCTTATTTCGGGCATTAACAGGCAGGCCATAGCTAGCAAACCACTGGAAGTCGTCATTGTTCATCACGATAAGCTGATCTTCAAGTCGGGATCTTGTCTGATCATGGATAATAAGCTTCCCGATCTCATTTAGTAGCTCTTTCGGCGCCTCGCCGATAAAATCAAACTCCCGTTCTTCCAGAAACAGCTTGCCCTCACCCTTGCCAAGAACCTTCCCTTTATGGGGATTACATGCTGAGCCATTTAGGTTAGTATCCAAATCGCTGAGTTTGAGATCCCTGATCAAACGCTCGATGATATGTGGACAAGTCACCCATTTGTAATGGCTGGTAAGACTTCGTACAGGAAGGAGCAGAAGCTTAGCATCAGATACCAAAAAGTCGCCCGCCTTCTCCGAGTTGCCAAATATCTCGTCCATACCTTTGCCCCTTGCCAGATCCCTAAGCGACCCCTTCAGACTGGAGCCAACTATCACTGGATAATTGGTCACAGCCTCCCTTGCTACAGGCAGATCGATGAATCCCTCAGACCGTCCCGCCCCTGGGTGCACAGGAGTTTCAGCCAGCATACCCAATATCATGGTTCTCATAATCACCAAGCTCCTATCGCAACTTCTCCAAATCCAAATGCAGTGAATTCTCCTATCCTGCCGCCATGAAGCTGTAGCACAGCCACTTTGCTATCCTCATCGGCTTCACAAAACCAGATAGATCCAGGCCGAATAAAAGGCTTCAATTCTACTGGTTCCTTCTTGACAGAGCCACCCACCTTCTTGAGAGAATTCCATCCTCCAATGCGAAGAGGCCTCTCTATACAGGCTGAGATTACCCTTCCCGGAACTCCAGGAAGCCCTTCTCCTAGGCCAGGCCATCTTTTAAGAAAGGCTGGAGTTATATGGGTCAATGTAAATCTGAGGCGTCCATCCTTCAATTGTGGATCCGGGATGCTGGAAAGATCTTCCTGGAGATCTACTCTCTCAGCAATGGCCATGCGGCTCTCTCCGCCCATGGGGAAAGCGAAACGATCGTCAAGGCCGTTCTTAACACCCTCAATGCCAATCAATAGACAAGCTCCCCGATTCAGGCGGATCTTGCAACTGGAGTAGAGATATCCCTCCTTTGCAGTCCTGCTCGTCTCATCCCTCGCAAGCCCTACAGCGTACTCCGTATCCCAAAGATCCTTTGAGTCAACAATCTCTAAATCATCCGTCCCGCCCCGAAGAACCTTTGCCAAACTCTCACGGGTGAGATAACAGCGCGTGAATGGTTTCATCCCCTCAATACCCATTGCCGCTGGCAGTCGAACTCTTCCAAGGTCGCATTCGATCTTATCGCCGGGGGAGAGCAGGCTGAACTCATGGCCCCCGTCATCTTTGCGTCCTCCAAGCAGATGGAGAGGCACTGGAAAGAGCGGCTCGATTACTTCGCCGTTTTCCCTTCCAAGGAATGGACCCCTAAACTCCAGCGGTCCCAGGTTGTAGCCGTCTCCCAGAACCCTGGTGATCTTTTCATTCCAGCTACCTTCCCTCCAGTCCATATTGCGGGCGAGATGCGCCCTGATCGCACCTACAACGGTGAAGGAGCTTGGAGGAAAGATGCTTTCCACATCCGCAGAAGGTTCTCCCTGGTGAAATGGCCGTCCGTCCCTGAAGAACCAGGAATCTAAGGGTGTGAGCCTGAGGTAGTTCACTCGGACACCTCCTTCTGAGATAGAAACTTTATCAAAAGCGGGCCGTCGGCTCCAAAGGCAGGTGCAATCATTGTTTGTCTCTCCGACCCTTCGGCCCCTTTGTGCCTTTGACTAGCCAAGAGAAGTCTCTCCACGCTCCTTCTAGCCTCTTCCAGTTTGGAGTCATCGATATCAACGGTATGCTCCAAGGCATTGATGTATTCGGCAAATAGCAGCTTCTGGATATCGATATCTTTCATATCTCCTTTCTGCTCAAAGAACATGCCTGGACGCCAGAGGGATTTGCCTGATAACATGACCAGTATATCTCTCATCCGATAGAAGAATGATGTTGACAGATCCTTTTCGTTGTTAAGCGATTCTGCTATTTCCTCGAGCAGTATTCCTTCATTCCGGGAAACCCCGTTCCAAGCGCTGACCCACTGGCAGTATTTGCCGCTGCCCTTGAGAACGCTAACTGCTATGCTTCCCCTACCATTCTCCTCTTTGGCAATATCATCAAGAATGGAATGCACTTCTCGCATGACTGAGCGCAGTGGGACTCGATAGTTGGCAAATACTACGCTGGCTGAGATGGTTGCTGGAATTTTCTCTCTCTCAAAAGCAAGTTCAAATTCCTTTGAGATGGCATTAGCGCAACTTAGAGCTCTTGGCCTTGGGAGCATTGCTAAGACATCATCCCCACCCGCATAGATCAAGACCCCCTCGTACTTCTTGACGATATCACCCACTTCATTGGTGAACGAGGCTAATGCTCTGCTGACCTTTTCGCCTTGTAATCGAATCAGCTTGCCCATGCTGTCTCCGTCCATCAGCAACATTCCATAGAACGGAAAAGGCTTGATTCCGGACCTATCGCATAGTTCATTTAGAGATCTTATCAGATCTTTACGTTTCTCTCTGACTTCATGAGGTTCATCTCCATTATCAGGAGTTTCCTTTAGGAGGGTTCTTCCCGAGTCCTTCAAGGCACCTTCGAAGTAAAAGTTGCCGTCGATCTCAAGAAACGTATATCCTTTTCCCCTTTCCCCGAAAACGCGATCCGAGACCCCTTGCCGCTCAATATGTCCAGCTACCTCAATCGCCTTAGTTGCGTATTCATCCGCTTCAGCTGCCAGATCTGAGCGTTCAAGTAAAGAATTTAGCCAAGGAATTGCTGCAACGTAAAGTGTGGAGGGCCATCGATCGGCTTTTACCTCCCAGCCGATCGTCTCTTCTGAGACCTTGGGAAACATCCTCTTTATTAGAGCAATAGAGCAGAGCCGCTCACCACTGCGAAGATCCATCCCCCCAGTCTTTAGTCGGAGTTCGTTCCAGAATTTGTCCTGCTTTTTGCTATCCCCAGCTCGCACGTATCCAGAGATCTCCTGCCAGTCGCCCATAATTGTGCAGTGATCGCCCCCTTCGATTGTGGGCCGCCCATCACGCCAGTCGCTGTAGAACCTCCAGTTCTTCCGTGCCTCCATTGTTGGCAGATTCCCTACAGTCCAGTATATCTCCCAGAAGCTTTCGACTTGCCGATCCCAGATCTCCTTTGTTTCCTTTCCAAATTCGAATGCCACGCACTCAACATACTTTTTCCAGATCTTATCAGCTATCGTCTCCCAGGAATTCTTGACACAAATCGCCGCAGCTTTGGCGGCTTCTGCCGGATCGGCCGCAGTTGCTTGGAATCGGTTGGGTAGTGTGCCAATTCGCGGTGGAGACTCTCCATCCTCTTGTCTCTTCTCGATCCATCTCAGCAGCGGGTCCTCGGTCACATCAGGAATTATTATATTTCCTTCCCACGGCCCGTCTGGCTTTCTGATCTCAGCCATAGCACATCCTGAGAGGTAGGAGAGCAGGAAGGAGCCGCTCCAGAGATCCCGCGTCCGTCTGGCTTGGGCCAGGAAGCCCTGAACAGGTCCGATGGTGAAATGAATTGCTTGATCATTACGACTATCGCTCATGCTGGAATCACCTTCTCCCATTTCGAATCCGAATCCAGGAAATCTCTTATTACTTTCAGGCTCCTTGCCCCCTCAACATCAACTTGTACCTCAGATTCAGGTGACTCTGGACTTTTCTGACGCTTCATAAAAATTCGATCATCTTCTGGGAGAAAAACTGCCGGTATAAGGGTTGCAACCGCCGCATATTTACCATTTCTAAGTTCCTGTATGTGAATAAATAGAGGGCTGGCCCTTCTATCGTGGGATCTCTCCCTATTTGGGGATACGGGTATGACATCTAAAGTCAGCTGACGCTTAGGGAAGTGATAGTTGTGAGGGAGACCGAAAAAGATGCGCTCAGGATGTCTATCAACTCGTTCATAAAGTGCTTTTTTGGCCAAATCTGTATCTGGTTTGAACTTGCTAGGGTGTCCTCTGATGCCAGCTCTATATTCAAGCATCATTCTTCCTATTCGGTCTAACAACTCAAGTGGATCAATAAATTCATCACGATATACGTATACGGCAGTCTCTGAACTGAACGCAGTATATTCTGGAAGATCGTTGAAGCACTTGATTTCATTTAAAGACGTTCTAATTTGTTCCTTCAAATCCTCAACACCTCTTGGCTGCTTCAAGATGCTCTTGCTATCTCTCCTCAGATCCAGAATATTGAATGAACCAAACCCCCTTCTAGATCTAGATCCCAGCCCTCCAAAAAGCCCCATCGTTATCAAGGCATGGGAGATCTTTTCTGCGATCTCTGAGTCCACAAGTGCTCTATCGTCTTCATCCTTTGTTATCATGCGGATGTTAAGTGTAGCGTCTATTGGAGGCTTAAGATACTTTCTAACAATGTTGCCTTTTTCTATCGGACCATATCCGAGATACATCAAACCGTTTCGCCCTCTAAAAAATATATCTGAATTTGGCTCCTGCTTTTTTTGAGAGATATCCATGAACACTCTCGACTGACCATGCTTTGTGCTTCCGAAGAACTGACCCTCAACCTTCTTTATCTCTTTCAGATCTCCGTTCAGATTGCTGTAGGCTAGCGCCCTCCACCAGAATCTCAGAGTCCCCTTTATGCCGGGAACTCGCAGCTCAGGTTTCTCTGGATATGCTCCACCCATGAAGAGCGGAGTCACCACCCTAAAATCGGCTTCTAACTCTGTCACGTCCATATTTATCTCTCCAGATCGATCATCTCACTAACTACATAGGGATCTTTACGTTGATCCTCTGCAGGTCGGTTGTCCACCATTGCCACCCATTTTACCTTCCTGCCTAGACGAGAGGCTCCTTCGGAGAGCCTCATTACCCCATACTGCATGGCAGTGGTGCCGCCGGTGGCATTACAAATGACCTCATCCGCTTCAAGCAGCGTATCCTGGGATGTTATCACCAAATCAGGAATCTCATCAAATCCATTGAATGGATCATTCAGAACTCCAGTGATGATCTCTGCCTGGCAATCTGAACGCTCAATCACTTCCTGTAGGAGATCAACAGACTTAGCGGATGCAACCGCAAGAAGAACTCTGGGTTTGACTTGGCACAAGGCCGAATAGAGGAGCCCGGGAGAAAGACCTAAAGCAGATATTAGCAGGCATCCTGAGCCGCCTCCGAAGTTAACCAGCCAGAAATCGTTGTCGTCTAGTTGGGACTTTAATGATGTCCATTTTCCTCTTAATCTATCAGCCCTTCCTGTCACGCTTACGTTATTGAGCTTCATTCCATGATGATGAAGATCATTACGACACTGCGTAAGCTCGTCCCAGAAAGATGCAAGAATTCTTTGGTCTTCTGGAAGTGCGTCCTGATTCTTCTTCCAGGCGCTCATTAGAGCGCCTAGCTTCTTTTCCATCAGCTCGCGACTCTTCATATCAAGCCAATTATCCGTTTGTTGTGCGCTTAACATACACCTGGTTATAATAAACTCCCTCAACAACCCCAGTGCATTATTATAAAATCCACCTTCGAAGTACGTATCTATAAGCATTGTTTCTCTTTGAATCTCATCCGAAGTAAGAGATAGTTTCTGTTTCCAGTCACCTGCAGATCTCAGGTTGGAAAGACCGAAGGGATAGGCTGCAGATGCAATTTCTTCCATCAGGTCTTCAGCAAGAGGCATAGGAATTGCTGAGGCATCGAATTTCTCCTTCATTCTGGAATACTTGCTTTGCATACTAGCCGACGCTCGACCCAGCTCAAGAGGCAATCCAGCTCCGAAAAAAATGGTAAAATCATTGATGGTGCTGACGATATCTGAAAAAATCTTGTTTAGGTTTTTTTCTTCGGATCTGGTCATCGATACATCTTTCATCTTATCCACTAAAGCTGCCGGATTTCTTAATTCCTTGAAATAGTAGACCGATTGGAACCACTCTACCATATTAAGAAGAACGGAAAGATCTACGAAAGGGCCCACCTTTCCACGTTCGAGCTTACCATACCAGGCTTTTCTGATTCTGACTCCTTTTAGCGCCTGGAGGTACAGGCAAGATGTAAAGAACAGGAATGGAATGGGCCTCAAACCATGTGTGAGATCCAATGTTAGCTCTGAACCTGCGGGTATGCTGTGCAGGATCGTGCGTACTATCTCAGAAAGTTCTTCGTCATCCTTTCCCACAGGAATTTTTTTGGGTTCGCAAGGTATAGGCAGGCTATCTTTCAGAATCGGGAAGGACTCCCTTAGTGCATCATCAGTGCATAGAGCAATAACTCTGTGGAACCGTTCAGCCTCCGGAAGCAAGTTGAAGAGAGCTATCGTTGAAAGCCTCGCGGAGTAGATTCTATCATCAATTCCATATTGGGCATCACTCGGGGAAGTTCCCAATGTTGTCAGAAGAATATGATTATCATTCAATCTTATGCCCCCAATATCTGATATTTGAATCACCTGCCACAAACCCCCCCATCCCGAAGTGCGCCCCGTACCCCACCACCACCGGCCCCCGGACGGCCTCGGCAAACTCGATCCGAAAGCCGTATCCTGCCGACCCCGCCCTCCTCCCGGCCCCGCTGTTTCGCGCCCGCCGGAAGCTCGCCCATTCGACCCGCTCCCCGGCGATCTCGGTGGAGGAGACCGGCTCGACGGCCGCAGGCTCGGGAAAACCCGCCAGGCCCAGGAGCCGTCGCAGCTCGTGCTCGGGGCTCCCGATCTGCCTTCCGGCGGGGTCGAGCTTCGGCGCCCCCGCCCGGGTCGCCTTGGGATATCTGGTGGGGATGAAAGGCGTCCGCGAGACCCACGTCCGGGACTCGGCGAGGAGGGGGGAGGCGCCTCCGGCCGCTTCGCTGCCGCCGAAGCTCTCGGGCTGGCCGAGGCCCAGGAGGGTGAGCTGGAGATCTAGGCCGGAGCCCCCGACCTCCCGGAGGGCCTCTAGGGCTCCGATCTCCCGGGAGCCGAAGCCCGCGGGGGCGTAGACGGTGAGGTGGGTCACCTCGCCGCCCCTCCCCCGGCCCAGGGCCTCGACCGACTCGGGGAGGACGTAGGCGTGGCCGTGGCCGGCGAGAGGCTTTCCGGCCTCGTCGCAGCCGGTGAAGGTCGAAGAGCCGTCGGAGAGCTCCACCAGGGCGGCGTGGACCCGCTCCGCCAGGATGATTCCGTCGGTGAGCCTCGGCGGGCGGCCCCCGACGGCGTAGCGTCCGACGGTTGGCGGATGGTCCGGGCCCCGGCGGAGCTCGGGGGATCTAGGGGAAGATTGGGGATATAGGGGATATCGAGAATATCGGGGGGAGTGGCTCCGGCTCCTCACGCCAAAATCGAAGGTCGTCGCCCCTTGAGATGGACCGGATCCGCCTCCAAAAGAGGAGCGGGTAGATGGACCGCCGCGATCCTGCCCCTGCCGGGACGACCCGCGAGCTAAGCCTCCGTCTCCTGGGATGACTGGGCTCAATTCTCCCTCCCGACCCTCGAAGTGAATGCGGGCAGGAGCCTTTCGGCCCTCCCTTCCCTCATCGGTCAAAATGGATGGCGGTCTCAATATAAAAGGCTAGCGTCACTTCCTGATTTTTGGTCAGGTCAGATCTGGTCAGATCTGGTCAGATTGGTCAGATCAGGTCCGTCCCAGGCTCCGCCCCCTCTTCTCAGCCCTTTTGCCTTCAACGGCGCTTCTGCCGCGGCTCTCCATGGTTTGCCTTCCGCCGTTTCACCGCCATGGCCGCCATTCCCGCCATAGCCACCTTTGTCGCCATCCTCCCCGTTATTCCGTCTCCAGCAACAGCCTTTTTATCCCATGCCATTTACGGCACTGTGGCTTTTGAAGAGACGAGAGC
>Ga0334882_1001885_pt1 | contig 23344 bp, 26 predicted proteins | sample GraSluR1_MG_5_FD_207226 | JGI IMG/M metagenome (GOLD analysis project Ga0334882, IMG submission 207226) | Sludge microbial communities from methane-producing bioreactor in Wageningen University, Netherlands - Granular Sludge_15_04-R1 | ecosystem: Engineered > Bioreactor > Anaerobic >...
AGGCGTTTCAAAAGCTCCTGATGGAACATGGGTATTTGAATACGCTGTAGTGGTCTGTACATCATATTTCTTTCATTATCTTCGGCCCGAACTCCGCCAGCATGAAGCCGATCACCTTGCAAGAACCTCTTGCAGGACTTTAGCCCAATCGGGACATTGGTCGCTGAGAAAGACACGCAACAGCTCCCGAGACGAACTGTCATCCGGATGACGCTTACTCCAATCGTCAAGGATATCCGTCGCAAACGATTCAGGATAGTCTTCGGTATAGTCGCTGAAGTCGGTGGTTGCCTCCTTTTGAAACCGGTAAAGACCCATCAAGACGCCCTGAATGTATGCCGACTCTGAAGCAAATTCACCGGTGGTATGAAACGTATCAATCTGAAACAAGAAGGGGGAAAAGGCTTCACTGACCATTTCATCTGCAACTTCATACTCATCACGATACCCTCCACCCCACTGCCTGCCAGACGCTTCCCAGCAATCATGAGCTTCCAGGGAGTTGAGTGCGGAATACACCTCTTGTGCAACATCCTCGGTGCAAATATCGTTGAACACACGGGAAGAGAGCTCAGAAATCTCACTCTCAAGCTCAGGATGCCTCTGCTTCAACATGCTCAGAACCTGCAACGCCTGCACGCCGCTGAGGGGGTAGGATTTCGCACTTCCCTCACTCTTGGTACGCTTTGTAGTGTTTCCCATCGCTGTAATTCCCCCTCTAGCCAAGCTTATTATAGAGCACCGGCGTCTTGTACTTCCACTGCTCCCACAATTGCTCATCGGTCAAGAGCTCCGCCATACAGGCGGCTACATTGATCCTGCTGGTTTTTCCTGCATTGAAGACAGGACTTCGGTTGGTGTGAGAAAAGAGTTCATACTCACTGGGATTCTCTGCATCGATGAGCGTATCAGGCCTTACCGCCACCCAAGAGAAGGCCCCCCTCGTTCCAATACGGTGCACCAGAAAGTCAGCAGCAAGCATGTTGTCACGGTGTGGAGGTAAAAGCACTTTCAGAAGCGAGAGCACCAGTGCCTCCCCGAACCTGTTCTTCTCCCCGTCCTGCTTGTTGGTGTAGGCGGTGGTACTCATAAGAATGAATTTCTGAGAACAGGAAAGTGCTTCCATAGCTGTAGTTACTTTCTGCACAGCATGGATGACCAGTCTATGTGGCTTTCCAAAGATTCCCCGTATCGTTGTCCTGTGACCAAGACAGCAGACGGCTGCATCACAATCCTTGAGAAGGCCCTCTATTGCTTGTTGCGTGAATGTATCAACATCTCCGGTGACAACCTCCATAAGAGGATTCTCTTTGCTGGACTGAGGCAAGACTGCATGCTCACGGACGACGATTCTGACAGACATCATTCGCTTCATCAACTCTGAAGCAACCAATCTTCCTGTATCCCCGCTGGCTCCAAGTATCAGCACCTTCATGTTCTTCCCCCCTGTAGGAATTCCAATATCCTTCAAGTACCCTGCAAAAACCGTAACACGTCCTCTCTGAACTGCTTTCCCCCGGCTGGATGCCCCATATTTGCATAGAGGCAGAGTCTGGCATTGGGAATACCGGCAGCCGTTTGTTTGAAAAGCTCGGGACTGTAGAAGTAGTCATCCTCACCGCCTGCCACCAAAGTCGGACAGGAAATTTCATGTAATTGTGACTGAAATGCATGCTTGTCCTCGGCTTGCACTGTCACCAGCAGGTCGTTGGCGTCTTTGGGATGATGCATCGAAAGCAACACAGCGATGATTCCTATCAATGGCTTACAGAGGTGGGAAGCAATCCCTGATTGGGGAAAGCCGGTTGAAATGAGCACGCTCCAAGCTTTTCTCCACTGCCCTGCTTGTGCAAACTGCGCAATATCCAATTGAAGCTGCTTGGCCTTGTCGTTCAGTGTATGAGCACTTGAGTGGAGAACCAAACGACGTACCAAGTCGGGGTGCAACAGAGCAAAGTGCAGTGCGACCGAACCTCCAGTGGAAATGCCGATGATATCCACCGGCTTTCCGAACTCCTCCCTGATCATAACGGCATAGTCATCTGCCATGTCATCAAGTGAATACTGCTGGGGAAGATTGGGCTTTCTCAGCACACTGTAGATGGTGTACTCCTTGTCAAGAAACGAATACATCTTCACTATTGCCGGTGACTGAGGCTTGTGCTCGAAGGTGAGACCATCGAATACGACCAATGGCTTGTCGCCGTTTCCAATCCGGGTGTACGGCAGACCACTGCGAAAATATCCTTGATTCTTCACGAGATCACCTGCTTTGCCCACATCAGTGCACGTTCAATCTCGCCGTCCTTCAACGGCCCTTCCTTGTCGTTGACGATGAAGCCCTCGCAAGGGGCTGTACGCACGCCTCCCTTTCTTACCAGGGAAGAGAGGATCGGATCGGCGGCATAGCCGAAGAGCTTTGCCATGACGGTCAACAGTCGGTTGTTCTCCGCTGCAATATCCATCCTAGTATCGAAGGATGCAACCTTGACGGTTTTCAGTGCTCCCTGAGGAATTTCCTTGAGGAACGTTTTCATCGCTTTCAAGGGTTGAAAGGCCTGGGTCGCCGAACCGACGATCAGGACATCGAGATCCCTCAATTGATCCACTTTGACTTCACTCGCATGCAGTACGCTCGCCTTGCATGCAGACCCTATTGCCTTTGCAATCTGTTCAGTATTGCCATACATGGAATCATAGACGACGAGAACCTTCATCCGACTAACCCTCCGTTTGTTCAATTGTATCCTTTTAGCACTCAATCAACAATCAAACCACCCCTTCCATACATACACATCAGGCATGTTTCTCCATATTCAGAGGTGAAGTACTGTGATACGTACAAGAGGGCTCATACACAAACCAAGCAGCGCTCTCTTTGCTTTCCTGCACTATCGGTTTATTATGTAGATGGAGTCAGGCATCGAACCGAACAGTGAGACACCCTATGAACAGAAGCAACAATCGGAGCCCTGCATTCGTTCTCGTATGTACCATACTCGCTCTTCTCATCTCGTGCCGCCCGGACAACGGTTGCCGGATCGATGAGAACGCCCTAAAGTTTTCGGCCTTCTCCCCCTATGCCTCTATCACCGATGACGACATCCAATACCTTGCCGATACCTACGGTCTTCCCAAGAGCGATCTCGATGCTATCACTATAAGCGACGATGCATCCAAGCAAACTTTGGGAAACACCATCAAGGGTTGGCAGGAACAAAGGATGAAGCTCACCGATCCCAATACGCAGGACGATGTCTCCTACCCGATGCGTTGGAACTACATCATGCCGGGGATGTATCCTGTGGATGAGATGATCCGCGACCGCAGCATGACCGATGATTCGATGTACAAGCTCTATGGAGTCTGCTGGGACTATGCAGCAGTCTTCTGCGCCATCGCCATCCAGTATGGCCTGGAGGAGGGCACCGACATCCGCATCACTGCATGGAAGAAGTATATGTCTGATGGAATGCCCTTCGATCAGGGCCCCGGTGCCGACTATGGGATGAGCCCTGCTGAATATGCAGCTCTTTCGACTAAACTAGAAGCAAACAACCTGTACTTCCCCGAGTGTCAGATGCAGGATGCAGCGGTTGAAACCTACATCCACTACCGGCCGGAAATCTACCTCTTTGGAGCTTGGGTCTCCTTCGATGCAACGAATCCCAATGAGGAGTACCAGAATGCTCCCTATAGCGTGGTGTACTACGACGATGGAGCCAATCTAGCGTTGTGCTCCCTCTAGGTATCCATCTGAAAGTTGGTCGACATGGAGACCAACTTTCAGTTTCAACTGCCTCTCCACGCTTCCAATCGGTACGGTCAAGCTGTGCAACCCCAAGGTGAAAAACTCCTTTTTTCTTTTGACAGCACAACATCCTCGGCTATAGTAGTAGATGGTCAGTGATGTGTTCCCATGGAGGCAGTATGAAACCGAGAGACGAACGTACCATCTACTTCTGTCCTCGGTTTCATGTAAACTTTTACCACTCCTATCGCGGGGACACAGCCGATGAACAAGGATTCGGCAAGGACATACGCATCATCAGGAGAATCCTGGACGATCTGGAGAAGCTGGAAACAGAAGGCATTTCTGTCCACTGTGCCTGGGATTTCGACAATGTGTTCTCCCTTGGTCACATCATCCCCCGTCATGCACCTGATATACTGAATCGCATCAAGGACCGCGTTGCAACAGGTCGTGATGAGATCCATCTCATGTCCTGGAACAACGGACTATTGAGTGCTCATACCCCTGAAGAGTTCAAACTGGCTGTCGAATGGGCGTTGAAGGCTCCTGATGGATCGGGCAACATTGATGTGTTCAGTGCTTGCACTTCCATTGTCCGACCCCAGGAGTGCATGGTCACCCCCTCTCATCTCAAGCTCTACAAGCAGCTGGGAATCGAGACTCTCTCAGTCTATTACAGCGCCATCCCGTTCAACGGATTCGGCTCATTCGTGCCAAAGCTTGGCATCGCGGAGCGCTATAATCCCCTGTTGTTGGTCGATGGGGAGAGACGAGAGTCGATGCGGCTGCTTCCTGCCATCAATCAAGGAGACCTGGCCGAGTATGGCTTAAGTGCACGCCGCATGCTCAAGCGCATCAGAAAGAAGCAACTGAACCTATCAAAACCGAAGGATCTCATCGTTCTTTTGGATATGGACGCCGATGACACATTCTGGGAGGGTTTCCTTCTCCCTCCCCTCAGCGTTGCCGCCCCTTCGTTCGCCGGGTTGTATCACCTCGTGAAAAGCATCGCAGGCCTTGGGTATGTATCATTCATCAAGCCGAGTGAGTATCTGGCAAACCATGAGAATGCGGGGACGATCACCTTCGCTCAGGACCTTGCCGACGGGGCCTTCGACGGCTTCGCCTCCTGGGCGGAAAAGTATGAAAACCATGTGCTCTGGACGATGGTGACACAAGGACGCTCCTATTGGGATGCTGCAAAACAATGGGTTATTGCATCCAATCACCTCGATCCTTCTTCGCAGGATGATTTTCATCAATGGAGCGCGGTCCTTCCTCAAGCACTCCAAAAGCTTGCCATGCAAACCATGCGCACAAGACTACAAGTCTTGAGCACCACGCATTTCGGCCTGTCTGCACCGGTGATGAATGTTCACCGCCTGCAAGCAGCCACCTTGCTGGCAGAGGATGCCATTACACAAGCAAGGATACTGCTTGAGCATGTCATGGGAGCTGGTGCTTCTGTTCCGGGTGACATCGATACTCCTCATTGGAAGAGTAATCACCTGCACTTGGAACCAAGTGCCGATGGAGCGCTTACGCTCCAAACACACTATGTACGTCATGTCGTCAAAGCACCTTGGGTTATGTATGACAAGCTTGTGCACCGCAGTACCTCCATTGCCTTCAATGCCTCGATCGCCCAAGGCACCATCTCGCTGGGAGCAGGAGAATCAGCATCTGTACATTGGAGACGAACGGCCAGAATAGATGAACGATTACAAGTTCTCTGTCTCGATTGCCTGGTCGAGTACCCGTCCACGAAAGAGCACGGGTATGACAACGTAAAGGCCCAAAGGTTGGGACGAACCTGGGATGAGCGATGGAAGCAGGTAGCCCCGTGTGAAATCATAGCCTTTGAAACCATACCCCTTACCACCACCGTAGCGGTGTGGAAGGAGGACTATGGAGGAGCAGTGAGCAGCTACCCCTTGGACTACTATGCCTATGGCGGAAATAAAGGCCTTTGCTCGATCAACAACCATGTCACACCCAGTTGGATCGCCCTTTCCGACGGCTCTTCAGGCCTTCTCATCGCACAGAGCCATAAGCATCTGCATGGCTTTGCATTCTGCCCAGTACGGCAAACCATCACCGATGGAAAACAGACCATTACGGCCAATCCTTTCGGCACCTATTGGGGAGAACAATACACGTATCCGGCCAGGACCACGGGATGGGGGAGAACGGCCGCATTGCTCACAGCAGAACACCTCCACTCCTCTGCACCCTCGTATGCAGGAGAACAGGTACACTTCTCGCTGCTCCTGGCGACCTATCAAGGCAGCCGACCTCCCAAAGAGCTTTGCCTGACAGCCCGTGTATTTTCGGAAACAGGAGAGCTCCCATGATCGACATCCAAACCAACCAAGACAGCTTCATACTCTCCCATAACGAAGTGCCTGTGCTTTTACATTCAAAGAAAAGTCCATGCATCGGCATCGGACAGGGCAGCTGCACCATTACCATGCCCCATGGGATGTACCACATCAAAGACGAAAGTCTTTCTATGTGGAAGGAACCCTCTCGGTTCAGCGTTGACGAGAGTAAAACGAAAGAAGGCACGATACACATAACCTTTGGCGATCTGGTGAAATTGACAATCCATGAAGAGCCCTTCGGACTGAGAATCATACCCACGGTCCTTACATCCGAGGTTCCCAACCGCTTTCACATACGGCTTCCTCTCCTCCCTGAAGACCCTATTTTCGGCTGTGGAGAGCAGTTTTCCCATCTGGACCTCCGGGGAAAAATCCTCCCGCTTTGGGTGTCGGAGCCGGGTATCGGAAGGGGACCCAATTATGTAAAAGTGTTTGCAAACCTCCACTCGGGACGCGGAGGGTCGCAAGAGCACACCTACTTTCCCCAACCAAGCTTTGTTACGGCTGCAGGGCGGTGGGCGCTCATCCAGACCACGGCATTCTGCCGATTCGACTTTTCACAAAAAGACAGCTGCACACTTCTCTGCCATGACATCCCATCATCAATCTACGTTGGACAGGCTGGTTCAATTCCTACGGCTGTCGGAGCCTTGAGTTCACTTCTGGGCAGGCAGGAAATCCTGCCGGACTGGGCCTTCGACGGCATAATCCTTGGTCTGCAGGGCGGTCGATCCGTCGTGGAAGCGAAGCTCAAGCGGGCCCTCGATGCAGGCATACCTGTGACCGCAATCTGGTGTCAGGATTGGCAGGGCGTCCGCATTACACCTTATGGCAAACAGCTCTTCTGGAATTGGCAGTACGACCAGCAGCTCTATCCCGACCTTCCTCGTTTCATCGAAGAACTGCACGAACGGGGCGTCAAGTTTCTTGGATACAACAACCCCTTCCTCAGTACAGATGCACCTTTGTATGCAGAGGGAGAACGGAAGGGCTATTTCATTCGCCAAAAACACTCTTCATTACCCTACATCACCAGTACGACGACTTTTCCCGTAGCCTTGGTGGATCTGTGCAACCCTGCGGCATGCTTGTGGTACAAGCAGATCATCAAGGAGAACATGCTGGCCATCGACCTCGATGGATGGATGGCCGATTTCGGCGAGTATCTTCCTCCTGATGGAGAACTCTTCGACAACATGGACCCCTATCTGGAGCACAATAGATACCCTGTACGTTGGGCACAGCTTAACGCACAGGCAGTACAGGAGGCAGGGAAAGGCAATGAAATCGTCTACTTCTGCCGTTCAGGCTTTACCGGCAGCAGCAACAATGTCCCGCTGTTCTGGGCGGGAGACCAAGCGGTAAACTTCCTTGCCGACAGCGGCCTTCCTTCTATTGTTCGGGCGGCCATCTCCTCTGCACTTTCGGGCATCGGGTACTGGCACTTCGATATCGGAGGGTTCTTCTCATTTGCCTGGATCAAGCGAAGCCGGGAGCTGCTGATGCGTAGCTGTGAAACAGCAGCATTCACCGCTGTGATGAGAACACACGAAGGCATCAACCCAAGGGTAAATGCCCAGTTCGACGATGACCAAGAGATGTTGTCGCATTTTGCGAGGATGGCACGTATTCATCAAGCGTTGCTGTTCTATCATCAGCATGTCAGCGAGCAGTATCAAAAAGAGGGAATCCCCCCGATTATGCCGGTCCTGGTCCAAAAGCATCGCGTAGCACAAGGCCAGTACTTCTATGGACAGGATCTGTTGGTTGCTCCTGTTCTGAAAAAGGGAGCAAGAAAGAGGCGTGTATGGCTGCCTGAAGGGAAATGGATACATTTCTTTACCGGGCAAGTGTACAATGAAGGCCGCTATGCCATCAGGGCTGACATCGGCTCTATTCCCGTTTTCATACGTTCAACAAGTCCCTTCCTGAATCTATTCAGGGAGATTGCACAGAAGGAGAGCATGTGATGGAGAAGAAAGAGAGGATGGTTACGTTTAAAACCCTTGTTTCCTATGGATTGGGAGACATCTACGGCGGCGGGGCCTTCATGATCGTGGGCATGTTGTTCCTCTTCTACCTCACCGAGGTGGTAGGACTCTCCCCTGCATTGGCCGGCCTGGTCTTCGGCATAGGAAAAGTATGGGACGCCGTATCCGATCCCCTTATGGGCTACCTTTCCGATAAGACGAAGTCGCGGTTTGGAAGGCGGCGGGTCTACTTTCTGGCCGGCATCGTTCCTATCACGCTCTCCTTCATCCTTCTCTGGCTGCCGATGAATTTTGAAACCCAAGCTGCACTGTTTCTCTACTACAGCTTTGCATACATAGTTTTCGCCACTGTCTTCACCATGGTCATGATTCCTTATTCAGCACTCGCAGCCGAACTTTCAGGCGACTATAAAACACGCAACAAGCTCTCCGGCGCCCGTCTGTTCTTCTCAGGCTTCTCCTCCCTGCTTGCAGCCACCATACCCAAACTCATCATCGATTCGGCTGCAGGGCACCCCTCAACCGGATATGTGTACATGTCGGTGGCCTTCGGCATCTTCTTCGCCCTGCCTTGGCTGGTCACCTACTTCGGGACCTGGGAGGACCCACAGGTGAAGCAGCAGAGCGTATCGGCAAACTTCCTCAAGGAGTTCTTCACCATCTTCCGAAACCGTTCTTTCCGCATCCATATTCTGATGTACGTGTTTGCCTACAGTGCGATGGACCTGCTCATGGCACTCTTTACCTACTACCTCACCTACTACCTGAAACGTCCCAACCTCTACTCGGTGGCAATGGGAACGCTCATGGTAGTCCAATTGGTCATGATCATGGTGTATGTGCGCATTGCAAACAGCAAGGGCAAGCGACTTGCCTACCGGATGGGCCTGCTTATCTGGCTGACGGGCATGCTCTGTACGTTGGCACTCTCACCGACTTCCCCTGTCTGGATGGTTGCCTTGGTGTGCGCAGTAATCGGGTTGGGAACCTCTGCCGCCGTATTCATTCCCTACGCCATCCTGCCTAATGTCATCGATGTGGATGAACTGATGACCGGCAGCCAGCGCTCAGGGGTGTATTCAGGTGCAATGACCCTGACACGAAAGCTTGTACAGGGTGCGTTGGTAATGCCCCTGATCGGCCTGTTCCTGCAGATGGTTGGCTTTGTATCCAATGCCGAGCAGACACCTCAGGTATTGTCGCGATTCTTCCTAATCTTCATCGGCGGCCCTGCCCTCTTGATTCTTGCCGGTATCATTGCAGCCTCATGGTTTGAACTGAGCCCGAAGAACAGTGAAATAGTTGCAGCAGAACTTATCCGCCTCCGCTCTGGGGGAAGACTCGAGGATGCTGCAGACGAAGTGAAGGCAATCTGCGAGAAGGTGTCGGGAAGGAAGCACGAGCAGTGTAATTGGTAGAAGCAGAACACAGCCTTACACCAGTTTCTTCACCACCCTTCGGTACAGGATGAACATATACTGCCAGGAAGAGACGCTATACTTTCTTGTATCACCGAAGACGATAGTTCAAAAGGCAATGTACTTCTGGTTACGGCTGTTTGGCTTGTCAGGAATTGTCATCCTCAATCGTCCTGAATTCAGTAATGGCTTGAGTAGCGATGACCTGAAATACTCGCGATGTGCGATTCCGATGAATGCTTGCATTTCTTCTCTCGTCCTGGGAATCGCACAAAACTCCAAGAGCAACTTCTGCCGAGGATCTTGCGCGGTGACTTGCTCGGTGACTTGCGCCTTTTCTTTCACATGCATGGTTTCTGAGAAGTAGTTGATATTTTTCAGAACTACTCGAAAATCAGAAGGAGTTGAGAAGAACACTGGTTTCATGCCTTCTGTATACCCTGGCAGCTTGGCTGTCTCACTGAGAATCTTGGGTAGCCCACTACCTCTTCGTTCCATAAATTTCATTCGATGAAACAAATCCGCCAGGATTGGATTACGCCTGGCACTGCCAATGAAGCGAATGTCGCAATCTTGAATCTCCCTCCCGTAGTACATGCCACCTGGGGATTGTATTTCCAAACGATCATCATATACATCGATGTGAACTTCACTCCCAAGCATGATATAGTCGCGGTGAATCAACGCATTGACAAGTGCTTCAGTGACAGCCCTTTCAGCATAATCCGGCTTATCGATCCTATACAGCGCCTCCTTGACAAATCGGACCTTTGAGTTGTTTCGGACAAAATCACTGCTGTTACGCAATAGACTGAGGAGATTGCCCTCATACTCCTTGGCATCGAGGGCATCATCAAAAATAGAACCCTTGCCTAATCCGTTCCAGCGGGTACAGAACACTCTTGAATTAAGAACAATGTATTGGTCAGCCATAAGTTTGCCGGCATTCGTGAGAAACCCCTTCTTGTCGGCAAGCCCGAATGAGACGTAATCTGATGCATCAAAACGGAGTCCGGTTTGTTCAAGGTATGTCGCTTCGAGCAGGGTAAAGCTATAGTCAGATTTCCTTGCATCAGTAATCATTGCATCAAACGACCGGTTGGTACCCTTCAAAATCAATTCATTGAGGAGATAATCCGGGGCAACCACACTTTCGTTTCCAATTCTGATATATGCTTCCATGACTCCATCCGCTTTGTAGTAATAGGGAGTGGACCTTCCTGGATGCACTTTCAGACTAAGAATATCCTTACCCCCATCTCTCGACGCTAGTAATTCAAACAAGGGAATTGGCGTTATACGATCTTTAATCATCCTGCTGATGATTTCAGAATCACGCTTGATGTCTTGCAAACCAACTACCTGTTTCTCATTATCAACACCGAAAAACAGTACACCACCAATGGAATTGGCGTATGCGCTTACACTTTTCAACCAACTTTTTGGTTCTCTGGTTTCAAGTGCGACTTTGAAATCACATTCAGTGCTCTCTGCAATCAACTCATCAATCATATTCGAGACAATCCTTACTAACTTCTTTGTATACTAACACACAAAAAACCATGAGCCACATTGGCAAACGGAAAATGTGGTTCACCACTGATAGTTGCCTATCGAGTACTGCAATAATACATCGCAGATTGCTTCAAAGCACCATATTCACCTTCGGTACCGTCCAACAGTGGAAGTCCGGCAGGTATTCAAACACGGTAATCGATGCATAATCGATGCTGAAAAGGTGTCTTCGGTATGCTGGAAGGCCCAACACCGAGCAGAGAAGGATTCGGGTCAAGCCTTCGTGAGTGCAGAGGATATGGTTCTTCGTCCTATCCAAAGAGTCGAAAAGACTTCTGATACGCTTTTGTGCTTCATATCCGGTTTCGCCGCCGGGCATGCGGAACTCATGATCGCGTGTGTGGTAGGCAGCCCAGAAATCAGGGTACTGCTCTTCAACTTGTGTATCGGTCATCTCTTCGATGACGCCGATATCAATCTCATTGATCCTACGGTCAACAAGAGGCACCAAGCCTTTTGATTCTGCAACAAAGGCGATGGTTTGTTGGGTTCTCAGGTACTCACTGACGTGAATGGACGCAATATCGATAGGGGAGAAGAAGTCCACCAATCGACGGGCGCTTTCCATCCCTGCCTTGGTAATCGGTTGATCATTGAACTTCAAGCCTTCATGGTGAAAATCACCGCTCTGCTTCTCGGCATGACGAACGACATAAATGCTCATGATCACCTCCGATAGCTAATTCTAGAACCAAAACCTGTTTCTGTATAGAAAAGACCCTTTTGGGTTTCTTGATACCCCATTTGAACGACATCACCTGCCGTTTTCAGGCAGGTGATGCGTAGTTGATGGTTTTGCCAGTCCTGCTGCTTAACGGCTGTGTCTTCCCTTCAGCACATCGATGACCTCGGAGAACTGTACATTCTTCTGGGTAAGGAGAACCAGGAAGTGGTACATCAAATCGGCAGCTTCACCAAGGAAGAGATTCTTATTGTCATCCTTGCTCTCGATGATCAATTCAACAGCTTCCTCACCTACCTTTTGGGCGATCTTGTTCAACCCGCGACTGAACAGATGGTTGGTATAGGAACCCTCCTGGGGGAACTCACGGCGATCGTGAATGACCTCCTCGAGGTAGAACAGGAATTCGGTGGAGGAGACCTGCTCGGGATCGTTGACCTCATCGAAGCAGGTATCGGCTCCTGTATGGCAGACAGGACCGGTGGGAATCGCCTTGATCAAAAGGGTATCGTGGTCGCAGTCCTCAAGAATTTCACGGACCTGCAGATAGTTGCCACTGGTTTCACCCTTTGTCCACAGAGCCTGACGGCTGCGTGAATAGAACGTCACCAGATTCTTGTCGCGTGTAAGCTTGAGTGCCTCTTCATTCATATACCCAAGCATCAGGACCTTGCGTGTTACGGCATCCTGTACAATGGCGGGGATCAAGCCTCCCTGTTTTTCAAAATCAAGTCCCATGATAGAAATCTCCTTACTAGCGGGTACGCATAGTTATACCACGTTGCTCAAGAAAAATCTTCAGCTCTGGGATATCTATTTCATGAAAATGAAAAATTGACGCTGCAAGAGCTGCATCAGCCTTCCCTTCCTTGAATATCGCTTCAAAATGCTCCATTGTACCAGCCCCGCCGCTGGCAATGACAGGAATTCCCACAGCCTGGGCGACTCGGCGGGTCAAGTCGATGGCAAACCCACCCTTGGTGCCGTCGTGCTCCATGCTGGTCAGAAGAATCTCCCCCGCCCCTCGATCGTATGCCTGCTTGGCCCAGGAAATCACCTCGATGCCGGTAGGCTTGCGCCCGCCATGGACATAGACCTCCCAGCCTTCCTGGTTTGGAGTGTCAAAGGCAGGATTGCGCCTGGCATCAATGGCACACACCACACACTGGGAGCCGAAGCGCAGGGCAAGCGAATCGATGACGCCAGGGTCGACAACCGCCTGGCTGTTGATGGAAATCTTATCTGCCCCGCTGTCCAATAAGGCAGAGACATCGTCAGTATTGCGTATGCCTCCGCCAACCGTAAAGGGAATGGCGATGTTTTGTGCGATACGCTCGACCAAGGCACGAAAGGTCGAACGGCCTTCCACCGTGGCCGTGATGTCCAGGAACGTCAACTCATCGGCACCACAGAGGCTGTACGCCTTGGCAAGCTCCACCGCGTCCCCTGCGTCCCTGAGGTTGACAAAGTTGACCCCTTTCACCGTTCTTCCATCCCGAACATCGAGACAGGGTATTATCCGTTTAGCCAGCATCCTCTTCCTCCCCGAATCCTGCAAGTTCTTCCAAGCTTATCCTACCTTCGTACAAAGCCTTGCCGATGATCGCACCGTACAGACCTGCTCCCTTCAATGCCTTCAGATCCCCCAGGGAAGCCACACCCCCGGAGGCGATGAGCTTCAAGGACGGACGAGAGCCGAGCAATTTCTTGTACAGTTCCAAGGAAGGGCCTTGCAGCATGCCGTCTTTGGAGATATCGGTACAAATGACGGTATCCAGGCCATAGTCAAGATATGCATCGATGAACGGACCAACCTCTAGAGTACTCGACTCCAACCACCCGCTGCTCTGGATCAAGCCATCCCGGGCATCGGCACCAAGAATCAAACGGCTGCTGCCGAAGCCCTCGATCCAAGATCGTACAAGCAAAGGATCCTTGACGGCGATCGAACCGCAGGTCACCATGCTCGCCCCCGCATCGAAGGCCGCCTGCAGGTCCTCGGTCCTCTTGATGCCACCCCCGAAATCGATGATCAAGGAGGTGTGGGCGGCAAGGCGCTCAAGGATATGAAGATTCACGATACCCTTCCCTTTTGCGCCGTCCAAATCCACCAAGTGCAGTCTCTTGATGTTGGCGGCCTCAAATTGCTTGGCAATTTCCAAGGGGTCGGAAGCATATACCTTCTTGGAGTCATACAGCCCTTGGCTGAGACGAACCGCCGAACCCTCGATGATGTCAATGGCGGGAATCAGCTGCATCACAGCACCTCCAGAAAGTTTCTCAGAATACGCTCGCCGCTTTCTGCGCTCTTCTCAGGATGGAATTGACACCCATAGAAGTTATCCTTGTGGAGAATCGCAGTGAAAGCCTGTCCTCCATATTCTGTGGAGGCGATGGTACTGCTGCAAACAGGCACGTAGTAGCTGTGCACGAAGTAGCACCAGTTCGTGTGAGGCAAGCCCGAAAAGAGCTCATCTGCTTTGCAACTGAGCGTATTCCAACCCATATGGGGTACTTTATACTCGGGATCAAGACGGAACTTGAGCACAGGAGCATCGAAAATCCCCAAGGTCTTCGTAGCATTCTCTTCACTGTTGGCGCACATCAGCTGCATGCCCAGGCAGATACCCAAAAATGGCTGCCTGAGGTTGAGCAAGACCTGATCCAGACCTTTTTCCCGTAGGTGTGCCATGGCGGTGGAAGCCTCTCCCACCCCGGGGAAAATGATCCGGTCTGCTTTCTCCAAAGTGGTTCGATCATCGGTAACCACGCCCTCATACCCAAGCCGGTTCAGGGCGCAGAGCACCGAGCGGGTGTTGCCCGCATTATATTTGACTATTGCTATGTTCATAGCATCCCCTTGGTGGAAGGCAGTTCCATGGAGTACGGATTGCGGTGCACCGCCTTCCTAAGCGCTCTGGCAAACGCCTTGAACAGAGCCTCGCACTGGTGATGGGCGTTTCCCTCACCTACAGAAAGTGCGAGATTGCACTGTGCGCTGTCACTGAACGACTTGAAAAAGTGCTCGACCATCTCAGTGGGGAAGGTACCGATATACTCACGCTTGAAGTCGACCTTCCACTGCAGGTAGGGCCTTGCAGAGAAATCGATGGCTACCTGGGCAAGCACCTCATCCATCGGAAGCAGCTCAAACCCATACCTGCTGATGCCCCGCTTGTCGCCCAAAGCCTGCCGAAACGCCTGACCCAGGGCAAGACCCACATCCTCGATGGTGTGATGCTCATCCACAACCAGATCCCCGTGAGCGTGCAAATCCAGATTGCAGCCGCTGTGGCGAACCACCTGTTCAAGCATATGGTCGAAGAAGGGGATATGGGTGTGCACATGTCCCTGCCCTCCTCCATCGAGGTTGAGCTCAAGGGCGATTTCGGTCTCCTTTGTCTTTCGCTCAATGCGGGCGATACGGGGGGCCAGAGCGCTGTCGTCGAGCAAGAACGAAGCAACTCGGGCCCAATTGTCGCTGATGAGGATGCAAGTCTCCTTCAGCTCGTCGGACAGCTCGTTGGCACGGGAAGGAGAGGCAAACCAGACAGCCTTGCATCCGAGGTTCCTCGCAAGCTGGACATCGGTCAGTCGATCCCCTATCACCACCGAATGCTCAAGGTCGTATTTTTCACCCTGGTACTCTCCAAGCATCCCGATCCTTGGCTTCCTTCCGGGGCAGTTGTCCGAAGGCAGGGAAAAATCAATATGCAGGGCATCGAAGGAGATGCCCTCCCCGGCCAAGGTCTCCAGGATCCTCTGTTGGGGGATGTCAAAGGATTCCTGAGGAAAGGATGGGGTGCCCACCCCGTCCTGGTTGCTCACCATGGCAAAATACCACAGCCCGGAGGAACGGAGTCTGGCCAGGGCGGAGAACACACCGGGGATATACCTGATTTTTTCCAGGCTGTCGACCTGGGTTTCCTCGACGATAATACCGTCACGATCGAGAAACAACACCCGTTCATGCATGGTCGTACTCCTTCAAGGCGGCGAGCAGCACATCATTCTCGTGCTCGCTGCCGATGGTGATCCTCAAACAATTTTCGCAGTGCATCTCCTTGCTGCGGTTACGCACTATAATACCTTTGCCAAGCAGATAGTGGTAGATGCCGGCGGCATCGGTCATGCGGACCAGAAAGAAATTGGCGTCGCTTTTGAATACCTGGACGACACAGCTCAACTTGGCAAGCTCGACACTCAGGCGCTCCCGCTCCCTCTTAATCATAGCAAGCCCCTTCTGGACTTGGTCCGCCTGCTCAAGCGCCTTCAGTGCAATGGCCTGCGAAGGACCTCCCACATTGTAGGGATACTTCATGCTCCTGATGACAGCTATGATCTCTTTGCTTGCAATCGCCACTCCGACCCGGGCGCTGGCCAAAGCCCAGCACTTGGAAAGCGTGCGCAACACTACAAGGTTCTCAAACTCATCAAGCAGGCTCACTGCACTCTCTTGAGTGCTGAAGTCAAAATAAGCTTCATCGACAACAACAATCCCATCAAACAAGGAGCAGATTGTGCGCACCTCATCCAAGGGGAAGGCATTGCCGCTGGGATTGTTCGGACTGCAGATGAAGAGCATTTTCAGCCTGGATTCTTGTGTTCTTCGCCCCTTCTCTTCAGCCAGATAGGACGTAATGGCCGGCATGTCGATTTGAAAGTCAGGGGTAAGGGGAACATTTTCCACCCGAACATCGTTGATGTCGGCGAACACACGATAGGCGCCATAGGTGGGAGGCATCAGAAGGACGGTATCCTTTTGCGGGCGGCAGAAACAGCGAAACAGGTTGTCGATCAACTCATCGCTGCCGTTTCCTATGACCGTATGGTCGAACGGAAGACCCAACACATCATCAAGGGCCTTGCGCACATGAACGGCCATGGGATCGGGGTAGCGGTTTGCGTCCTCCCTGCCGACAAAGTCCTGCCAGTTCTCGTTGGCGTCGAGGTACACCTCGGCCTCCCCGGTGAAATCATTGCGTGCACAGCTGTACGGTCTCAGCGTGGCAATATTCTCTCTGAGCAACTCTCTCATCTCTCTCCTCCCAATCGAATCGCAACCGCATTACGGTGCGCAGTCAGCTTCTCTGCTTCGGACATCGTCAATAACGTCGGAGCAAGGTCTTCCAACCCATCCTTGCTCAGCTTCTGCACCGTGATTTTCTTGAGATAAGAATCGGTGCTTACCCCGCTGTAACTTCTCGCCCAGCCATTGGTCGGCAAGGTGTGGTTGGTACCGCTTGCATAGTCGCCCGCACTCTCACACGAGTAGGGACCTAAAAATATGGAACCGGCATTGACTATCCAATCCAACAGTTGTTTTTCAGCAGGCTCATCCTCCATATTGATGATAAGGTGCTCGGCTGCATACGCGTTGGCCAAGGCGGCGCACCGCCTCGGATCAGGATGGACGAACGCACGGCTGCTATGCAGACTGGCCAAAAGATACTCATGCCTGCCCAAGACGGCCAATTGTCTTTCGATGGCCTGCTCGACCTTGTCCAGGAAAGCGAATCCCTCCTTTTCTCCTGCACAGACGACCACCATCGCCTGACTGTCACGTCCATGCTCGGCCTGGCTGAGCAAGTCACTGGCAACATAGTCCGGGTTGGACGCAGGAGATGCGATGACCATGACTTCACTCGGACCGGCTGGCATATCGATGGCACAGCAGCTGCTGCTTACCTGAATCTTTGCCTCGGTGACATACTGGTTGCCCGGTCCGAAAATCTTATCCACCGCCTTGATGCTCTGTGTCCCGTATGCCATGGCACCGATTGCCTGGGCGCCGCCTACCTTGTAGATTTCCTTCACTCCGCACAGGGAGGCTGCATACAGAATGGCAGGATGGATGTTTCCATCCTTGTCCGGGGGAGTACAGAGCACCACCGAAGGACAGTGAGCCACTTGGGCTGGAATTGCCAGCATCAACGTGGTGGAAAACAAGGGTGCCGTACCACCGGGGATGTAGAGACCCACCCGTTGGATGGGGACTATCTTGCGTGAAAGCTCGACTCCAGGCCTTACTGAAAGCTTCTCCGCCTGGGGAAGCTGCTCGGTATGGAAGGAGAAAATGTTGTTGTAAGCCACCGCAAGAGCCCTTTTCAAATCATCGGATATCTTGCCCTTTGCCTCCAGGATCTCAGTTTCACGTACCCGAAGCTCGGATAAAGAGGCTTTGTCAAACTGCTTTGCAAATCGCAGCAGGGCTGCATCGCCCTCCTCCTTCACCGCCGCTAGAATGGCGCTCACCCGCTCGGTCAGGCCCTCGCTGTTTGCTTTGTTACGGGCGAGCAGGCTGGGCAGCTCATCGTCCTGTGGGTCATAGAATCGCGCAAGATAGGCCATGCATTCCCCCTACTCGGTCATTTTCTCAATCGGAGTCACCAAAATTCCCTGGGCTCCGAGAGCCTTGAGCTGCTCGAACACATCCCAGAACGTATCCTCTGCGACAACGGTCTGGACCGAAACCCAACCAGCTTCCATCAGACGCGTAACCGTCGGGCTCTTCATACCGCCGACGATGTGAGCCACCTGATCGAGGTGTTCCTCGGGCAGGTTGAAGATTACATATTTGAAGGAGGTGGCACGCATCACAGCATCGATGCGCAGCATAAGGCGCTGGAGAATCGCCTCTTTTTCACTGCTTCCCATCCGCTTACGCCCGATCATGACAGCGGTCGAGGTGTAGATGGCCTGAACTTCCTTCAACCCGTTCATGGCAAGGGTTGCTCCGGTAGAGACCAAGTCGCAAATGGCGTCGGCGATACCGACAGCCGGTGTCACCTCAACCGAACCGGAAACTTGCACGAAACTCGCCTTCACCCCCTGCTCCTTCAGAATTCCTCCGAGAATGTTCGGGTAGCTGGTGGCGATGCGCTTGCCTTCAAGGCTGGTCAGGCCTGTGTACTGCATATCCTGGGGAACAGCAATACTGAGCCGACACTTGGCAAACCCGAGGTCGGTGAGCACCTGCAGATCAATAGCCTGTTCATCGTACTCGTTGCGCCCGACTATACCGATGTCAGCCACACCGTCACGGATATAGGCAGGAATATCATCGTCGCGGACATAGAGGAACTCAAGGGGGAAGTTGGAAGCCTGTTCCTTGAGAACACGCTCGTCACTGCCGAACTTGATACCGCACTTTTTAATGATTTCCAGTGATTTCTCACTCAACCTGCCACTTTTTTGGATTGCGATTCTCAACACTTGTGCCATTGGTTACTCCTTTCAGGGTATAAAAAAACCCCCGCGACATGCGGAGGTCTGTATCTATAGGTATCAGAGCCCACCTGTCTACGGTTGGTTGCAGAAGTGATGATGGTGCTCGTGTGAAAAGGTTCTGTTCATGGCGAAACCTTACCGCTGCCTCCCCTTCCCTGTCAATACCCAAACAGAGAAACTGCATGAATATTCACATTTCATACAGATTAGAATTCGTTGACCGACGTGAAAGCTCTGTGATACCATCAAACACAATCCTTGCTTGGAGATATAGATGAAACTACTGGTATTCGTTCTGAACAACGAAGAGTATCTGGAAGAGGTGCTCGAAGCCTACGTAGAAGCGGGCATCAACGGATCCACCATCCTCGACAGCGAGGGAATGGGCCGTTTCCTTACATATGAAGTACCACTTTTTGCTGGATTCAAAGACTTCATGAAAGGTAACCGACCCTACAACAAAACCATTCTCTCGGTCGTTAAGGACGATGAGGTGGTACGCAAGGCCAAACTTCTGGTCGACGAAGTGGTAGGAGGATTGGAACAGCCTGGAACCGGCATTATGTTCACTCTGCCGGTTGATTGGGCTGCTGGATTGGTAGAAGATGAGGAAGAGGTATAGGAATGGCGAACATGAGGGATTTACTAGATCAACGTTGCATTCTGCTCGATCGAAGCGAACAAACCATAGAAGGAGTCATCAAGACCCTGACTGATCAACTGCATGCAGTGAAGGCCGACCAAGTTCCCGAGAACCTGACCGAGCGCGTAATAGACGGGGGCTTCCATACCACTTGCATGGGGGAGGGTTGCGCCATCACCCATGCACGCTGTCCCTCGATGCAGAAGACCCTGCTTGCTGCCATGCGCCTCACCCCTCCCTTGGATCTCAAGGCCCTGGACGGAAAGCGGGTTGTTTTGGTTTTCCTGTTGGTAGGTCCGCAGAAGAGTTCCAGCTTTCATCTGAGAATTCTCAGCAAACTTGCCCGTTTGCTCCATCAAAGTGATCTTCGTGAAGCGCTGATAACCAGCAAGAGCAGTATAGACTTTCATACCCTCATCGCCGACAAGGAGTAACAATGAATAGCAGAAGAATCTGGGCCCTCATACGTTTTGTATTGACCACCCTCTTTCTTTTCTTTGTTTGGCTTCTTTTCACCACACAGTCGGGACTATTTTCCCTGCTCTTTGGCCTTGGAGCCTCCATTCTGACAGCAAGTCTCACCTATCATATTTTCCTTCCCGAGCATGAGGCCAGTCTGGGGTTTTTCGTACCCAGACCCCTTTCTCTTCTCAGGTTCCTCCTGTTGATGGTCATCTCATTGTATGTCAGCAGTTTTTCAGTAGTAAAAGCGGTAATAAGCGGAAACACCAACCCCCGCATCGTTCATTTCCGAACACGCCTGCGCTCGGACATCGCAAGGACCATCCTGGCCAATGCAATCACCTTCACCCCTGGAACCATGACACTGGACCTCAACGACGACCATCTGACGGTACACTGGCTGCTCTGCTCCACCACGCATACAAAAGCGGCGGGAGAGGCCGTTAAGACAAAGCTTGAGCATGCTTTGGGGAGGACGTGGCTATGAGCTCTTTCATCCTTTCCGGCATGCAGATAGCCCTGTTTTCATTTGCTTTCATCACCCTGATCCGACTCATGCTCGGCCCTACCTCAAGTGACCGTCTTGTCGCGCTCAATGTACTCTCTGCAGTCTCGTTGGCCCTCTTGATCCTGTGGGGGATACGAAATCGTAGAACACTCTATCTCGATGTAGCCTTGGTCTATGATATCTTCGGTTTCCTGGGCTTTTTAGCCATTACGCGGTTTCTCAAGCACCGCAAGGAGGGACGATGATTATTCGGGAAATCCTCTCCCTCATTGCATTTTTAATTGGAACCGCCTTCGGCATTGTGGGTATGATCGGTCTCTTCAGGTTCAAGGACCCATACAGTCGTCTCCATGCAGGTTCGTTGTGCGCAACGACGGCAGTCTTCTCCTACCTGATCGCCTTGCTGTTGCTTTCCCCCTCGCTGGCCAGTACAGCACGCCTGATCATCCTCATCGTGTTCTTTCTCATCTCTGCTCCCACCGGCAGCTCCATTGTCGCCAGATTCATTTGGGAGAGTGAGGACGCCGAGAAGCACCGATCCTCCATGGCAAAGGAGGATAAAGGCCTATGATCATCTATATCTTTATTCTCAGCCTCATTCTTGCCTTGGGAATATTCGCCTTGGCCAGCAAGGATCTATTGCACTCTGTTATTGCTCTCTCAGCCATAAGTATGCTCAGCGCATTGCTTTTCACGATTCTGCGGGCCCCTGATGTGGCGATCACCGAGGCTGCCGTCGGTGCCGGTGTATCCACCGTTATTTTTGTTTGGGCCATCCGCCACACCCAGAGGCGGGACAAGGAGGGGTCATGAAGGCTTTGACGCATTCAAAAATCATTCTGACCATCCTCATCCTGGGACTCGCCATCCTTCCGGTGATACTCAGCGATGCTCCCTGGCCGGTCCAGGCACGAGACTACTTATTCGGCAATGCCAAAGCAGACACAGGTGCCGACAATACGGTAAGTGCAATATATCTCGGCTACCGGGCCATGGATACGCTGGGTGAGACGCTGGTGCTGCTTGTTTCCATTACGGGAACCATGTCCATCCTGATTAATCTAGGTCGTCACAAGGTGGATGAAGAGGCTGTCACGTTCTCTCTCGAACCCGAAAAACTTCCCCGGCATTCGCTTCGGACAAACCTCATCGAGGTGGTAGCTTCCAAGCTGGGTCCCATAGTCCTTCTCTTTGGGTTCTATGTCATGCTCTATGGTCACATCTCCCCCGGAGGGGGATTCCAAGGCGGGGTGATAGTTGCCTCGGGCATCGTCTTTTTGGCACTCGGGACTGAATTGAAAACCAAGCTTACCAATACCATCGTTCTTTCACGCATCGAGTCCCTGTCCTTCCTCTTTCTGATGCTTGCCTCGATCAGTGGAGTCTTCTTTGAGAGTGGATTCTTCGGCAACCCGGTCAAGACAATGCAGAACCTCTCGCCGAACTTCATCATCCTGCTGAACATCATCATCGGCATGAAGGTCGGCACGAGCATCGCTGTCATGTGCATCGCCATGATGGGAGGCAGCCATGATCATTGAACGAATCCTCATTTTCCTGCTCTTTCTGATTGGATTTTCCGCCATTGTTGCAATGCGCAACATCATCAAGAAAATCTTCGGATTGAACCTCATGAATGCGGCAGTCGTTCTGCTCTTCATCCTGGAAGGAAGCAGGATCGGCAGCCAGGCCCCCATCCTTGATGATGGCATTACCCACATGGTCGACCCGATTCCCCAAGCCCTCATGCTGACGGCCATCGTCATCGGCGTCTGCGTATCGGCGCTCTCGCTCGCCCTTGCCGTGCGTCTCTACCAGGCAACCGGTTCACTCGACCTCGATGTCATTACCAAGAGGTTGGCTGATGAGCATTGACACCCTCTTTCTCGCACCCATCTACCTCCCTTTGCTTGCCGCCAGCCTGATTCTTGCGGCCAAGGCGTTCGCAGGCGAGACCGTGCGCAAGGCATTCGAGCTTCTTGGCTTTCTCATCGGTCTGGTGCTTCCGGCATTCGCCCTGTTTGCATTGCGAGGCGCAGTATGGGACCATCAGAGTGTAGAGACGGTCATAGGAGCCTGGGAGACGAGTCTGGGCATCCACTATCACTTTGATGGACTCTCCTATCTTTTGATCGCCTTGCACCTGCTCGTAAGCATTCCGGTTTGGCTGTACAGCAGACACGCCGGCCCCAAACAGAACACCTTCAGCGTGGTATTTTTCGTACAATGTGCTGCAGTTGCCGCTACCAGCCTTACCGCCGACCTCTTCAACCTGTTCGTCTGTCTGGAGGTGATGGGTATCACCAGCTATGTATTGGTGGCTTCAAGCGAGAAGGACAGCTCAGCCTTGGCTTCCTTCAATTACCTTATATTCAGCGCTACTGCTATGGTCTTCTTCCTGCTCGGGGCCTTCGGCCTCTATCGTATCACCGGCTCACTCTCCTATGAAGCCATCGCAGAGGCCAAGAACAACCTTGGAGGAAACGACCTGGTGGTGGCCCAGCTCTCCTTGGTTCTCATCGTCATCTCCACACTGCTGCGAAGTGCAGTCTTTCCCCTGCACGGCTGGTTGGTCGGAGCCCACTCCAAGGCTCCGCATGCAGTATCGGCACTGCTCTCGGGGGTTCTGATCAAGATTCCCCTCTTCGCCCTCGTCCGCCTGCTGCTCTTGGTGGTGGGAAGTCAGCGCATCGGATT
>Ga0334882_1001887_pt1 | contig 23330 bp, 22 predicted proteins | sample GraSluR1_MG_5_FD_207226 | JGI IMG/M metagenome (GOLD analysis project Ga0334882, IMG submission 207226) | Sludge microbial communities from methane-producing bioreactor in Wageningen University, Netherlands - Granular Sludge_15_04-R1 | ecosystem: Engineered > Bioreactor > Anaerobic >...
ATATTTTCCTTCACTAATATCCTTTAAAATTTCTTTAACTTCTTTATTATCTACTAAAACACCCATTGCTTGACAAGTTCCTAAAACACTTTTTATACTAGACAATAAACTTGTTGAAAGCATATTACTATGTTTTTGTTTAGCAACAAAAATAACTCTTTCCATTGCAATATTTCCTACTTGTATTTGAATTCTATTACTACTAGCCTTAGTAATTCCTAATTCTTTTTTTAATAATTCACTTGTAGGCGGACTTAAAACCTCTATTGTATAATTTTTTGTTTTACTATCAACTTTTAAAATTACAGGAACATTAATTCCTTTAAAATCCCCTGTTTTTGAATTAACATCACTAATTACTTGACCAATATTAATACCCATAGGACCTAATTGCTGAGCAATAGCTGGAGTAGGAGTCATCTTTCCACCTTCAACCAATAATTTTATATCAACCATAATTAATTTGCCTTAAACTTAATTTAAAAACTTATTCCTCATCTAAGTCCTCCCTTCTAATTACTCTTAAATTATCTAACTTAACTGTTACAGGTATTGGAACTGCTGCACCCAATAAAGAAACAACAGCTTCTCCTTTTTGTTTATCAACTCTAATAACCTTAGCTTTTTCATTCTTAAAAGGTTCTCCAATAATTTCAACAACATCTGATTTTTCAATTTTAATTTCACTTGCAACAGGTTCTAACATTTGTTTTACTTCTTCATAACTAACTTGTTTTGGTAAAATTCCTTTAACATAAGGTAAATTATAAACAGCTTCTTCAGCATTTTCTCTATCAGGAGATTCAATTAAAACATAACCCCTTAATCCATGAGGTCTTGCAATTGCATAAATATTAACATCTTTTTTAACAACTTTATCCACAACCATTTCCATTGCTTTATCTTCTTTATTTGATGTAACCTTAACAATAAATATAATTGAATCAAAATTAGAATCAACTTTAGGAGATTCTTCTATTTCTTCTTTAACTTCTTCAGAAACTTTAACAACTGAATTATTCTCTTCTTTAGAACCCTTAATATTAATCAGAGGTTCATTATTTTCACTATCTAAATTAAATTCATCGTCTAAATAATCAAATTCGTCATCTATTCCTAATGCCATATTGCTCCAGCCAGCTCTTAAATTTTTAAGAACTAGATAAATTAAATAAAAAAAGTTTATTTATAAATATTTCGTTTAGATTAATTAAACAACCCAAAACTCTTTTAAACCTATTATTTATCAAATTAGTATGACAATCAAAGAAAAAGATTTTGTTGAAATAAAATTCACAGGAAAAATCAAAGATTCACAAGAGATATTTGATAGTAATATTCAAGAAGATATTAAAAAAGCAAAATTAGATATTAAAGAGATAAAACCATTTATCTTGTCTGTCGGACAAAAAATGTTACCAAGTGGATTTGACCAAGATTTAATTGAAAAAGAAATTAATAAAGAATATACTTTAGAACTGAAACCTGAAGATGCTTTTGGTAAAAGAGACAAAGAATTAATTAAAATGGTTCCTACAAGATTATTCTTAGAACAAAGAATAAACCCTCAAAGAGGAATGCAATTAAATTTAGACGGACAAATTGTAAAAATATTATCTAATTCAGGAGGAAGAACATTAATAGATTTTAATCATCCTTTAGCAGGAAAAGAAGTAGTCTATAACTACAAAATAAACCGAATTGTTGAAAATGAGAATGAGAAAATAGATGCATTATTTGATTTTTTCTTTAAACAAAAATTAGAATATGAAGTAAAAGATAAAAAAATAATATTTAAAGAATTAAAAAAAGAATTAAAACCTTATTTACAAATATTTGCACCTAAGATAAAAGAAATTTTAGACTTAGAAATAAACTTGGAATAATTCTCTTAGTTAAGTTATACTAAAATATAACAAATATTATAAAGGATTTTTAAGAATAGATATATATGGAAAGTATTAATACATCTGATGACTTTGATCCATTATCAAGTTATAATTCTACAAATGAAGTTGATAGAGAATTAGAAGAAATTTTAAAAAAACATTCTGCAAGAATTAAAGTTGTTGGTGTTGGTGGTGGTGGAGGAAATACTATTTCTAGAATGAAAGATGTTGGAATTAAAGGCGGAGAAATAATTGTAATTAACACTGATGCTCAAGATTTATTATATGCTAAAGCAGATGCAAAAATATTAATTGGAAGAGAAATTTCAAGAGGACTTGGTGCAGGAAGTAATCCAAAAATAGGAGCAGAAGCAGCTAGAGAACAAATCACAGAAATAAAAAAGAGATTAGCAAATTCAGATATGGTTTTTGTAACTTGTGGTTTAGGTGGAGGAACAGGAACAGGAGCAGCACCAATTGTAGCAGAAGTAGCAAAAGCACAAGGAGCATTAGTTATTGGAGTTGTAACATTACCTTTTACAGTTGAAGGAGCAAAAAGAATAGAAAATGCAATGGAAGGACTTGAAAGAATGGAAAGTATTGTTGATACATTAATTGTTATTCCAAATGATAAATTATTAGACTTAGCACCAAATTTACCTTTACCTACAGCATTTAAAATAGCAGACGAAATTTTAACCAATGCAGTAAAAGGAATAACAGAATTAATTACAAGTAGTGGACTTGTAAACTTAGATTTTGCAGATATAAAAACAGTAATGGGCAATGGTGGTGTTTCATTAATTGGAACAGGAGAATCTCATTCTAATAATAGAGTTGTAGAAGCAGTAGACAAAGCACTAAATAATCCTTTATTAGATGTAGATATAAAAGATGCTAAAGGAGCTTTAATTAATGTAATTGGAGGAAATGATTTAGCCTTAGAAGAATACAAAGAAGTAGTAAGCATGATAGGAGAAAAATTAAGCCCTGATGCAAGAATAATTAGTGGAGCAAAAATTTCTCAAGACATGGAAGAAAATTTAAAAGTAATGGTTATAATTACAGGAGTTCATTCACCTCAAATAAGTGGAGAAAAAACAAGCCTTGAAGAAAGAAAAAGAAAAGATATAGAAGGTGAATTAGGAATTGAATTTTTTGAAGAGTAAATTTAAATACTATTAAAAACAAACATTTTTATGATAAAGGAAAAATTATCAAGCAAATATTTACAATATAGAAGAGTCTGGAGATTATTAAAAAAACCTACAAAACAAGAATTTTTAACAATTTCAAAAATTTCTGGAATAGGACTATTAATCATTGGAATTATAGGTTTTGCAATAGCATTAATTATGAACTTATTCTGGTAAAATGCCCTTGACAGGATTTGAACCTGTGACCCCTTCCTTAGGAGGGAAGTGCTCTATCCAAACTGAGCTACAAGAGCTTAAAATTCTAAAAAATCAAAACTATAAAAAGATAACTTAAAAATGAGGAGAGGAAAATTCTGTTCACAATTTACCACTCAAGAGAATAAGAGATATAATTTTCGGGTGAATTATTCAAACCCCTTCACAGGAGTTCTCATCGCTAATATGAGGAGAGGAGGATTCGAACCCCCGTAGGCAAAAGCCAACAGATCTTGAGTCTGCCCCGTTTGACCGCTCCGGCATCTCCTCAATAATAAAATAGATTCAAACAACTTTTAAAAGATTAACTAAAATAAGTAAACAATTAATTTTAAAAATAACAAATTCAATTTAATATTGATGCGTGGGTAGTTTAGTGGCAGAATTTTTGGCTTCCAACCAAATGACCCGGGTTCGAATCCCGGCTCGCGCATTTTCTTCAAATAAGTATTTAAAATGTTAAAAGAATAAATTAATATGAATAATAAACTTTCTAAGATATTAAATGAATTGCCTCTTGAGTTTTATAATGAACATAAAGGAATAGTTAAAATAATAAAAGAATATAATTCATTCATTCAAAATAAATCAAAAAAAGATGCGAATAATAATTATATAATCCCAAATAAAGAAGTAGAAGACTTTAATAAATCAATGATTCAAATATTAAATAAAATAAAAAAGATCCATAATCAATTAATAAAAGATTCTAAAACAGATTTATATACAATTAAATTTTTTGAAAAAGTTTGTAAAATAGAATTTGAAAAATCAAAAGAAATATCTATAATAATGTTAGATGTTGATTTTTTTAAAGAAATAAATGATACTCATGGACATTTTATTGGAGATAATATTTTATTAGAATTATCAAAAACTCTTAAAAAAAGTATAAGAGATATAGATTTAATAGCCCGTTTTGGAGGAGATGAATTTATTTTGTTAATTAAGGGAGATAAAAAATCAAGTGAAATAGTAATTAATAGAATTAAAGAAAATATTAAGAAAAATAAATTATTACAAAAATATAATTTAAAATTAAGTGGTGGAATTGCAATTAAAAAAGATTCAGATAAAAATATGTTAACATTAAAAAAAAGAGCAGACAAAGCACTTTACAAAGCAAAAAAGAATGGAAGAAATAATTTTATTTTTGATGAATAAAAACAATTTAACAAAACATTTAAAACACTAATCTTTTTATTAATATCATGAAATTTGCACTGTGGTATAATAAAAATTACAAGAAATTATTAATTCTTTCAGTAATTTTAATCTTAGCTTCAATTATTTATTTAATTACATTTTCAATTCAAAATGATTCTATTATCCACAAAGATGTTTCATTAACAGGAGGAGTAGCTTATACTATTGAAACAAATTATTCTATTAATGAATTAAATCAAAAATTAGCTGAAAAATATCCAGATTTTTCAACTCAATCAATTTCAGATGGTTCTGGAAATCAAATTCAAATTATTGTAACAGTTCAAGAAGAAGATTCTGAAAAAATTCAAGAAGTTTTAGAAGAAATTTTAGAAATTAAATTAACAGAAGATAACTCTTCAATTGAATCTACTTCTTCAAATATTTCAGAAGATTTTTTTAAACAATTAATCATTTCAATTATTTTAGCTTTTTTCTGGATGGCTGCAGTTGTTTTTTTAATATTTGCAAAAGGACATAAAATAAAATTAATTGTAATTTTTATAAATATTTTACTTGCAATTTATTTAGGTAATTTCTTTTTATCAATAAACTCAATTGTTTCTTTTTTAATCTTAGGATTATTTACAATAGGTTTAGCTTATATTTATATCAAAAATTCAATACCCTCTGTTGCAGTAATCTTATCAGCATTTGCAGATATAACACTCACTTTAGCAGTTGTAAATTTATTAGGCATGAAAATCTCAACAGCAGGAATAGTTGCCTTCTTAATGTTAATAGGTTATTCTGTTGACACTGATATATTATTAACAACAAGAGTATTAAATAAAAAAAATACATTAAACAAAGAAATGTTCGGGGCACTTAAAACAGGATTAACAATGAGTGCAACAACAATAATTGCAGTATCAACAGCATTAATAATAGTAATACCTTTTGCAAGCGTATTAAATCAAATATTTACTATTCTCTTAATAGGATTAGGATTTGATTTATTTAGCACATGGATTACAAATGCTTCAATATTAAAATGGCATATTGAAAAAACAAAATGAAATTAAAAATAACTTTTAAAATTGGAATGTTAATTACCTTAGTTATACTTTCAATATTCTCATTATTCTTAGATAATTATGGACTCACATTCTTACAAGATGGAGTAATCATTTCTTCAATAGAATCAACATCTCAACTGTATCAAGATGGATTAAGACAAGACATGCACATAACAAAAATAAATAATATAGAAATAAAAAATCTAGAAGATTATCAAGAAGCAATAAAACCATTTTATGAATTAAAAGAAAATCAAACAATAAGAACAGAAATAAAAGTAAGACAATTAAAAGAATCAATTATAGGATTATATGGAACAGAATTAATAAATGACTTAAGAATAAACAATATCCCTTCTTCAAAATTAAAAACAGGATTAGATTTACGAGGAGGAGCAAGAGCATTCATTGAAATAAAAGGTGAATATAATGAAAATGATGTAAATGATGTAATTTCAGTTTTAGAAGAAAGACTTAATGCTTATGGATTAACAGACTTAAGAATATATAAAATACAAACAAGTGGACAAGAAATTTTAATAGGAATAGAAATTGCAGGTTCAACACCAGAACAATTAGAATCATTAATTGAAGAACAAGGATTTTTCGAAGCAAAAATTGCAAATAAAACAGTATTTATTGGAGGAGATCAAGACATAACTCATGTTGCAAGAACAGGAGAACAAGCAATAGTATATAATTGTAGAGACTCTCAAGAAGAATCTTATTGTGATTTCCAATTTCAAATAACACTAAGCACAAATGCAGCAGATAAATTTGCAGAAATAACAAAAGACCTACCAACAATAGACAATTGTAACCCAGTAAATCAAGGGTGTTATCTAACAGAAGAAATAGTATTTTATATTGATGGAATAAACACATCTTCATTAAAAATAGCAGGAAGCCTAAAAGGAAGAGCAGAAACAACAATATCAATAACAGGTTCTGAATCAGGACAAACCCAACAAGATGCAGCAGAAAATACCAGATCTGAAATGAAAAGACTTCAAACAATATTAATAACAGGAAGTTTACCACAAGAATTAGAAATAGTAAAAATAGATAGAATCTCACCAAACTTATCAGAAAATTTCACAAAACAAATCCTAAAAGCAGGACTCTTTGCAATAATAGCAATAACAATATTTACATTCTTAAGATATAGAAAAATAAAAACATCTTTAGCCCTTGTTACAGTATCTTTCTCAGAATTATTAATGATATTAGGAATTGCAGCATTAATAAATTGGAATTTAGATTTACCCTCAATTGCAGGAATCATTGCAGCAATAGGAACAGGAATAGATAGTCAAATAATAATAATGGACGAATCAAGAAACAAAGAAGAATCATTAAAAGAACAAATTAAAAAAGCCCTATTTATAATTACAACAGCCTTTGCAACAACACTCGTTGCACTATTACCATTAACAGGAGCATTAGGATTTTTAGGAATAGGAGCAACATCAGCAGGATTATTAAAAGGATTTGCAATCACAACATTAATCGGAATAACAATCGGAGTTTTAATAAGCAGACCAGCATTTGCAGACATTGTAAAACAATTAGAAGAATAAAATGAAAACAAAAACTCACATATTTCTCACAACCTTTCTTTGCATGATAATTTGCTTAATAAAACCAGAAATATCATTATTAAATTTAAGCTTAATATGGTTTTCAGGATGGTTATTCCCTGACTTAGACCATTACATAAGTTACATCATCAAAAACAAAAAAATAAACCCAATAAAATTCTACAAATATTCAATGCAAAAAAGAGAAAATTGGAAAAAACTATCAAAAATACAAAAACAACAATACAAAAAAAACATAATGCCCTTACACTCAATAGAATTCATAATAATCTTAGCAACAATATCAATCTTCTTCCCAACAACAATTTACCTCATCATCGGATTCTTATTCCACCTAACCCTAGACATAATAGACTTTTACAACAGAAAAGAAAACATCCTCATAAAAATCTCATTAATCTACACAATAAAAACAAACAAAAATAAAAGACCATATTAAAAGTATTTTATTCTAAAAAATTATCACTTTAAGTTTTTGGATTTACTATCACCTAGGCAACGCAAATAAAATAGGGAGGGTATTTCAACGAAGTTGAAAGAAAGTGGGAAAATTAAATCCAAAAAACCTGAAAAAGGTTATGACCCAAAAAGTAAACTAAATGAAAAATTTTATGACCTAAAAAGTAAGGATTATAAAATAACCGAAGAGAATATCTATAAAACTTGTGACCCAAAAAGTAAAATAAAAAATTAGACTCACCCAGTTTTTGGATTTACTATAATTTAGGCAACACAAATAAAATAGGGTGGGTATTTCAACGAAGTTGAAAGAAAGTGGGAAAATTAAATCCAAAAACCACCAAAGTTATAAAAACAAAAAACATCATTTAATTACAAAGAGATGATAAACATATGAATAAATTACAAATTCTAAAAACAAAAATAAAAGAAAAAAACTTTTCAACAACTTCTAAAACAGCTATAAAAAATTCAAGTTGGCAACTCGCAACAAACTTAACAGCAAAATTAGGCTCATTAATATTCACAATAGTTTTAGCAAGATTATTAGCTCCAGAATTATACGGACTTTATGGACTTGCACTTTCAACAATATTATTCTTAGCTATTTTTTCAGACCTTGGAATAAGCCAAGCATTAATTACATATTTATCAAAAACAATTGACAAAAAACCAAAAAAAGCAAAATCCTATTTTTATTATCTAACAAAATTAAAAGTTTATTTATTATTATTAACATCATTTTTATTGATTATTCTAGCAAGACACTTATCAAATTTTTATAATAAACCAATTTATTTAGCATTAGTTGCTGGAGCAATTTATTTACCATTAGTTCAAATAACTTCTCACTTAAACACAATTTTCACATCAAAAAATAATTTTAAAATACAATTCGCAAAAGAAATATTATTACAGATATTAAGAATAACAATAGTTCCATTATCAATATTATTCTTTTTACAACAAATTACAAAGCAAGATATTTACTTATTTTATTTATTTTTAATCATCAGCTTATGTTATTTAATAGCATTTATTTTTATGATGATTTTAACAAAATTAAATCACCCTTTTAAAAAAAATAAATCAATAAAATTAACACAAAAAGAAAAAAAAGAATTAAAGAAATTTGCATTACCCTTAACAATAACAGCACTCTCAGGAGTATTCTTTGGTTACATAGACACAATCATGTTAGGATATTTTGTCCCAGCAATCCAAATCGCTTATTATAAAGCCTCTTTTGACCTTATAACTTCAGCTGCAACAATATTAGGATTCTTAGCAATTTCATTACATCCAATACTCTCAAGACTCAAAGGACAAAAATTAGAAAGCCTATTCTCAAAATCAAAAAAATTCACAATCTTAATCTCAACAATAGCATTAATAATCACAATAATAATCTCATCCCCATTAATAAAAATAGTCTATGGAGAACAATACACACCAGCAATCCCATTATTAAAATGGTTCTCATTATTACTCTTAACCTTTCCATTAATAAATTTATATAACACATACTTCATCTCCCAAAAACAAACAAAAACAGTCTCAAATGCTCTCATAATCTCAACAATCCTCAACATAATCTTCAATTACCTCTTCATAATAATCGGCTTAACATACTCAACTAATGCAGCAGTCCTAGGAGTTTGCCTAGCAACAATACTCACCAGATTCATCTACTTAGGAATACTAATATGGAAGAAAAAGTAAGAGTTTAAGTTTTAATACCAATAATTTTAATATTAGGACAAATCAATCTTTTATCTATTAAACCAACAAAAAAATCAATAAAATTATTAATATACTTTTTAATACCCTTATAATTATTATTTACATATTCTATTTTTTCAACTTTAAGACCATAATTTTCAAAAAAATTCTTTAAATGCCAAGTTGTAAACAAAAGATAATGCTTATCTTCAGTTCCTTCACCTGTTCCACCTAATAATCTTCCTCTCTTTTCATAGTTTCCATAATGAGTTTTTTCTGCTCTCTTAAAAAATTTAATATGAAACCTATAATGTCCTGCATTATCTGTAATTAGAATTAAACGACCACCTTTCTTTAGAACTCTAACACAATCTTCAATAAATATACCTGGATTTTTAAGATGTTCTAAAAAACATTTATTATACACTTCATCAAAAGTATTATTTTTATAAGGTAACTTTTCAGATTGAACATCTACTTTTAAAACTTCTTTTCTAGAAGGATATAAATCTACAAAATCAGTTCCATAAGTTTCATTTCCACACCCAACATTTAATATTCTTTTATTCATCTTTCCCACACATTCAATAATTTATCTACATGGCTTTTCCAAGTCAAATCACTTTTTTCAATTTCTTTTCTATAATCTTTTTCACTTACTCTTTTAATATTTTTGACTAAATCTTCTTTGTCTTTAAATTTATTAATATTTAATTTCCAACCAATACCTTCATTATTACCAATTATTTTAGGGACACCAGAAGCCATCGCTTCTACCCAACATAAATTAAAACCAGCAGTATAAGGGGGGAATGAAATAAAAACCTTACATTTGTTATAAAAATCACAGTTCATTTTTTCAAAAGGAATATTAAAATTCTTTGCAATTAAAGGCTTTAATCTTAATATTTTAGCTATTTTATTTATTTCTTCTTCATTTAAAATTTCAGTGTCTTTATTTATCCAACCAAAATAATCTCTTTTTTTATTTAGTGGTTTAAACATTTCTAAGTCAACCCCATTATAAATCATATTAGACTTAGAAAATCTATTTTTCAAAGAATCTCCAACAACAAATAAATTAGATCTTATCTTATTTCCAATCATTTTTTGAATAAACTTTGTTTTTCCTAATTGATTACCATGAAAACAACAAAAGTGTTTTTCTTTGTAAATAGAATACGGAAATAACAATGGTAATGCCATAGACCAATCTTGAGTATAAATAATATCAGGATTTTCTTTTAAGATTATTTCTCTATATTTTTTTCTTAATTGAAACAAATTTTTAACAGAAGAATTATATTTTAAATCTTCTTCTCTAGAAATACAACTTACTTCATGTTTTCTACTTTCTAATTCTTTTTTTATAGACTTAACAACAACACCAACACCACCTTTCCACTTAGTTAAAAATATTAAAATTTTCATTTCAACACTCCTTTCCAAACTCCAATAAAATAACTAAATCTTTTCAATAACATTAATATTGGAATCCAAAATAAACATCCTATTCTTTTTCTTTTAATTGTTAATTTAATTCCAGAATAAAAGAAATAAGTTAAAAGTGGAATCAATAAGATTAAACTAAAAAAAGGTTTGATAAATAAGAATCCAATTAAGCCTATAATCCAAAGATTCAAAAGAATAAAAAAGAAAAAAAGAGATTTAATCTTAAAAATATTCTTAGCTTCTCCGTCTCCCTTACCATATAAATAAAATTGTTTAATAAATTTCTTTATAGTATTTCTACCTCTCCAATGAATAATTGCATCCCTTGCTAATTTAAATTTAAAACCTTGTTCTTTTAATTTTAAATCAAATAATGTATCTTCCCCTGTATAAAGATTCTCAGGATAACCTCCTACTTTTTTCCAAGCTTCTTTTCTAAAAGCAATACTTCTTCCAGAAGGTAAAAATGTTTCTTCATCCCATTCTTCCATTGGTTTAACAGTAATCATAGATAAATAATCTTCAATTCCTCCTTTACTAACTGCAATATAACCTCCAGAAACAACATCAATTGTTTTATCTTCAAAAGGTTTAATTATTTTTTCTAACCAATCTTCTCGAAGTTTTGAAGAAGCATCAGTACATGCAATAATTTTATACTTTGCATTCTTAATCGCTATATTCCTATTCTTTGCTATATTTCTAGTCTTAACTCTAAAAACTTTAATTAATTTATTTTTCTTTTGGTATTTTTCTATAATCTCATAAGTTCTATCAGTTGAACTATCTTCCACAAAAATAATTTCATCAGGTTTTTTTGTTTGATTTAACATAGATTGAATTAATTCTTCAATAGACTCTTCTTCATTATGAACTGGACAAATTAAACTCACTTTCATCCCAACATACCCTCATAAATTTTATTCATTTTTTTGTTTCTCTCTTTTATAGAAAACTTCCCCTCTTTAATAACTTTTATACATTCTTTTGACATTTTATTTCTTAATTTATTATCTTCAATTAATTTAGAAGTATTTTTTACTAAGCTGTTTATAATCTCATTGTCAATTTTCTTAATCAAATTTTCATTAAGTTCTTTGTTTAACACCGAAATAAAACCTGTTTTTTTATCTTCTAAAATTTCTCTTCTACAACCACCATTATCAATTGTTATAATAGGTAATCCAAAATTCATTGCTTCTAAAAAACCAAAACCAAATGAATCAGAAAAACCAGGATAAATAAAGATATTAGATTGATTATAAATTTCAAAAACTTTTTCTTGAGACATTAAACCATAAATCTTTATCTTTTTATTTGAAGAATATTTCTCTTTTACTTCTTCAGGTACTTCTGAAACACAAATAGCTTTAACAGTTTTATACTTTTTAGTTAATCTATCCATAACTTCTAAAGCATATAACCCACCTTTCCAATAAAAGTACCTTCCAATAAATAATAATATTATTTCTTTTTCTTTTTTCCTATTTAAATTTTTAACAACAGGAATTGCAGGATAAACAACTTCTATTTTATCTTTTATAGAAGGATATTCTTTAATAATTTCATTAGCTGTAAATTGTGTCCAAGGTAAAATTTTCTTACAATTATCTCTCTTCAAAATTCTTTCAACTTTTTTCTTAACAAATTTATTTTTATTTCCAACATAAAGCTGCCATTCACTCTCAATATCACAAACCCAAGATTTATTTTTATTTTTACTCAAACAATGAGCACAATGGATTAAATCATAATTCCCATCAGGACTATTATGAGCATTAGGAATACTAAACTTAAACAAATTAAAAGTTCTACGAATATTCCTCTTTAAAAAATTAGAAAACCAGAAAAATTTCTTATTTGTAATAACCCCTTTTTGTTTTTCAACATTCAAATATTCAATTTCTTTAGGATGTTCTTGTAATAAATATTTATAATAAGGACTATCAGGAAATTTCCAAGGATATTGTAAATAAACTTTTATTTTTTTCATCTTTTACTCCAAATCCCAGAAATTTCATAAAATCCAGGAATTCTAAATTTAATCCCACACTTTTTTCTTTTTGTTTTATTAATATCATATGAAATTAATTTAAACTTCTTCTTAAATAAGTTTAAAAAATCTTTTTCATTCTTATATTCTCTTTCATGAGTCGGATCTAAAACAAATCTACCATTGTTTCTATATTTATAGATTGCCCAAGGTTTTTTTATTACTGAAGAACAATATAAAATCCCTTTTCTTTTTAACAATCTGAACATTTCTTCAACCATTTTCTTATCATTAGAAACATGTTCTATTACTTGTGAAGAATAAACTAAGTCAAAAGTTTCTTTTAATTTAGTATCACAAACATCCTTAATATAAAATTTATCCTCAGGAAATTTAACTTTTAATCCATTTATTCTCCTAGGAGAAATATCAACTCCAACAACCCTCATTTGAGGATATTCTTTTTTCACAGACCTAATAAAATTACCATCTCCAGAACCTAAATCAACAATTGACTGTATATTCTCTTTATCAATAATCTCTTTTATCTTCTTTGATAAATATAAATTATTCATGGGCTGAATAAACTTTTCAGAATATTCTTTATTCTTTTCTAAAATTGATTTTTTCATTTCAAAACCTCTACTATTTTTTTACAAACTCCTTTTTCTCCATAAGGATTTTTATATTTTTTAATTTTAAAATCATTTGATAAATATTCATTTATTTTTTGCCTTGTCTTTTTTACATCAAGCTTAGTCAAAAATTGAAAATTAGTTTTTAATCCTTCTTGTCTTTCTGTTTCCATTCTTAGAATAATACAAGGTTTTCCAAAGATTAAACTTTCTTCTTGCATACTTCCACCATCACAAATAATTAATTTACATTGATTCATTTGATAAATAAAAGAAACATAATCCATAGGTTCAATTAACAAAATATTTTTATTTAATTTCTTTAACAAACCAAAATCTTTAAATTTTTTCTTAGAATTGTCATGGATTGCAAAATAAACAGGAATTTTAACAGAATTTAATATTTCAACTATTCTTTCTAATCTATCTTTATTAACTAAATTCTCATGACGATGAATTGTAACAACAGCAAAATCATTTTTATTTAACCTCTTAACTTTTTTTTGTTTTGCTAAATCTAATGCAATATAAACAGAATCAACAACACTATTTCCTACATTAAAAACTTTTTTTCTTTTATGATATTTCTTCAAATTTTTATATGCATCATTACTAACAGCCAATAAAACATCAGAAAAAAAAGTGGCGATTTTTCTCATGATTTCCTCAGGAAAAGGTTCTTTATTATTAAAACTCCTAAGACCCGCCTCTAAATGAACATTTTCATATTTTTTAAACCAATTAAACATTCTTGAACTAGAAACACTTGCAAGGCCAGTACTCATAGTATCTCCATGATAGATAACATATTTTAAATTAGGTAATTTTTTTAATTCTCTTTTAATCTTAAAAAAAACTCCTATACCCCAAAATAATGCTTTAGAAATTTTAGAATTAAATTTTGAACTCTTAGTTGATTCTTCACTTAAAACAACATCAGGACCTTTAACACCAAATTGTTTAGAAAAAGAATTCAAATTATGCTGACCAGTACTAATAAAATAATAAGAAATATTTTGTTGACTAAATTCTTTCATTAAAGGAAAACATTTTATAAATTCAGCACGAGTACCTATAATAAATGCAATAGAAAAATGTTCTAACTTCATTTTTCCTCATAATTTTTTATTAAAACACTACTTTGTCTTAATTGTGGACAAACTCCATCAACCATTTTAATTCCATATTTTTTACAAACAACAGATTCTGGAACTTCATAATTATGTCTATCCCCACCATTTGCAAAGATATCAGGTTTTATCATCTCTAAAGTCTTACAAACACTCCTATCTTCATCAATACTCAAGACCACTTCATCAACCCATTTAATTGCCTTTAAAATTTCAACTCTATCTTCTTCACTCATAAAACTTTTACCTTTCTTTAAAATAGCTTGTTTATCATTATTAACAATAACAATTAATTCGTCACCTAATTCTTTTGATTTTTTTATATATTCTAAATGACCAACATGCAAAGGATCAAAATAACCAGAAATACAAACCCTTACCATAATTAAATTAGGAAAACACCCTATATAAAGTTTATTCAATTTAATAAAACAAATAATCTAATTGAGCATATTTATCTATAAATTCATTAGAATAAAACTCTTCAACTAATTTTGAATCTTGAGAAGCTTCACTAACATCCCAAATTTTAATTGGACCTCTAAATCCATTAAGATAAATAAACTCATCTACAATACTAACATTTTGTATTTTCAAAGATTTAACAACACTATCATATTCCTCATGAACCAACTCAACATTAGGATAATTCCCATATGCATCATCTAAAAGGTATAATTGAGCAAATAAACCATCTTTCACTTTAGGACTTAAATAAATTAAAGCACCCATTGGATCAACTGAATATCCTAATTCTCCAGCATTTAAACTTGGAATTATTTGAACAACACTATCAACACCACTCTTAAAATCAAATAATTCATTTTCAATATAAACATATCTTAAAGGAAGCATAATTTGATTACCATTATAATAATAAACTCCATAAGGCTGATTCAAAGATTCTTTAGTTCTATTAAATATAACACCAATTAAATAAGATTTATATGTCGGATTTCCTAATGAATCATAACTTGGACCAGGTAAAAAAATCTTTTGACCATTTAATTCATAAATAATATCATAATCAACAACCCCACTTACAATATAAACGCTAATTGTTTCAGTTTTAGTTTCTTGAGTTTGTTTTTCATCAACAGCACCAACAGGAATAACACTCAACCTATCCCAATTTTCATCACTACCAATTTTAGAATAAGCAGTATATTTACCTAAATCAGTTTGATCAATTAATAAATAATTTACATTCATACTCTTAAAATAACTTAAAGCACTATCAGGATTTGGAGTTGTCAAAACATATCTACCAATATTATGATTTCCATTAGTAACACTCTGAAAATGACCTCCATCTGAAACAGTTCTTCTTTCACCCAATGTTTGAACCCAATAACCATAATCCCACCAATGTGCAAATACAGAATCACTCTCAGTATTATTTCTAACCCAACTCATTGCATTTTGCCATTGATTATCTGCAGAAGGAGTCACATAAGCAGAATTCAAACTCGCAGAAGTATAAGAATTATATACAAAAACTAAACTAAAAATGAAAAAGAATAAAAAACTAAGACCTAAAATAATTTTTAAAACTTCATCTTTAGATTTTCTCCAATATGAAAAAACTTCAAATAAAAAATAACCTGCAAAAAAAGTCATAAAAGGAATAATTGAAAAGAAAACTCTCACAGCAGACCTTCCTGAAACAATAGTAAAAAACATAATACTAAATAAAAAACAATTCATTCGATTAACATAAAAATCACCTTTCAAATACAACCAAATAAAATAAATAAAAAAACCAATTAAAGGAACAAAATAAAATAAATAACTAATAAAATTCTCACCATTAAACAAACTAGTACTAGAATATTTTGAAAAAATAATTCCACAAATCATTAAAGTATAACTAAACAAAAAAATAAACTTATGTTTTTTTTCTTTTATTTCTTTTGCAATATTTATTCCTAAAAAAATAATACCCAATAAAAACATCCAAAAAATCAAAACACCAGAATTACTAATCCAATCAGAAACAAAAGGCTGAGCATTTTCAGCAACAGTTAATCCAACTCTACTTGTTCCAAAAGGATATAAAAGTTGATATGCAACATCTTTAATTAATTTTATAGGATTTTTACCAATTAAAAATAAACCAATAAAACCTAAAATAAAACTAATAACAAAACTATAAACTAAACTATAATTTTCTTTAAAATGATATTTCTTCAAACTATCAGCAAAATAAATCAATATAAAATCAATTAAACAAACAATTAAAACAAAAAAAGTCAAAAGACCAGTAGAACTAATAAATTGATTAATAATAGATAAAACAGAAAAACCAAAAACAAAACCAAATATTATAATAGATAAAATCCAATTAAAATAAAATAATAAAAAATTAATTAAAAAACCATTCTTAATATTTTCTTCTTTAGTCTTAAAAATCCAAATTAATAAAAAACAAATAGGAATAATAATTAAAAAAAATCTAAAAACACCAGTCCACATACCATAAGTTAAGATACTAAAAAAACCAAAAACAAAACCAAAAAAACAATTTTTTAAAATTTCTTTTTTTTCAGATTTAATCTTTGAAAGAATCAAACCAAAAATAGCTAAACTCAAAATAAACATAAACATACCAGGAATATCATGGTCATAAAAACCAGCCATCCCTCTATATAACATTGAAGACGAAAAAGCAATAAAAGAACTTGAAAATAAACCAATCCATTTATTCTTAGTTAAAACATACGAAAAAATAAAAAAGGCAACTAAAAACAAAATAAAAAAGATACCAGGAAAAACAACACTCACAAACCTAATACTAACATCACTATCAAACATTTGCCAAACCTTCCAAATAAAAATATTAACTTTAAAAAAAAATTCATGATGCCAAGATGTTTCTCCAGACAGAGAATACCTAAATTCATCATAATCAGGTAAAGAATAATCATTTTCAATATAAGTCTCAGTCATCCTCAAGAAATAATAAGGATCAAGAGCAGTAGGAATATATTCTCCAGTTGTTTCATCAATTAATAAATCAAGATTATTAAATCTAATAACAGAACTAAAAGAAAGAATAATTAAAAATAAAACAAGAACAAAAGCCCATTGAAATTTATTATCCAAAATAACACTTTTCACCTTCTTAACATAATCTTGATTTTTAAAATCCATATTCAACTAAATAAAATCTCTTTTAAAAACCTTATCAAAAACTATTCGCAACTAATACACCAAATTTTTTTATCAAAAACAACAAAAGAATTTTCAACCTGACTAACAACAGACTTTGTTCTTTCAACTAAAACAGGGTATTGATAAAGAACACCTTGTTTTTCTAAAATTCTTAAACAAAAATTTATTTTTTCAAAACCCCTATTAAACAACCAACGAGCACAAAAAGGCCTTGATTTATAATTCTCTTTAATAAATTCTAAAATCTTCCTAGCATCCCTATCTCTTACTAAAGAATCACTATTAAGTCGATAAATTCCACCAGGAACACCTTCATAAATCTCCCCACTTCCCATTGTAACAAAAGGCTCAACAGCAAAAGCTCCACTTAATTCATTAGAATTATTATTTTTATAATTAGGAATAACAAGACCAGTATGAATCAAATCTTTATCCAAACCATGCCCACACAAACTATTCACAAGAGTATAACTAGAATCATTTTCTAAATTAAATGTATTCAAACAAGAACTCGCAATCTCCCCAACATCTTTAATTTTAGAACCAAAATTCAAACCATCACCAACTTCCTTTAGAATTTTTTTGTTTAATTCAATCATCTCTTCAAATCTATTGTCATCACTAAAATCAAAACAAATAGCATTATCACAAATAAAACCATCAACACATACACCAAAATCAACTTTCAACAAACCAGAAACAACATTTTCATCACCAACAACAGGAGTATAATGTGCAGCAATTTCATCAATACTCAAATTCACAGGAAAAGCAACTTCACCACCAAGTTCTTTAATCTTATTTTCAATAGCTTCAGCCAAATCAAACAACTTCATACCCTTTTTAACAAAACCTCTAATAAATTCCTTAGTTTTAATAACAATCTCTCCAGACTTCTTATAACATTCAAACTCATATTCATCCATAATAAACCAAAAATAAAACAATATATAAAAGTTAGCTTCTAAAAAAATAAAGTAAATATTTTAAAAAATTCCAACCTCCAGTTTTTGGATTTATTATACTTAGGCAATGCAAATAAAATAGAACAAGTTTTTCAAAAAAAGAAAAATATTTATTCAAAAGAACTCTTAACTTCAGATTTTTGGATTTACTATCATCTAGGTAACGCAAATAAAATAGGGAGGGTATTTCAAATAAATAAAAATTAATCAAATAATTATCAACCTTAAGTTTTTGGATTTACTATCATTTAGGCAACACAAATAAATTAATAGGGTGGGTATTTCAACGAAGTTGAAAGAAAGTGGGAAAACTAAATCCAAAAACAAGAGAAACCAATTAAATCCAAAAACCACAAAAAATCTTAAGCACCAAAGAAATTCCTAAGACCAGGATTCATTTCCAATGCATATTTTTGAGCAATATTTTGATAAAATTGATATACAATCATAATAGCTAATAAAATAGCAGTACCACCAACCAAAGCTCCAAACAAATTAGCAACACTAGCCAAAAGACCAACAGCAATACCACCCATAATTGTCAAAGGACCAACATATCTTTTCAAAATACTTTCTAAAATTCTCTCATCCTTTCTAAAACCTGGAATACTAAGACCACTATTCATTATTTTTTTTGCTTGACTCGCAGCATCTTGCCCAGAAGTCATTACCCAGAAAAAAGCAAAAAGAACAGAAAAACCAGCATAAAATAAAATATGAACAATTGACTGAACTAAATATTCCCATCTAAAACTATTAGTAATTAAAGTATCAATAATAGGAGTAGAATCAATCCAAAAAGCAAAACCACTAACAGCTCTACCATTTACAAAACTACCTAAAAAAGTAGAATGGCCTAACCAAGTCTCAAGTAAACCACCAAATAATTGAAGATTAGCAACAAGTGCAGAAACTAAAATAACAGGAATAACACCAGCATAAAAGAATTGTAAAGGCCATTTAACAGAATATCCTCTAAGTCTATCATATGACAAAGGAATTTCAACCTTTAAACTCTGAGCAAAAACAACCAAAAAGAATAAAACAGCAGTAAAAACAATAGGCATTAAAGCAAGCATAGCACCAGTCCAATCATTTGCAATAAAACTAGCAACCAAAGCTAAAACTTTTCCAATTGCAGAAAAACTACCATCTGTTCCAATAAATTGAAATAATTGAGCAAAAAGTCTCCAAGCAATACCACCAACAATAAATAATGAAACACCACTACCAAAACCCCACTTCTCAACAACTTCATTCATAAAATAAATCAAAAAACCACCAATACACAATTGTAAAATTACAAACCAACCTAAACCAGGTTCTGCAGCAATACCACCCATCACTACATAAATAACAGCTTCAAAAATAATAAATGCAAAAGTAAGCAATTTTTGTAAACCTTGAAAAAATCTCTTTCCTTCATCACTATTTGTATCAATATTTAATATTTGAGCACCAACTAATAATTGTAAAATAATAGAAGACATAACAATAGGACCAATACCCAAAGAAATAATAGAACCAAAACTAGTTCCTAATAAAATAGCCAAATATTCAAAACGACTCAATGCACTTTCAGTAATACCATAAAGAGGAATATTTGATAAAACAAAAAATGCAATCAAAATAATTAAAGTCCACTTTAAAGCAATCTTAAAACCAACTTTCTTTTCAGTAGGAGCCATAACCTCTGGCAAATTTTGAAGTATTTCCCTCAATCCCATATCATAAATATTTCATTTAAGTTTTATAAAGTTATTGAAAAAAATAAAAAGTAACTTTTTAAACTAATTATAATTAAATAAAATATGGATTATATCCTACTACTATCAATATTAGTAAGTTTTTTATCTATCTTAATTTTTTTACCAATTTGGATTAAAAAATGCAAACAAACACAAATGCTCTGGGAAGATATGAATAAAAAAAATCATCCAAAAAATGTTGCTTCAAGTGGAGGAGTAATTGTAATATTAGGTTTTATTTTAGGAATATTCACTTATTTATTCTTAAAAAGTTTTATCACAGGAAGAAGTTCATATGAAACACAAATCTTTGCATTAATTGGAGTAATATTATTATTTTGTATAATTGGATTAGTTGATGATTTATTAGGATGGAAAAAAGGAGGTTTATCAATCAAATTCAGAATCTTCATGGCTATCTTTGCATCAATTCCTTTAATCATAATAAATGCTGGAATAAAAACAATAACATTACCTTTTATTGGACCAGTTTATTTAGGATTAATTTATCCATTTATTCTATTACCATTAGCAATAGGATTTGTATCAACAACATTTAATTTTTTAGCAGGATTTAATGGACTAGAAGCAGGAATGGGAATATTAATGCTAAGCTTCTTAAGTTTTGTAGCTTATTTCACAGGTTCATTTTGGTTAAGCATAATAGGACTTTGTATGGTCTCAGCACTTATTGGATTTTTAATTTTCAATTGGTGTCCAGCAAAAGTATTCCCAGGAGATATACTAACTTATAGCATTGGAGCATTATTAGTTTCAATTGCAGTCCTTGGAAACTTTGAAAAATTCCTACTCATAATTTACATTCCTTATTTTGCAGAAGTATTATTAAAATTAAGGGGAAAACTAAAAAAACAATCATTCGGCAAAGTAAACAAAAAAGGATATTTAGAATTACCTTATCCAAAAATTTACAGCCTAACACATTTATCAATATTAATACTAAGCAAATTCAAAAAAAATATAAGAGAAAAAGATGTAGTTTACTTTATTTATTCAATAGAAATATTATTTATCTTAATAGCAACATTATTCTTAATCTAAGCCATCTTCAATAACTTTCTATAAAAAGAACTAGAAACCATAGACGAAATCAAATACCAAGCAATCCACCAATTACCCAAAATAGGAATATAAATTTTTCTCAACCAATTAAATAAAATAAGAAAAGGAACCATAGTAACAAGCATTTGTTTAACACTAAAAGAAGCCTTCATTAAACTCATACTAACATCCATAACCTCTTTATTTAATTCTTGCATCTTACAAAAATCATTATTCTTTTGACATTCTCTCAATTGTTTTTGTAAATCTTTTTGCTTATCCTTTAAACTCTTCAAATGACTTTGATTAGTAAAAAACTTCATAGACAAAGTAGAAAAAAAAGTAACAACAACCCCAATAACAACCAAAGAAATCTTTGGATATGCAACCATTAATTCAACAATTCCCATAAAAAACAATAAAATCCAAGACTATATAAATTTAGCCATAAAACAAAAAGCAAACCTAATATTAAAATTCCAAATAAAATAAAGTTAGTCTCCACAAACAAATAAATTTTATTCAACAAAATTCCAACTCCAAGTTTTTGGATTTATTATATTTTAGGCAACACAAATAAGATAAGGTGGGTATTTCAACGAAGTTGAAAACAAGTGGGAAAATTAAATCCAAAAACCACAAAAAAACAAAAGATTAATTTCCAATAACAGCAACTTTTCTTCTTCTTTCTTTAGGCAAGAAACTATAAACCTTAGTCCCACAAACACTTAATTTTCCTGTTCCAATAAAATCAAAACTATCTTTAGATTGAATAACAACAAACCTCTCTTTAAAATCTTTAACAAGTTCTATTTGTTCTTCATTCAAATCAATATCTTCTCCAAAAAACCACTTCTTTTCCTGCTCACTGTCTAAACTAATAATATTATTTTTAATTTGATCTTTTAATAAATGACTCCCATCAAGACTCAGACGAATTTCTCTTTGTCCATTACTTTTATCCAAGATTTCCTTAGCAAAATAAAGCCCTACAGATTCTATTGGAAGAAGATTATAAAACACTAAAATATCATCTTTATTAAAATCTCCAGTATAAACTCTAATTCTCTCTTTACCAGATTTAAGAAATAAACCATCAATTTCATTCAAACCTAAATAATTCAAATATTCTAAAACTTTTTTCTTTTTTGCTTTATCTAAAAATTCAATTCTCATTATTCACAACCTCTTTCACTTAATTTTTTAATTTTAGTAACAAAAAATCCATCAGTATCATTATCTTGAGGATAAAGTCTCAAACAATTTTTAACATTTTCAGATAAACAAACACCATTAAAACAATTAACTCCTTCTCTAAATTTTAAAGGTAAATTAATTTTCTGAATTTCAATATCAAAATTTTTAATCAAATAATCTATAATAAATTCATTTTCTTCAGGAGCTAAAGTACAAGTAGAATAAATCATAGTTCCTCCAACTTTTAATAATTTTAATGCATTACTTGCAAGTCTTTTTTGAATACTAGATATTTTTTTAATCATATTCAAATTCCAAATAAGAAAAGTTTTAGGACTTTTTCTTAAAGTTCCTTCACCAGTACAAGGAGCATCAACAAGAATTTTATCAAATTTGAAATTCGTTTTTTTTAACAGAATATTACAAAAGCTTACACCTTCTTTTCTTGTAACAATTGTATTTGTAACACCACACCTTTCAAGATTACTATTTAATATTCCCACTCTTCCTAAATTAACTTCATTTGCAATAATTACACCTTTATTTTCCATTAAACTCGCTGCTTGTGTTGTTTTGCTACCAGGACTAGCACATAAGTCTAATAAACTTTCATTTGGTTTAGGATCTAAAACTAAAATAGGTAACATAGAACTAATTTCTTGAACA
>Ga0334882_1001888_pt1 | contig 23326 bp, 18 predicted proteins | sample GraSluR1_MG_5_FD_207226 | JGI IMG/M metagenome (GOLD analysis project Ga0334882, IMG submission 207226) | Sludge microbial communities from methane-producing bioreactor in Wageningen University, Netherlands - Granular Sludge_15_04-R1 | ecosystem: Engineered > Bioreactor > Anaerobic >...
AGGTTATATTCACGCTCAAGCCGTTCCTGGATGATTTCCATGTGGAACAAACCCAAAAAACCACAACGAAAACCAAAATTCAATGCTTCCGAAGATTCTGGTTCATATGTCAGGGAGGCGTCATTTAACTGTAATTTCTCCAGTGCTTCCTTGAGGTTGCTGTAGTCCTCACCTTCGACTGGATATACCCCGGCAAAAACCATCGGTTTGACTTTTTGATAACCAGGCAGCGGTTTCTCAGCCGGTTTGACAGCGTTTGTGATGGTATCGCCAACGCGACAATCGTGGACGGTTTTCAGCCCTGTGGCAATATATCCCACATCGCCAGCTTCCAGAAGCGAAACCGGCTTCATGCCTGGCGAAAAGACACCAATTTCCACCGGTTCAACTTTTGACCCTGTTGCCATCATCATGATTTTTTCGTTAGCATTGATTTTGCCGTCGAAAACACGTACATAGGCGATCACACCTTTGTATGAATCGTAATGAGAGTCAAAAACGAGTGCCCGAAGTGGTTGCTCTTTATCTGCCTTTGGTGCCGGGACGCGATCTGTAATTGCCTGCAAAACCAAATCAACATTTTGTCCGGTTTTGGCACTGATTGCTATGATTTCGCTCTCATCAACACCCAGAAGCGCTACCAGGTCACGGGTCACTTCTTCGACCATGGCCGATTGCAGATCCACCTTGTTTAATACCGGGATGATGACCAGGTTGGCATCCAGTGCCAGGTATAGGTTAGCCAAGGTTTGCGCTTCAATACCCTGGGTGGCATCGATCACCAAGACAGCCCCTTCACACGCATTAAGCGCCCGGCTGACTTCATAACTGAAGTCAACGTGTCCGGGTGTGTCGATCAGATTAAATTCATAATCCTTGCCGTTCGTGTCACTATAAACCATGCGCACGGCAGAGGCTTTGATCGTGACGCCCTTTTCTCTCTCAAGGTCCATCGCATCGAGCACCTGCTCGGTCATGTCGCGGTCCGAGATGGTGCCGGTCAGTTGCAGCATTCGGTCAGCAAGGGTAGATTTGCCATGATCAACATGGGCAATGATGCAGAAATTACGTATATTTTCCATAAGCGATCCAGTATAGCCTATTATACCGTCATCCGGCATGAGACCATGGGATATACCGACCGACTCGTAGCCTGATTTCTTCCTGTCCACACGAGGATTTTCAGCTGCTCTTTGTGATAAGATAATTCCATGGTAAAGGCACTGATCGAAACCCTGCGACCGAGGCAATGGACGAAGAACCTGGTAATTTTTGCCGGTTTGATCTTCGATGGTCAATTTCTGCAGCTCTCCCCTTTTCTGCGGGTTCTGGCAGCTGCCATGCTGTTTTGCCTTGTATCCGGCGTTACTTATACGATCAATGATTTACTGGACATTGAAGCAGACAGGCTCCATCCACAAAAAAGAAATCGACCAATTGCTTCAGACAGATTGAGTAAGAATCAAGCGATCGGTTTCAGCATTTTTCTGTTGGTTCTAGCCCTGGTAGGAGGATACCTGCTTTCCCCTCGCCTGGCATTGATTTTCGCGGCATATATGCTGTTGATGCTTGCCTATTCGTTGTGGCTTAAGAAAGTCATGATTCTGGATGTACTGGTCATTGCTTCTGGTTTCGTTTTACGTGTTCTGGCAGGTTTGAGCGTTATCCAGGTTGCCTATTTTTCTCCCTGGCTATTCATTCTCACTACGCTGTTGGCGATGTACCTGGCTTTTGGCAAACGTTTGGCAGAGTTAAAACTCCTGGAAACCAACGCAGTCAGTCACCGCAAGACCTTGGACGGCTACACAGTTCCCCTCCTCAGCCAATACATCATCGTCATATTAACCGCCATTCTGATCACATACACGCTTTATACTTTTTCTGCCCATCCCGGTCAGTCCAATTATTCGATGATGTTGACAGTGCCTTTCGTCGTTTTTGGTATTTTTCGTTATCTTTACCTGATCCAAAGTGACCTGATCACCTCTTCCCCCGAAGAGGTTCTCTTGAAAGATCGCCCATTACAAATCGCTATCGTGCTTTGGGGGCTTTCGGTTCTGGCGATTTTGTACATCGTATTTTGAGGTTGACATGCCCGCAATAAGTCGATCTGCCTGTGGAAAAGCCATTTTACTGGGTGAGCATGCTGTTGTTCACAATCAGCCGGCGATAGCTGTTCCACTTTCGAGCAAGAGAGCAAAAGTCACTGTAGAGCCCCATATCCTCGCTCCAACGGGCAAAATCAGGGTGTTTTCACCTCTTCTTGACCTTGACCATGACCTTACCACCCTGCCAGAAAATCATCCGGTTTTTCAAGCTGTACGTCTTACGCTGTCCGAACTGAACATCCTGCAGACCCCCAGCTGCACCCTCCACATCACGTCCACCTTGCCAATCAGCTCCGGGCTTGGCTCCAGCGCTGCCCTGGCTGTTGCTACTACCAGAGCCTTGTCTGAATTCCTTGGCCATCCTTTGGATCTCGAAACGGTAAACAGGATTGCGTTTGAATGTGAAACCTATGTTCACGGCAAACCCTCCGGCATCGACAACACGGTGGTCACATATGAAAAGCCAATCCTCTTCCAAAAAGGGAAGAACACTGAAATCTTTCAACCCGGAAAAACCTTTTTCTTTGTTTTAGCAGACAGTGGTGTTTACAAATCAACCTGGGCAACAGTCGCAAGCCTTGCAAAGGATTTAGAAAGAGAGCCTACCAGAATACAACCAAAGCTGGAGGAAATCGGTCAGTTGTCGCTTCAAGGAAAGCAAGCTCTCCTTGATGGAGATATCTCAAGTTTGGCAGCAGCCATCAACCGTAATCAATCTATCCTGGAAGAATTGGATCTCTCTTGCCCTGAGTTAGACCTTTTGATCGCAAAGTCCAGAGAAGCTGGCGCGTTGGCTGCAAAACTGACCGGTGGGGGCAACGGTGGACATATGCTGGCGTTGGTCGAAGAAAACTCACTACAGCCTGTGTTAGAAACCCTGCAAGAGCTTTCCGGTGGGAAAGCGTTCTATACCAGCCTCGACCCCGAGGAAAATTTGAGATGAAAAATAACCTCATTTTTCTCAAACTTGGTGGTTCTTTGATAACCGACAAATCCAAGGCAGAGACAGCTTTACCAGATTTGATTTTTAACCTGCTTTCAGATCTCAAACACTACCGGGATCAAAATCCTGATCAAAAAATCTTGCTGGGACATGGCTCAGGATCATTTGGGCATCACGCCGCTGCAAAGTTTGGTACGCGGAATGGAGTCAGTACTTTGGAGGAGTGGCGAGGTTTCCGGGAAGTTTGGGAAAGCGCCAGAAAGTTGAACCAAATCGTCCTTGATATTGGCAGGCAAGTTAACCTGGAACTGATCTCCTTTCCTCCTTCAGCGGGATTGCTTTCACGACAGAATCAAGTAGTCAGCTGGAATACCGAACCCATTGAAAGTGCTTTGGCAAACGGTTTAATCCCAATTGTTTATGGGGATGTAGTTTTTGACGAGGTTCTGGGCGGCACAATCTTCTCGACTGAAGAACTCTTTGCCCACCTTGCCCTTACCCTCAAGCCAGATCGAATTCTGCTGGCGGGCATAGAAGCTGCTGTATATGCCGATTACCCCGCTAACCATCAACCTATTTCACACATATCCAGGTCAGCAGCCCTCGAAAGTTATCTCAAGGACTCGCAGAACAAAGATGTGACCGGAGGGATGCGATCGAAAGTCGCCCAGATGCAAGCAATTTGTAATCGCAATCCAGGAACATGCGTCGAAATTTTCAGTGCCAGCCAACCAGGAGAGCTTTTTCAAGCCCTCTCCGGATCGCATTCAGGTACAATCATCTCCTGAATATCACCAATTGGAGATAACTTTCATTTGGACTATACTCTGTTACAAGGTTTGACATGATTTATACAAGACAACAATTAGAAGAATTTGAAGTACAACAATTGGCTTCGTACGCAATCCACAGCAAGAACTCCAAAGGGCGTAAATATCCGGAGGAAGAAGCTGATTTACGCACTCCTTTCCAACGGGACCGTGAGCGCATATTGCATACAACTGCCTTTCGACGGTTGGAATATAAAACCCAGGTTTTCATTAATCATGAGGGTGATTATTACCGCACCCGATTGACGCACACCCTCGAAGTTGCCCAGATAGGTCGCTCCATTTCCCGCTCGCTCGGTGCAAACGAAGACCTGGTCGAGACCATTTGCCTGGCACACGATCTTGGTCATCCGCCTTTTGGTCATTCAGGTGAGAGCGTGTTAGCCAAAATGATGAGTGACCATGGTGGCTTCAATCACAATCACCACTCTCTTCGCATTGTGACTGTGCTCGAAAACCGTTATCCTGATTTTTCGGGGTTAAACCTGAGCTGGGAAGTGTTGGAAGGAATGGTTAAGCACGAAACTGAATACGACCTTTCTGACATCCAGGACTATGACCCTGAATTACGCGGTCATCTCGAAGCCCAGATAGCCAATGTTGCCGACGAACTGGCTTACACCAGCCACGACCTGGATGACGGATTGCGTTCTGGAATGATCACCCCTTCACAACTGGAAGGGATTGCCATTTGGGAGATCATCAACGAAAGTATCGGACGCCGCAGGATGGATGTTTTGGATGAACTTTCCCGCCATCAGATCATCCGCCGGCTTATCAATTTCGAGATCACAGATCTGGTTCAGTCTATCGATCGTTATTTACGCAAAAGCAACATTAAAACCTCTCTCGAATTACAGAAGCTGCCCTATAATGTGGTTGGTTTTAGTGAAGATATGTATCGAAGAAATCGGGAGTTAAAGGATTTCCTGTTTAATAACCTATACCGGCACTATCGCGTAGTACGCATGGCTGAGAAATCCGAACAGATTCTTTCTAGAATTTTTAATGCATATCTTCAATCTCCAAGCGCCCTTCCGCCAGCTGTTCAGGAGTTAATTTCAGATCGCGGACTTGAGCGCACCATTTGCGATTATATTGCTGGCATGACCGACCGTTTTGCCATTGACGAATATCAACGTCTTTTTGACGTATCAGTATTACCTTGAAAGAGACTATGAAACAACCAATTTTCCTTACACCTACCGGCAAATCACAATTAGAAGAAGAACTCGCTGAGTTAAAAGGTCCTAAAAGAGATGCCATTTCCAAGCGTTTGAAGAGTGCAATCGAAATGGGAGATCTCTCAGAAAATGCCGATTACCACGCCGCCAAAGAAGACCAGGGCTTTCTGGAGGGTCGCATCCAGGAGATAGATGCTATTCTATCTCGTGCTGAGATCGTTGACGTGGTCGACCTTGATAATAAAAAAGTACAGATTGGAAAGCAAGTCACAATCCAGGAGGAAGGTCAATCTGAAGAAACCTGGACCTTGGTAGGGGCTAGTGAGGCTGATCTCAAAAAGAAGAAAATTTCTTACCAGTCGCCAATTGGCTCCGCCTTGATTGAAAAAAGGGTTGGGGATTTGGCAGAAGTAACCCTACCGAATGGCATGAAAATCGTCTATAAAATCCTCAAGATTGAGTAAATCAAAAACCTGATTGGTTTTCTTATAAAATCTTTAGATGAGTAAAGTGTTTTTATAGTAACAGAGCGAAGGAAAAACCTTCGCTCTGTCCTTAATCTTTGAAAAAATCAGCCGGGTTTAGAATCACAACCCTGTCTGAAAATCGCATGACTTTTTACTTTTTATAAACCGCCAATTCGATCGTGTTCCTCTGGAAATAACTGTCTTCTGGTAAAGGTAAATCTCCATAAGACACATCCACAATACGCCCTTCCATCCTCAAAGTTGCGGTCTCAAGATGGAAAAGTTTTCCGGGTTCAGCCAAAATCGGTTCACCACGGATTTCCAAGCGTTGAGAAATGACAGGGTCGTTGTAGGCGTGTTTGCTCATGATCACTTTTGTGACAGTCTGGATGTCATTTTTGTCAAAAAGCCAGACATCAAAAGCAGATATCTTCTTCGGCTCACCAACCCCAATTAAATCGGAGATGCTGATTCCACATTCACCCAAAAAGGCTCCGTTAGGTGCATCAAATGTAAACGATTCATCATACCGGTCATCACCAAACATGTAACTTGACATGAATTGAGCGATCGGCATCTCACCATTGCCATTGTTCTTTCCATTGCTGTTATTATTGCCATTGGCAAAGATGGAGGTGCGTTGGGCGGCAGGTTTTGCTTCCTCCAGCTTTTTTACTGGCTGTCTTTGAACAGCAGCCGGCATCACCGGTCGTTTTACAGCTGGAGGGGTTACCTTATTTTCAGAGGTACTCACAGCTGGTGATTTTGAACTAAAATTGAAGCCGTGTTCCCTGAAGTAGAACCAATAGGCTGCTCCAACACCAATGATCAGAACACCTAAGAGACCCAATCCGATCCAGAGCAAAGAATTGGTCTTTTCTTCAACGCTGACACCATCCACAAGGATCTCTGTTCCATCCTGCAGCGTGGTTGCCGGAGTCGCCAAAACCGTGTCTGGAGTCGGTATAGGCGCATTGATTGCAGTGCTGAAGCGCTGAATCTGCTCGAGATTCAAAAACCCCGGATTGTTTGTGAGTTCCTCAAGCGTTTCTTCAGACTTGTCCCCAAGTTCCGCGAAGGCTTGCATGGCCTTAACCTTGTCTCCGGTGAGTGTATAGGTCGTGACTGCATTGCGAAGATACTCTACGCGTAGATCAGGACGCAGATTTTCAGCTGATGCATCGGTCCATTGAATTGGTACCAGCACATAAGCGAAAAAGATTCCGATCAGAAATCCGACAATACCAAAGGCTATCGCCAGATTTCTCGGTACCTGTAATTTTTCTTTAATGATAGCGATTAAGTTTTCCATAACCTGCACCTCTCAGCATAGAACGTCTATCCTGATTGGGTGCACGTTTTGTACCAGTAAAAACTTTACTCTTCTGATTCCTCTTTTGGAAAGCGTGAGTGACAGTTGGTGCAGACGATCGCCTTATTTCCTTTTTCAACCAAGCCGTGCCCACAATTCGGGCAAGCTTTTCCAGTCGGTTTATCCCAGGAAGTAAAGTCACAATCAGGATAACGGGAACAGCCGTAAAATTTCCTGCCTTTTTTGGAGCGCTTTTCAATTACATCCCCTATCCCACAAGTCGGACAAGTAACGCCAATTTTCTCCAACCAGGGTTCGGTATATCGACATTGAGGGAAGTTACTGCAACTGATAAATTTTCCAAACTTGCCATTTCTGAATACAAGGTCTCCACCGCACTCCGGACATGCCAGTCCTACTTTCTCAGGTTTGATCTTCGTTTTTGGCATGTGTTTTTTTGCGTTTTCTAATTCACGACTGAACGGTATATAAAACTCACTGATAACGTCTGCCCAGGCTTGTTTGCCGTCTGCCACTTCGTCTAACTCATCTTCCATCTTTGAAGTAAATTGCAAATCTACAATTCCAGGGAAGTACTCAACCACCAGGTCATTGACCAAAAAACCGATTTCAGTGGGGAAAAGTCGTTTGTTCTCGCGGCTAACGTATCCTCTGGTCTGAATGGTGGAAATAATCGGAGAATAAGTTGACGGGCGTCCAATCTGATTTTCTTCCAACGCCTGGATCAGAGTCGCTTCAGAGAAACGGGGAGGCGGCTGGGTAAAATGTTGAGCAGGATCAAGTCGAAGCAAATTTTGTTTCTGTCCTTCTTCCAAAACGTCAATTGGCAGGTCAACCAATTCTTCTTCTCCATTTTCATCATCAGCTTTTTCATAGCGATAGATGGCACGAAAACCAGGGAACACTTCCCGGTTTCCGGTAGCTTTAAGGGTATAAACGTTTTTATCTGCTTGACCTTCAACTTCAACGGTTGTGATTTCAAGCTTGGCGGGATTCATCTGACTGGCTACGAAACGCTGCCAAATCAGGCGATAGAGGGAGTACTGGTCCCGGGTTAAGTGTTTTTTTAGCGATTCAGGTGTCCGGTTTACCGAAGTCGGTCGAATTGCCTCGTGAGCTTCCTGGGCTGATACTGCGCGGGTTCGATATTGAGGTTGTTTGTCTGGCAAATAACTCTCTCCAAATCGCTGCCTGACGTAGGCTCTGGCTTCTTTCACAGATTCAGTTGAAACATGTACCGAGTCGGTTCGCATATAAGTGATCAAACCGGTCTCTTCTCCATTACCAAGGTCGAGCCCTTCGTATAATTGTTGGGCAATCGACATTGTCTTTCTGGTCAAAAATCCCAGCCGTCGTGAGGCTTCCTGCTGCAGTGTACTGGTGATAAAAGGCGCACCTGGGCGGATCAATTTGCTTGAAACGTTAATGCTGCCAATTTTGTAGGCAGCTTTTTTCATTTGCGCGACCATCTGCATCGTTTGGCTTTCATTTTCCAAACCCATGTCCAGATTCTGTCCATTCACTTTTACTAATTTTGCCAGATATTGTCTATCTGTCTCATCAGGATTGAAGAGAGCATGGATCGACCAGTATTCCTGGGGAATAAAAGCGTCAATTTCTCTTTCTCGTTCAACCACCAGTCTAAGAGCAACCGACTGCACACGTCCAGCTGAGAGCCTGCCCTTTACTTTCGCCCACAATATCGGTGATACGCTGTATCCAACCAGGCGGTCCAAAATACGACGGGCTTGTTGAGCGTCAACCAGGTCCATATCGATAGTTCGCGTTTTTTCGAAAGCTTCCGCGATCGCGTTTTGTGTGATCTCATGAAAGACTACGCGTTCTGTTTTCTTGGGGTCGATTTCAGCTGACTCCATTAAATGCCAGGCTATTGCCTCCCCTTCCCGGTCAGGATCAGTTGCGATAAATACTTTTTTCGTTCCATCTGCAAGGCTTTTTATGTTCTTGACGACTTCTTTTTTCTCGTTGGGGACACGATATTTGGGTTCAAATCCATTATCAACATCTACGCTCAATTGTGATTTTAAAAGATCACGAACATGCCCAACCGAAGCCACCACATCATAGCCCTTGCCCAAAAAACGCCCGATCGTTCGGGCTTTAGCGGGAGATTCAACAATCACCAACGGTTTACCAGTAGCTCTAACTGACTTACTGGTGGTCTTCTTAGCGGTTTTCTTTGTACTTTTTTTGCTGGAAACCTTACTGGCTGAAACCGACTTTTTGCTTTTAGCTTTAGTCTGGGTTTTTGTTACAACTGGTTTTTCAAGCCCTTCATGGGCAGGGGTCGCGCCAATGCGGTACATCTTCGTCCCACAGACAGAGCAGGTCCCAGTCGTAACTGCAGCACCTCGGGCATTAAACCCCGCCTGAGGTTCCGTAATTTCTCGCTTTTCTTTGCATTTTAGACAGTAAGCTTCCATAATAATTTCTCCTGGCTGCGTTTTCCCACACTAGCCGGGCACTATAATACCATATTCAAAATCTTGTCAAGGACAGCTTGCGAAAGGTTTTAGCCTATATCCCATTTTTTGATCCGTTGGTATTCCATGCCGTTTTCACGCTGCACAATACCTTTAAGCTCCATCATGGTCAATTCGGCGGTCAATTTTTCGATAGAAATAGAAGTATGGGAACAAATTTCATCGATGTGCAAACTTTCATCACCCAATACCCGAAGGATATTTTCCTCGATTGCGCTGACTTCAACTCGTTCCGTTTTGCGTTCTCTGCCAGTACGAGCCAAATTTAGAGTATCAGTGATGATCACCGGGTTGGTCATCGGTGTTGCCCCTTCGGCGATCAACTGGTTGGTGCCTTTGCTCATCTGGGATAAGACTGAGCCTGGTACAGCAAAAATTTCACGACCTTGATCTAAGGCGAATTTAGCCGTTATCAGTGCTCCACTGCGTTCACCAGCTTCAACGACCACAGTTCCTCTGGAAAGACCGGATATGATTCGATTCCTGGGTGGGAAATTAATGCCATCGGGCTTGGTTCCTGGCGGATAATCACTGATCAAAGCACCGTGTTGGATGATCTCCCGTGCCAATTTTCGGTGTTCTGGCGGGTAAATGACGTCCACCCCAGAACCTAAAACGGCAAAGGTCCTGCCACCGGCATCAATTGCTGCCTGGTGGGCGATCCCATCCACACCTCTTGCCAGTCCGCTAACGACTGTAATCCCATTTCCAGCCAGGTAAGCAGCCGTATCTTGCGTTATCTGTTTTCCATACTTGGTCACATTCCGTGTACCAACAATGGCAATCGCCAAATCGTCTTCCGGCAAAATTTCGCCAATAAAATATAGAACAGGTGGTGGTTGTGCAATTTCCAACAGATAATGGGGGTAGCCAGGAGAATTCCAGGTAATGAACCTGATCCCTTTTCTTTGCAGATCACTCTCAAGCTTTTCAGGTGAAATTATTTTGCGGGTCTCCAAAACCAGGTCTGCAGACTTTTCTGTCAAACCAGCGGAAATCAACTCGCTGCGATTCGCCTGCCAGGCAAACGAAAGGTCACCAAAAAAATTCAATAATTTACGAAAACGTACTGCGCCGATGCCGCGTACGTTACTGAAGGCTAACCAGAAAGCGTCTTCGCTGCTCAATCACGCAATCCTTCGAGCAGGTGCACCTGCATGATGCCAGCTTCGAGATCAATATTTTTGATTACATCCGGGATAGCAGGAATGAGCAGTTCTTGAGCTCCTTCAGCCTGGATCACGTAAACATCATTCGCGCCGGTTTCAAGAATTTCACCCAACTCACCGAGAAATTCATCGTCCTGCCAAACTTTTAACCCAATTAACTGGTGATGATAGTACTTGCCTTTCGGCAGTTTGGGTAACTTTTGTGTTGGAGAAAAAACTTCCAGATTTGTCAGTTTGGAGGCATCTTCCGGGTTATCGAACCCAACAAAACCGATCAGCATAAGCTCGTTTTTCCACCTGATAGAACGTATTACAAATTCCTGGTGGTCGTCCCCTAAAAACACGATTTTGCCGGTATGGATTCGCTCCGGGAATTGAGTGACAACGCGCATAGCGATTTCACCCTTGATTCCATGGGATTTTTGGAGTTTGCCAATTAATACATAAGCAGGCTCGTTTTGAGCTGACGAGCCTGCTACATTTGATTTGAACTCAGCCATGATTTGGATCAGTCAAGGTCAACGACGTCCATTTCCACTCTTTTGCCATTTCTTGCTGCAACAACCCTTAAGATCGCGCGCATTGAATTGGCAACCCTGCCGTGCTTGCCGATCACTCTTCCGATATCTTCGGAGTGAACATGCAGGTCAAGGTGGACAGACTTACCGTTTTCGAATTCCTCAACAGTCACATCGTCCGGGTTGTCTACAATTGACTTCGCCAGATATTCCAACAGACCGCGGAGGTTGTTTTCAGCCATGCTCTTATCCTCACTGACTCTTATGTTACTTTGCAGCGATCTTTGAAGAGCGAGCCTGGTAAACCCTGCTGGCTTCTTCGATCAGTGCGTTTTGGTCTTCGCCGCCCTTGAATCGTTCAAAGCGCTCATCCAGTTTTACAATCTTAAACAGTTTCTGAACGGATTCTGAAGGCTGGGCACCAACATTTAACCAATAATATACTCTTTCCTCATTCAGTTCGATCGTGCCAGGTTCTGTCCTGGGGTTATATGAACCGATAATCTCGATAAAGCGACCATCACGGGGGCTTTCTTTATCGGCAATAACTACTCGATAATGAGGTTGATGGGTTGAACCCACACGGCGTAAGCGAATACGTACCATCTTACAATTTGCTCCTTAAATTCTTTTCCTAAAAATTAATCCGGCTTCAGTCTAAGGTTGAGAGATGCTGAAGGGGCATTTCCTTATCCAAATCCGTAATTATCTAAATAACCTATCAATATTACCACGACCACCCGGTTTTTGGAAAGACTTCATTAACTTTTGTATATCGCGGAATTGTTTCATCAATCGATTGACATCTTGTACGTCTTTTCCCGAACCTGCCGCTATCCTGCGCCGTCGGCTTGCGTTCAATAACCTGGGATCGCGTCTTTCAGCAGGAGTCATGGAATTGATGATTGCCTCGACAGTTTTAAGTTGACCTTCAGCTTCCTGGGGATCTACAGATTTGGCTACGGCGCTAAGTTGTCCTGGCAGCATACCAAATAATTGGGAGATTGGACCCATTTTCTTCATCTGGCGCAGCTGCTTGGCAAAATCCTCAAGCGTAAACTGACCGGTCAGCATTCTTTCTGCTTCTTTTACATCGATCTCACCACTATAGGCAGCCTCTGCCTTTTCGATCAGACCTAGCATGTCTCCCATCCCCAAAATACGGTTTGAGATCCTGGTCGGGTCAAATACCTCCAGGGCATCCAATCCCTCACCAGTGCCCAGGAACTTGATAGGTATACCAGTTACTTCCCGGATCGAAATCGCGGCACCACCACGGGCGTCACCATCAATCTTGGTAAAAACCAGTCCGGTAATCGGCACTTCTTTCTGAAAACCTTTGGCAATATTTAGCGCTTCCTGACCAATCATGGAATCGACTACCAGCAAGATTTCATTGGCAGGAACAACCTCGTTTATCCCGACCAGTTCATTCATCAACTCATCATCCAGTTGGGAACGCCCGGCGGTATCGATGATCACCACACTATAGCCACCATTACGGGCACTTTGCCTGGCTTCTTTGGCAATTTGAATAGGTTTTGCACCTGGAAGAGTGAAAACTGGCACATCAATACTCTCACCCAGCGTCTGCAATTGTTTAACAGCTGCCGGGCGATAAATATCAGCTGCAACCATCATTACCCTCTCACCAGTTGAGCGTAATTTTTTGGCAATCTTCGCTGCTGCCGTGGTTTTACCCGAACCTTGCAGCCCTACCAACATTAACACATGTGGTCTTTCGCCTTTCAGATTCAGTTCAACCGGTTGACCAAGCGTACTGATCAACTCATCATTAACAATTTTTATAACTTGCTGGGCTGGGTTGAGCGCTTTCGAAACTTCTACTCCAATCGCTCTTTCCTTTACTCTGTTGGTAAAAGAGCGAACCACGGCATAGTTGACATCAGCTTCGAGCAAAGCCAATTTGACCTCACGCATAGCAAGATCGACATCGTCTTCACTCAGTTTTCCGCGCCGCTTCAGGTTGTCAAAGACAGCGGTAAGTTTTTCAGATAAATTCTCAAACATAAATGCTTCTCAATTTTTTTCTTATCATACCTTAAGATTATTCATTTTCGCAAAGCCATTGCCATCAATGTAAACCGACTATTCGCCCGCAAAAAAAAAATGGAAATGCTAATTGAGTAAAGCTTTCAAGATAATCCAAATTTAGTCAGGGATTAGTGAGAAATGAAACTCTCTTGGCAAATTGGTGTTTTAGTCAATCAGGAGATATTCAAAATGAACAAAGTCGCAATCGTTACTGACAGCACTGTCGCCATTCCCCCGTCCATTGCCGAGCAGCAAAGGCTCACCATCATACCTCTTTCCGTTAACTGGGATGGTCAGACCTTTTTGGATGGTATTGACATTACCCCTCAGCAATTTTACGAACGCTTGAAAACATCGAAATCCATGCCAACAACTTCACAACCCTCAGCCGGTGCCTTTGCTGAGGTGTATAAACAATTGTTGGATGAAGGTTACGATATATTGACTATGGTGATTTCATCGAAAATCTCAGGCACATTCGACTCTGCAATTCAAGGTGCCGAAGGTCTTCCTAAAGACCGATTAATTGTTTTGAATTCACTTCAAGCCTCTATGCCTTTGGCGATCATGGCATTGATGACCTCAGACGCAGCTCTTAAAGGTGCCACCTTATTGGAATGCAAAAACCTTGCAATCGATATTTCGGAACGCATCCAGACCCTATTTGTAGTTGATACACTCGAGTTCCTGCACAAAGGCGGTCGCATCGGTGCCGCAGCGCGTTTCCTGGGCACTGCTCTGAACTTAAAACCAATCCTCAAACTTCAAAATGGCGCCATACAGCCGCTTGAAAAAGTTCGCACATTCAAAAAGGCAATAAAAAGAGTGTTTGAAATTGCCGAAGAAGATCTTGGCAAACAAGGTCGCATGGAATATCTGGGTGTACTTTCAGCAAATTCGAGCAAGATGAGCGATGAAATTGCTGCCACTGCCCGTCAGCGATTCAAAATCAAGAATGAATTTGTAGGTGAAATCAGCCCGGTCATTGGGACCCATACTGGCCCTGGAACTGTCGGTTTGGTTTATTTACCGGAGAAGAAGTAGCCCATTCTTTCAATCAGCTCTGTTACAATATGGGAAACTCACCTAAAAAAGGACTTTCCCATGACAATTACTGAAAAAATTGGTATCCACATCCCAGAAATTCTCCTGCCAGGAAAGGAAGTTGATCTTCATAAATGGGCAGTAATTGCCTGTGATCAATTCACATCACAGCCTGAGTATTGGGAGCGTGTTTCTGCAACAGTCGGAAACGCCCCTTCAACATACCATATGATTTTGCCCGAAGCTTGGTTAACAAAGCCGGACAAAACAGAAAGAATCAAGTTTTCCCAAGAGAAGATGCACGAATACCTTGATGCTGATCTGCTTGAAGCTCACAAAGGCTTTGTTTTGGTAGAAAGATCGGTCGGTGATTCGATTCAAACCGGTTTGGTGGTTGCGCTGGATTTGGAAACTTACGATTTCAATAAAGGTTCCCAGTCTCTGGTGCGTGCGACCGAAGGCACAATTTTAGATCGACTGCCACCCCGCATGCAGGTGCGCCGTGGCGCGCCGCTGGAACTACCTCACATCCTGGTTCTCTACGACGATCCGGAATTCTCAGTGCTCACACCTCTGCTTGAGCAAAAAGAAACCCTCCCCCTTGCCTATGATTTTGACTTGATGGAAGGCAGTGGTCACATCACCGGTCATTTCATCAAAGATCCCGAGACCCTAAGTAAGGTTGTTGAAAACATTGCCGACCTGCTAACCCCCAATAAGTACCAGGAACGCTATGGCGATATCAATCTGGCCCATCCCCTGCTTTTTGCCGTCGGAGATGGCAATCACTCGCTCGCCACTGCCAAAAGCATTTGGGAAGAAGTGAAGCCGAACGTTGGCATGGACCATCCTGCCCGTTATGCCTTGGTTGAGTTGGTCAATTTGCATGATCCTTCATTAAAGTTTGAACCAATCCACCGGGTTATGTTTAATGTCGGTGAGGGTTTCGGTTATTTGGTCACCAAACACTTTGATCCAAATTACAAATTTCGGACTGTCGATAGTTTCGCTGCTATGAAAGAATTGGTATTGAATCCCGAACCAGGCATACAAACAATTGGTATGCTTACCAGTACCAGCTATCGGGTGATCGAATTAACTGCACCTAAACAGAATCTCGCAGCAGGCAGCATCCAGGAATTTCTTGACACCTTTCTTTTGAGAAAGAAAGACGCTGAGATCGATTATGTCCATGGTGATGATGTTCTGATTAAGCTCAGCCAAGAACCTGGGAATTTTGGCTTCTACTTGCCTCCGCTCAAAAAGGATAACTTTTTCAAATCTGTCATCCTGGATGGATCATTGCCCAGGAAAACCTTCTCGATGGGACACGCCAAAGATAAGCGTTTTTACCTTGAAGCCCGTCGGATCAATTAACTTGTGCAACTCTTGACGTATCGAACAATTGTGCTATATTTAAAAGAAAGCTACTATTAATCGGAGTGATTATGGCAACCAAGAAAAAAACTACTACCCAGTTGAACGCTTCTGATCCAAACCTCGATGAAGCGAAAAAGGCCGTTCTGGATCGTGCCCTGCACGATATTGTAAAAAAATACGGAGAAGGCTCAATTATGCGCCTGGGTGAAGCCACCCACATGCAGGTCGCTTCGATCCCTACAGGATCTCTGTCGCTGGATATGGCGCTGGGTGTGGGAGGTATTCCAAAAGCACGCATCACCGAGATCTATGGTCCAGAATCTTCCGGTAAAACCACCATCTGTCAACATATTGTTGCGGAATGCCAGGCACAAGGCGGCACAGCTGCCTTTATCGATATGGAACACGCTCTTGACCCCACTTATGCAGCTCGTTGCGGTGTTAAGGTTGAAGAGCTTCTCATTTCCCAACCCGATACTGGTGAACAAGCGCTCGAAATTGCTGAAACCCTGGTTCGTTCGGGTGCAGTAGACCTGGTTGTGATCGACTCTGTCGCAGCCCTTGTCCCCCGTTCAGAAATTGAGGGTGATATGGGTGACGCCACCATGGGCGTTCAGGCTCGTTTGATGTCTCAGGCTATGCGCAAGCTTTCAGGTGCCATCAACCAAACCAAAACAGCGGTGATCTTTACCAATCAATTGCGCCAGAAGATCGGCGTCATGTTTGGCAACCCGGAAACCACAACCGGTGGAAATGCACTCAAGTTCTATGCTTCAGTTCGCCTGGATGTCCGCCGTGTGCAATCGATCAAAGTCGGCGCTGAGATCGTAGGCAACCGTGTACGTGTGCGCGTCGTCAAGAACAAGGTCTCCGCACCCTTCCGCACTGCTGAATTTGATATCATGTACAACGAAGGCATTTCCAAATCGGGTGATATCCTGGATTTGGCAACCAATCTCGAAGTGATCGACAAACGCGGCTCTTTCTATTCGTATAAAGACCAGCGTCTCGGGCAAGGCCGGGAAGCTTCCAAGAACTATCTTAGCCAAAACCCCGACCTACGGCTGGAAATTGAAGAAACTGTTCGCGGCCTGGCAGAATCTGAACAATTGCTACAACAGGGCTTTGATCCCAGCGAAGATGATGAGAGCATCGAAGACGAAGAATGATATTTACACAACAAAAAGCCGACATTAGTCGGCTTTTTGCTTTAAAATCTAATAAATTTAAAACCCCTCAGATTGAAATGAGGGGTTTTAAATTGCACAATAATCGGTTTATGTTCCTTCTTCCCAGGAATTCAGATACTTCACCTGTTCGGGAGTCAAAACGTCGAGCTTCACATTCATTGAGTTCAGTTTCAATCTTGCAATTTCCCGGTCGATTTCTTCCGGAACATTGTAAACCTTCTTTTCAAGACTATCCCTATTTTTCAAGAAGTATTCCGCGCTCAAAGCCTGGTTAGCAAAACTCATGTCCATAACCGAAGCAGGATGCCCTTCCGCTGCTGCCAGGTTGATCAGGCGTCCTTCTCCAAGAATATTGATCATTCGCCCATCAGCCATTTCGTAAGCATCCACAAAAGGACGTACCCGGCTTTTGCTGACTGCCATCTCTTCCAAGGCGGCGATGTTGATTTCAACATTAAAGTGTCCGGAATTGCCAACCAAAGCACCGTCTTTCATAACCTCGAAATGATGCTTGTCAACCACATTCAAATCGCCAGTCACTGTGATGAAAATGTCGCCAATCGGAGCAGCTTCCACCATCGGCATGACCCTGAAGCCGTCCATGACTGCTTCTAATGCCACCATCGGGTCTACTTCGGTCACGATCACGTTCGAACCCATACCGCGAGCGCGCATTGCCAAACCACGTCCGCACCAGCCATACCCTGCAACAACAAAGTTTTTGCCGGCTAAGAGCACATTGGTTGCCCGAATGACTCCGTCAATCGTCGACTGACCGGTACCATAGCGGTTGTCAAAAAAGTGCTTGGTCATGGCATCGTTCACTGCCATCATCGGAAATTCAAGCACCTTATCCATTGCCATCGCGCGCAAACGAACAACACCTGTGGTTGTCTCTTCAGTGCCGCCGATGATATTGGGGATCAGATCACGGCGTTCCTTGTGCATAGTACCCACCAGGTCAGCGCCGTCATCCATAACGATATGGGGTGCATGATCCAAAGCAGCATGAAGATTCTTGTAATAGGTTTTGTCATCTTCGCCCTTGATCGCAAATACCGGGATCTCATATTGAGAAACCAGGGCTGCCGCCACATCATCCTGGGTGGAAAGCGGGTTCGAGGCAGTCAAAACGATATCAGCGCCGCCAGCCTGCATGGCACGCATCAGGTTGGCAGTCTCAGTGGTCACATGCATACAGCAAGACATGCGGATGCCTTCAAAAGGACGTTCTTTTTTAAAACGCTCTTCCAGAGATGCCAATACCGGCATTTCATGCGCTGCCCAGTCCATTCTTCTTCGGCCGCCTTCGGCCAGGTTCAAATCTTTGATATTGTAATTATCCATTTATTACTCCCAAATATTTTATTTTCCAATTGTATCCAGTTCACCCTGATCATCAAAGTGTTTTCTGTATTCATTTACAAATTTATCCCAGGTAAAATGATGCACCTGGGTGCCATTTTCCTGGATGCAGGCTGCCGCAGTAATTGTGCCCATCTCTGCACAAGTCTTCAAGCTCAATCCCGCCAGATACCCTCGCAGGAACCCACCTCTGAACGCGTCTCCAACACCAGTCGGATCCTTAATATCCAGGTTCTTTAGCGCAGGTACATACACATCTCCTTCAGAAGAGTGTACCCGGGCGCCATTTTCTCCTAAGGTTATCACACTAAATACAGGTTTTTCGAGCAAAACTTCTGCACTATATCCGGTGTGCTTTTGAATCAGCTCAAATTCGTATTCGTTGACAAAGAGACCGTGAGCGGTTTCAAGTCCTCTGCGCAAAAGCGCGGCATCAACACTGATCACCTGCTGACCAGGGTCAAATAATGTCTTCAAGCCCAGTTCGAGCGCTTCTTCGATGTATCTTGCCATTGCGGTAGGGTCGGTAGGTGAAATCATGACAAAGTCGTCAGGCTCATAGGGAGCCTCGCGCAAGGAGAGCTCAGCCGCGTTTGCCATCGCTCCGGTGTAAAAGCTGGCGATCTGAGCATTGTTTTTGTCAGTTGTCGCAAAAAAGGAGGCGGTAAATTTATCCGGGATGATCTTGACACAACTGGTGTCCACCCCCACTGCCTCCAGACGTTTCGCATAATCTGGAAAGTCTTGCCCGGCAGTAGAAAAGAGACAGGCTTTCCCACCCAGCATTGCCAGTGTGTACGCAATATTTGCGCCAACACCGCCATCCCGACGGGAAAGCTCTGGCACGAGAAAAGACAGGCTCACCTTGTCCAGGTGTTCTGGAAGCAGATGGTCCGAAAACAAACCGGGGAACTTCATCAGGTAATCGATTGCAATAGAACCGGTGAGGATCACTTTCATCGTTCGCACTCCTTAAATAAGATTGTGTTCAGTTTTGCAAAATGGGGGGGTTGCTGGATGTGCTTATGAATTACAGTGTGCGGGAAATTTTTATGTTTGTCGAAATCATTGGTCAAAATACCAGCTATCTCCCATTGATTTCTCAAAATTTTTTGCACTTCAACCTCACAAAAAAACGCCAACTAAGGCGCCTTAGATCAAATGAGAGTTTACCATTGTTAATGCTGACTGTCAAAGCCTTGAAGGATAAATCATCCTCTTTTCCAACCCGTTTATAATAGCCCTATGCGTAGAAAAGGTGCTCTACTTCGCTGGGCTGCCCTCGGGTTGATTGTCATGGCAAGTTTTTTGACCATTCTGCAATTGGTCCGCTATGCCCGCGTTCGCGCCACCTTCCCCACCGGCATGACTATTGCCGGCATCCCTATTGCCGGGCTTGAATTTGAATCCGCTTCTCAACGCCTGGTGCAGGTTTATATGGCACCTATCGAGCTGAAATACAACAACGCCCGCATTCAGGTTCGCCCAGCCACGCTTGGTTTTGAGTTACAGATCAATAACATGCTCGCCGCTGCAGATAAACAACGCACGAACGAACCCTTTTGGTCTGGCTTCTGGAATTTTTTGTGGAACCAGCCAATGACCACCACCGCCATTCCACTCCAGGCCCGCTACGACGAGCAAAGGATTCGATCCTACCTGGAAAACGAAATCAGCATTCGCTATGACATCCCAGCCACCCCACCTATGCCAATTCCTGGTGAGAGCGGTTTTTATCCTGGTGAAACTGGAACCTCAATTGAATATCCCATCACTGTCCAACGCATATTGGATGCTCTTGCTTCAAACTCGCGCCGTCCAGTCAACATCGAGGTGGTCGAGACCCGACCGCAAAAACCATCCTTTGACATTCTCGAAATCATGCTGAAAGACATCATCGATGAAGCCACTTTCGATGGAGTCGTCGAATTTTATTTCAAAGATCTTCAAAACGGATTGACCATTCACTTTACACACAGCCGTATTGGTGAAGAAGACCTTCCTACAAACATTGCCTTTTCTTCCTGGAGCACGATCAAGATTCCTGCGCTGATTACGCTTTTCAAAAATCTTGAAAGCCCTTACGATCAAAGGATTTTGGCTGAGATTGAGGACATGGTCGAGCAATCCAGTAACGAATCCACGGATTCTGTCGCCAAAAAAGTGATCGAACCCAACCTTGCCCCCATAAGGATCACAGAAGATATGCAAAGAATGGGGCTTAACAACACTTTCTGGGCAGGTTTCTTCAGCCTTGGTTCTCCACTCTTGAGGGAATACTCAACACCAGCTAACAGCCAGACAAATTACGACACCGGGCCAGACCGATATGGTCAGACAACTGTTTTAGATCTTGGATTATTGTTGGAAGAGATTTATTACTGCGCTCAGGATTTCGGCGGTGCCATTCCTCTCGCCTTTGATGGTGCTATTACCCAGGAAGAATGTCTGATGATGGTCGACTTTCTGAGCAAGAACAAGATCGGGCACCTGATCGAAGCCGGCGTTCCCGGCGGCACGGTGGTCGCTCATAAACACGGCTGGGCAAACGAAGTTCAGGATGGTTTTGTGCACACAATGGGCGATGCCGCCATCGTCTACACACCTGGCGGAAACTATATCTTATCCATCTATGTCCACCAACCTGTGCAGGTCATCTTCGACCACGCCAATTTGCTGTTCGCCAATCTCTCAGCCTCCGTCTATAACTATTACAATCTTCAATAATTTTTATAAACTTTTTTCGACTGGAGCAAGCCATTTCAGGTATAATAATTGTCCGTTGCCCTCGTAGCTCAATGGATAGAGTACCTGACTTCGAATCAGATGGTTGGGAGTTCGAATCTCTCCGGGGGCATTTTTTATTTCGTCATCGCGAACCTCTTTTGTGAAGCGATCTCCTCGAACATTTCTCAACTGATTCCTTCGAACTTCCCACAAGAGGACTAAATGTCAAGGGATTGAGAGTTCGCTCTCCCACAAGATGGATTAATTCTTTTCAGAGGTACACTTTTATCCCTTTTCTTCATTTTTCTGAACATCGTATAATCAATCTCATGGCAAAAACAATCAATGGACGGGAACGGATTTGGCAGATCGAAGAGTTGGTCGGCAGTGGTGACGCTGGCGAAGTTCTGCGCGTTTCCTCCCAACCTGGCAACCTGCAAGGTGTGCTTAAACGATCGGTGCAGAACGTCTCAGGTGGCACAATCGTGCGCCAGGCTGGTCAGATCGAGACCGAAGGCAAGATCCTGATAGCCCTGGGTGGGGTCGATTTTTCCAGAAACGGTCTTACCGTACACACCCCGCTCCTGCTCGATCGAAGCATTGAAGGCACTGCCAGCACAGTCAACCTTTTCATTGTCAGCGAGGAAATTCGAGGTAAGGCTATTTCAACCCTTTTAGCAGAGCGGCTGAACAACGGGCAACCGATCCCCCAAAACGTGATCCTGAAAGTGCTCTCCAGCCTTTTAATCCTCCTGGAGAAGGCTCATTCCAAAGGTGTAGTCTGGAATGACGTCAAGATGGATCACATTTTCTGGAACGAGGAAACGAAGACCATGAGCTTCATCGACTGGGGCAATGGACTCTTTTTTCAACCCCAGGCAGATCTCGAAAACAGCCCGGTCTGGCAAGACTACATTCAGATGGTCGAAGAGGGGCTCACCCTGCTCAACCAGACCTCCCCTCATCTGATCCATGACCTGGGTTGGCCGCTGCACCCTTCGGAATTAACCCCTGAGAACATTCCGCAACTTCGCATGCGCGTTGAGTACATTGAAACTTACCTGACCATGCGAGCAATTGAATACGAATTGCTCTTTGACCGCTTCACCAAATCGATGCCGGATTTGGACGCGCTCAACCAAACTCTGGAATTAAATAATCAGCTTCAACAATTTGGTATCAAAACGGATATCGCTCTCTTACTTTCAGCCGCCCAGGAGCTGCTGTTCACCTATCTGTCAAAGGAAGAGTCTGAAGAAGTTGACCAAATGCTTCAATTGATGGAAAGCTCCTTAAAAGATTCACTTACCTCCGAATGGCAAATGGCTGGTTACTTGCTTAAACTGAAGGACGTGATCCCGTCAGACGATCTTGTCGATTTACTAAAAAAGGTATTCACTTCCGATTGGGTTGAGGCAGTCTGGCAAGCAAGAGGTCTGATTGAGAGCGGGTTTGCGCCTAACGAACTCGGATCCGCCATATATGCTATGCGCAATCTGCATCTAAATACAAGCTCTACCCCTACCATCTATTCCGATATGCAATCGTTCATAAATTCTCTCGAAGAACAGCTCAATTACATGGCGAACATCCCTTCCAACACCTCTGATCTGAGCGACCATCTCAACCTGCTTAATCAAAAGGTGAAAGACATGTCTGCTCATTGGTCAGTTCTTGCTCCAAATGAGGTGCTTGGCAACCAACTTTTCAATTTGCGCCAGGTCGTCAGCGACGCAACTGCAATCAGGCTCAAACTTCCAAATAAGCTCTCAGAGCGGCTCCAAAACGCCCTTTCTACCGCACGGGATATTTACAAAAGCTGGAACGCGGCTGACATTGAAGGCAGCCTGGAAGCGGTCAAGAAGCTCTATATCATGGAACCAACGCTTGACTATCTTCTACCTCTTGCCGAATCACTGAGCAAAATGAAAACAAAATTGATTGATTTTGAAAACGGACCCAAGTCAGATCAATCGTTAAATTCTTTCGCAAGTGAACTCTTAGCTCAGGCAGATGATCTACCCAAACATCTTGGCAAGCCGGATTGGTTGGGTAACTACGAACTGGCACTTAAGGCAATGAGCCAGGCAATCAATCTCGAAAATCTGCAGGACCTTGCCCGTCAACAAAACTGGCCTGCCCAGTGGATTTACCAACCGGGCTTGAAATTGGACGTTCCATATGATCAATTAGCCGATACGCTCCTGGATGAGCAGCAGAAGTCTGTTTTACTTGCCTTCCATCACCAACTTCGCAATTCACTCCCCACCGCAGAGCAATTAGTCATGCTTCGTCATGTTTTGCCATCCAGTTATGGTTCCTACAAAGAACTGGATGAGGAATTTCAGTTTGTTTTTTCGGGTATCCCGCGGGAACCCTATTCGCCTGACTTGAAAAGCTTCCCTGCCCAGGACACTGATGAAATAAACCGGGCTTTAGACGTGTTGAACCAGGTTGAGAGCTGGAAAACAGCTGCAGAAACAGGAGATTGGTTCCTTCTGAAGTCGCT
>Ga0334882_1001889_pt1 | contig 23323 bp, 18 predicted proteins | sample GraSluR1_MG_5_FD_207226 | JGI IMG/M metagenome (GOLD analysis project Ga0334882, IMG submission 207226) | Sludge microbial communities from methane-producing bioreactor in Wageningen University, Netherlands - Granular Sludge_15_04-R1 | ecosystem: Engineered > Bioreactor > Anaerobic >...
AAGGAATTCAATAATAAGGTCATTTTCCTGAGAAAACTTAAGCGGGGAGGGAGCGAACACAGTTTCGGCATTCATGTGGCAAAAATGGCCGGAATGCCCAGGAGTATTATCCACAGGGCTGATGAGATTCTCAGGGAGCTCGAGCAAAGCCACGATAAGCAGGAATTAACGAAACCTATAGCCGAACTGGCAGGTCACAGGGAGGGAATGCAGCTGAGCTTCTTCCAGCTTGACGACCCTGTGCTTAAACAAATCAGGGATGAGATTCTTGATCTTGACATAAATAACCTGACACCCGTTGAAGCCTTAAACAAGCTTTATAACATTAAAAAGTACCTGAAATAACTTCATTGCACGATAGTATTTGCCGGATAATCACACTAAGCAAATGATGGCTGAAATGGATTTTTTCGGTAAATTCATATAGCATATTGATTGCGATGCATTTAAACAGATATTTTTTTTAGAATTTGTACTCGGGATGGCCATATATTAAAAACAATATTTTATATTGCATAAGAAATCAGTTTGGAAATAAAAATAATGAGTTATGAATAACCGGACATTAACTACTGTTGGAGCTGTAATAATTGCACTCCTTCTTATTTCGACTGTTGTTGCATTAGTCTCCAATGCAAAGAAAAAACGTAACCTTGAAGCTGAAAAGCTTCGTACAGAAGCTCTTGTTTCTGAGAAACAGGCAGTGGATCAGGAACTGGCCACATTAAAAACTGATTTGGCTGCAGTTAATGACAAAGCCGATGCCGGGGCAAAACTTCTTGAAGCCGCAGAGGCTGAGCTTTCTGAAAAGAACAGAAGGATCAGTTACCTGGTAAGGACAAATAGTTCACTTACAAAGGATAAAGAGGCATTCGAGGAGTTGAAAAAAGTTAAAGCCGACCTTGATAAAGAATTTTCAGAACTCAAGTCGAATTATGAAAACCTTACTGCCGAGCGAAACAACCTTGAAAACTCGGTAATGAGCCTCGAGTCTCAGAAAAGCGATCTGGTTAATAAGTTGCAGACTCTTGAGACGTATGATTCTGACAACTTTGAGGTATATGGCTCAAGAGGTAAAAAGGACAAGCTGACATTCTGGTCCTGCCGCACCAAAAAACTTAATGTGAATTTTGAGGTTCCCCAGAGCCTGACAGAAGCTGTCAGTTTTAAAATCACTACACCCTCAGGGACAGTTATAACACCTGATGACAAAGCTATGGCCTGGACGATCTCAGGCGATACACCTAATTTTACCGCCAGCCTTTCACCTGTTTCAGGCATGTTCGAGCAATCAAGGGAAGTGTCACTTACATACACTGCCAAAGAAAAGCTCACAAGCGGCGAGTACAAGATCCAGATCTTTTCCCAGGAAAGGAACATAGGAAACTGCAGGGTGAGACTTAAATGATATTTTTCTATCCTTTATTTACTTTGTTGAAAAACCCCGTTAATGCAACGGGGTTTTTTAAATTATTTCATCAACTTTGCACCGGTTAAAACATTAGGTCATGAGAACTTTATGGATAGTAATTATTGGATTGTCAATACTCGCGTCGGGATGTGCACTCTCAAACAAGCGGTTGAGAGACAGTAAAAAGGGAGCGGAAGGGACAACATTGAGCAGGACCCTTGCTCCGGCAACCCCGATACAGGTCAGGGAGGTTGAAGAAAAACTTGTTCCGGTTGAAAACAAAACTCCGGAGCCCTATCATTATTTTGTAATTATAGGAAGCTTCAGGAACAGGGATAACGCCGGGAAATACCAGGATCAGCTGGCATCCGAAGGTTTTAAGTCCGAGATTTTAAGGAATGAAGCAGGGTTGTACCGCATTTCAGTAATGGCAACAGATGACATGGATGAAGCAAGGACTGAGATCGGTCGTATCAGAACAAATTTTCCTAAATATTCTGACACCTGGTTGCTTATTCAGAAATTCTGACACAGCAAATTATCAGATGATCTCTTTCTGATTCTGGGAGTTTACAAACAGGATTGTCCCCAGATCTTCATAACCGCTCAGTATTACATCGCCGGTGTGCTTCAATCCTTCAGTCCTGAAACCCATCATGACAAGAGCAGCTGAAGCCGATTTTTCACTGATAAGCGATCTGGAGGTCACCCCTGGCGTCTGAAGAAGGATCTCTATATTTTTTTCAGTTATCGGAAGCCTTCCTGTATTGACCAGCTCTGATATGCTGTGAATGGTCTTGTCGTAATTTTCAGGCTTGCACACTTCAAATATTTTTATTGGTGATTTCTTCCAGTCAGGATGACCCGAAATAATGAAGCTCAAAAGAATAAGGAGGCTTGAATTTTCAGGATCCTCAAAATTTATCCATACATGGATCCCGTTTCTGTAGATCATGTCTTTTCTGCTTGAAGCCAGCAGGCATATATCAAAACTGCCCGCTTTAATAAGCCTTATATTTTCAATGATCTCTTTCAGATTTGCCGGATCATCTTTGTCAAATTCAAATATCACCATGTTATTCTCCATTCCGGAAATTCCGGGAACCTGTATGGCCTGGGCAATAGCCGAGGTATAGGAAGGAGAAATGATGGTGTCTACGAAAACATTATTATACGAAGTATCATAGATCTCAATAAGCTTGGCAAGCTCCTCGGAGGCCTGCTGGCTTGTCGCACGGCTGTAATATCCGTCGATCCGGTGAAGATAAGTTCCGAATCCGTACCTGTATGAAAGCCAGTTGAGCAACTGGAATGCTCTAGCCCTTTTGAAAGAGTCTTTCGATATGCATATTGCACTGGGCCTCCATTCCTTTGATTTCTTTCTGCTGCCTTTTTTCTGAAGATATACCTGAAGGTTACGGTTGATCTGAAAAAGAGCATTTGCAAAGAGAGCTTCAAGGCCGTGCCTATCTTTGTGGTAGATATTGATATAGGAATAGACAGCTGTCATTATAATTATTGCGGAAAGTGCATATGGTGCATTGATTTTGAACATCACCCAGATAGCAATAAGGAATCCGGCCAGCGACATATACCATCGCGACCTGAAGGAAGGTCTGTAGGATGGCGATGATCCGAAATGGTTGAGAAAAGAAATAAGACAAAGTGACCCATAGGTCACCAGGAAAAACATGGATATTATTTCTGCGACAGCGTTTATGCTGCCGGCGGATACAAATACAAGGGCGATGACGACCGTTACAAGCGAAGCATTTACAGGTTCATCGTCTGATTTACGACCGTATGAAAGCCATCTGTTAATTTTGCCTGACGGAAAGGATGAATCGAGAGCGAGCGCCTGCAATGTTCTGGGAGCAACCATCACCGATCCCAATGCGGATGAGAATGTTGAAGCAGCCAGGCCAAGAGGTATAATGACTATTCCGGCGAATGCTATCCTGGACATAATGAGCTGGTTCCCGAGTAAATCTTCCGGGCTGGCCGAGATGGTAAGTTTATAGATGATAAAAAGATAGATAAACATTCCGGCAATTGTGGCAGCAGTTGTTCCGACCGGTATTGACCTGGCAGGATTTTTTAAGTCGCCTGACAGACCAACACCTGCAGTCATTCCGGTGAAGGCAGGAAATACTATTGCGAAGACCATGAAGAAATCCTGCATGTTTCTCATTTCGCCGGGAGGGATTCTGTTCCCATTGGCTGCAAGATAATCGGTTGTGCCGATGAAGAAAAACAATATTGCGAGGAAAAGGATTCCTGCAACAATATATAGAGCTTTTACTCCAAGGTTAGCACCCTTGCGCAGAATTGTATATCCAAGTGCAGCCATTACCGGAACGCTTATTATCTGACGGGGCAGGTTAATATTCATGGAATCAGCAAGATAATTGAAAAGAAACTCAAAAGATTCCGTAAATGCTATTATATAAAATGCCACGCTTATTGCCTGGGAAAGATAAAGCGCAATTCCGATGGTAGCCCCGATATTGAGGCCGAACGATCTTGAAATAATGAAATATTCCCCGCCTCCTTCAACCCTTTTATTTGTAGCAAGCTCCGACAGCGCGAGCGCCGTGGGGATGGTAAGTGAATGCCCCAGTATTATTATCAGAAAACTGCCCCAGAAGCCCAGGGTCCCCACTGCAAAGCCAAACCTCAGAAATAAAATGGCACCGAGTATTGTTGAAATTGCCGTGAAAAATACGGGGGCTGTTCCAAACCTCTTCTTTAAGGTTACAGGTTCCATAAGTATGTGAGTTTTTACCTAAAGTTACCCTGGACTAATGAATAAAAGGAAACATTATTCCAGCAGAAAACACTAATCCTGAAAAGCCAATAAGGTTTAAAAATACAATATCCTGAAAAATATTCTTTAATGAAGGTAAAAATAACTATTTTGGAATTGTTATTTAGTGTCTCATTCAATCGCTTAATTTGCCTGATCTGAATCCGGTAGATGTTAACGATTATATTTGTGGTCCAAAAATATTTAAAGATGAAGAGATTAGTCATGCGCTTTTTAGTCCTGTTATCTGCAATCATGTTGATCTCCATAACGGGGTGCGAGCAGAGCCCGCCTTCTGTCAGACAGGTGAAGCTTGAAGATTTCGAACTTCAGTCCTCATCTCAGATAAAAGCAAGCGGAGAAGTGATTTCGACATCAGATTACATATCTGATGTTTACTGGTTTCCTGTCAAAGTGCCCTCAACCGTTTTGTCAGGCCTTGTGGCAAACGGCATATACCCTGATCCCTATTCAGGCATGAACAATATGCTTATACCTGACGCTTCTGATGAATTCAATAAACAGTATGACCTTGAAAAATACAGCTTTCTGCCGAATGATCCCAATCCCTGGAAAAAACCTTACTGGTACAGGACGGCCTTTGATATTCCTCTGGCTGACCAAGGACAATGCTTTCAGCTTATTTTCAAGGGCATAAATTACAGGGCAGGTGTATGGGTGAATGGAAACCAGGTGGCGGATTCCTCCCAGATGGCGGGAATGTTTGCGGAATACAGTTTAGATGTCAGCCGGCACATAAAGGCAGGCGAAAAAAATGTCCTGGCAGTTAAGATCTACCCATTGGACTATCCGGGCCTGCCATCGCCGGAGCAGCTCGAGGTCCTGGGTGACTTTTACCTTAACGGCGGTCCGACAGGTGATATAGGGAAGAATGTAACAATGGCATGTTCGGTAGGCTGGGACTGGGTACCGCCGGTGCGGGACCGTAATATGGGTATATGGTTGCCGGTATATCTGCGTACTTCCGGTCATGTGACCATTGGCAACACACAGGTAATCACTGAGTTTGTCGACGAACCAGATACAGCCCGGGCAAAACTTACGGTAAACCTGAAGCTTTTTAATCATGGGTCATCAGATGAAAGCGGCAGGCTTCTTGTAAAAGTTTCTCCTGAAAATTTTCAGGGCAGATCATTTCAGTTTACAAAAGATGTCAAAGTTGAAAAAAGCAAGGCAACAGAGGTGAATCTGAATTCTGAGAACACGGCCGAACTACTTATTGACGATCCTTCATTATGGTGGCCGAATGGCTATGGGAAGCCAAACCTTTACAGGTTGCAGCTCCAGTATATTAACGATTCAGGGGTATCGGATGATACGACCTTGATTTTTGGTATAAGAACCGTATCAACCAAGGCTCTTGAGGTAAACGGAACCTGGCGCCGCGACTTTTATGTGAACGGCAGGAGAATTCATCTTACCGGAGGTGCGTGGGTGCCTGACTTTATGCTTAACCGTGATTCCCTCAGGTATGATTATGAGTTCAGACTTTGCCGTAATTCCAATATCAATCTTGTAAGGATCTGGGGCGGTGGCGTTACACCCTGTGACGAGTTCTTTGATGCTGCTGACAGATACGGATTACTGGTATGGTCAGACTTCTGGATTACGGGAGATACACAGGGTGAATTTAAAGGATCACCCGACTGGCCGCTGGAGGGAGAAGTGTTTAAAAGAAATGTCACAAGTACAATTCTCCGTATCAGGAATCATCCAAGCCTTCTTCTGTGGACAGGCGGAAATGAAGGTCATGCCAGAAGGGAGCTTTATGATTTCATGAGGAACAGCATAATTGGCCTGGATGGTACAAGACCTTTCATTCCGAGCTCCTCGGGATTTGCCAGACTGCCTGAGGGCTGGTCCGGTTCGTGGCCTGACAATCTCCCGGCTGGCGTGTACAGCGGAGGACCATATACCTGGAGAGATCCGAAAGATTACTATGAAAGAGCCATAGCAGGCAGAGACTGGGTCTTTAAAGATGAGACAGGATTGCCTTCGATGCAGCCTTACAATATACTGCCTAAAATAATTCCCGACCTGGTATGGGACAAAACAAAGCCGTTTCCTCTTAATAACACATGGGGATATCATGATGCAGCTACAGGTAACGGCAGATGGGACCTCTATTACGAAGAAATGGTAAGAAGGTACGGAGAACCTTTGACCATGGAGGATTTCTGTGATAAAATGCAGCTTATGAACGCTGTAGGAAATCAGGGTATATTTGAGGCTGCCGGACATAAGCTCAATGATATAGGTGGTGTGATGCTCTGGAAACTAAATGCGGCTTTCCCGAGCGTGGTCTGGCAGGTGTACGACTGGTTTTTACAGCCAAATGCAGGCTACTATTTTATGCAGAATGCCTGCGAGCCTGTCCATATACAGCTGAATCTTAATAATTATATGGTTACGGTTCTCAACAGAACATATAAGGAGGTCAGCGAACTCAAAGCAAGAGTCGATATTTATGACCTTCATTCCCGGAAGCTTTTCAGCGAAGAGGTTGATGTATCACTTTCTCCGACTGATGTAAAGGAGACTTCTTCTGTTGCCTCAGTTCTCGGGAGTCAGAAAGATGTGTCTTTCGCAGTACTGAACCTGCTAGACCGTTCAGGTTATACGATCTCAAGAAACGTATACTGGATATCACCGGACGAAAACTTTACATCACTCCGGAATCTGGAAGAAACCGGTGTGGATGTCAAAGTTACCGGTTCTTCTGAAGACAGTAATAATACTAAGTGGACTGTCAGTATATCCAATAACAGCGACAAAATTGCCTTTTTTGTCAGATCTCAGGTCCTGAAAGGACAACAGGAAATATTACCCTCATTCTGGTCCCGAAATTATATCACTCTGGCACCGGGCGAAACCTCTGAAATTTCCGTAACCTGTCCGGAAGCAGAAATTGCAGATGCAGAGCCGGTACTAAGAATAACCGGCTGGAATATCCTTCCCAGGGAGATTCAGCTTACCAATTAATTGAACCAGAGGAATTATGCTGACTGCTTTGACGAATGCAACTCTGTACACAGGATCAGAGGTAATAAAAGGGAAGGCTGTAGTTATTGATAATGAGAAGATAGCAGGATTGGTGGATAGTGATGGCATTGGCCCCGGGATAAATGTAATTGATTGCAACGGCCTTTATATTGCCCCGGGGCTGATTGATCTGCAGATTGCAGGAGGTGGCGGTTATCTTTTTTCAGCCAGTCCCGGTGAAGAGGCACTTAATGCTATAGCCGAAAGTATAGTAAAAAGCGGCACAACAGGCTTTCTTGTTGCTGTTCCGACAGATACTTTCGATGTTTACAGGGATGTAATAAGAATTATTAAATCGAATAAACATCCTGCTGTTCTTGGACTTCACCTTGAAGGACCATACATTAGTCAGGCACGCAGAGGTGCCCATAACAAAGACCTGATCAAGCAACCAGGGATAAACGAGATCAAATCACTGCTGGAAGAAGCTGAAGGGGCAATAGTGTTGATGACTGTCGCTCCTGAAGTATGCGATCCGGAGGTGATAAGACTCCTTAGAGAAAATAATGTTGTGGTATCTGCCGGCCACAGCAATGCAACCTATGAAGAAGCAATAAGAGGCTTTGAGTGGGGCATTCAGACAGTGACTCATTTGTTCAACGGAATGTCCCAGCTGCATCACCGCGATCCGGGGCTGCCGGGTGCTGCATTTGCTTCGGACAATGTAATGGCCGCCATTATTGCAGATGGAATACATGTCCATTTCCGGATGGTTGCACTGGCAAAAAAATTTATGAAGGAAAGGCTCTTTCTGGTAAGTGATGCAGTCGAAGAAAACCTGCAGGGGATAAATAATATTCATGTCAGGAAAAAAGACAGATTTACTCTTCCTGACGGTACCCTTTCAGGATCAGTATTAAGCATGATGGCAGCAGTAAAGAACTGTGTGGAACACGCCTCCATAACAACGGACGAAGCCCTCAGAATGGCATCGCTTTATCCTGCACGCCTTCTGAACCTCCCTGACAGAGGCCTAATAGATAAAGGATACAGGGCCGATCTGATAGTCTTCGATAAGAATTTTGAAATTAAATCGGTTTATCTGAAAGGTAAATTAAGTAATAAATAAAATTTCACCTATATGGAGTATAAGTATAAGCAGGTCTTTATCTCTTTGATCCTGGTAATTGTTATTTTATCATGCGGGAACTCAGGACAGAAAACAGGAAATGCCTCAGACTCTCAAGGCAGGTCTGAAGCAGCATTGAGCTTAAAAAATGATAATTTCGTATACAACCTTGGCGCTGTAATCAGAGGTGATACCACAAAGAAAGAGATCGCCCTTGTCTTTACGGGTGATGAATTTGCGGACGGCGCAGCATTCATAACAAAAACCCTGAAAGAGCATTCGATAAATGCATCATTCTTTTTCACAGGCAATTATTACAGGAATAAGGAATTTGCAGAAGGAATAAGAAAACTTCACAGCAGTGGCAACTATATGGGAGCTCACTCCGACAGGCATCTTTTATATTGTGACTGGGAGAAACGGGACAGTCTGCTTGTCACCAGGCAGGAATTCCTTGAAGATCTGAAAAACAACTATTCTGAGATGAAGAAGCACGGTATCATGGCCGGTGAAGCCCGTTTCTTTCTTCCACCTTATGAGTGGTATAACGATTCCATTTCGTTGTGGACGGCACAGGCAGGGTTGCAGTTGATAAATTTCACCCCGGGTACCAGAAGCAACGCAGATTATACTTATCCCGAAATGGGAGAAAGATATGTGGGAAGCGAGGAGATTCTTGATTCTGTTCTCAGCTTTGAGGCAGGTTCTTCAAACGGGATGAACGGATTCATCCTGCTTGTACATATAGGCACCCATCCTGGACGAACAGACAAGTTCTACAAATATCTCCCCGGCCTCATTAAGGAATTAAAAAACAGGGGATATCGGTTTGTAAGAATCGACGAAATGCTTGCATGATCAATACAGGTTGAAAATTATATATTATGACTGTTCTGGGAATAGATCTCGGAGGCACAAAGCTTGCCGCATCAATTTTCTCCGGGGAGGGAAATGTTCTGAGAAGTGAAAACAAAGCTATCGGGTCACTAAAGAGGGCGGAAGTAGGAGCGTTGATCAGTCAGGTTGTTCTTGATATGATTGGCGTATCAGATTCCATGGGTGACAGGGTAAAGGCTATAGGTGTTTCCGTTCCCGGCATAAGTTTCTCAGGCAAGGGAACAGTATGGGCTCCCAATATACCTGGATGGGAGAACTATCCCCTGCTGGACGAACTGACGGGGGTGTCAGGAGATATACCTGTAACTATTGACAGCGACAGGGCATGCTACATACTCGGTGAAGTATGGCAGGGTAATGCCAGAGGTTGCAGGGATGCTGTATTCCTTGCTGTTGGTACAGGCATAGGGGCTGGCATACTTGTCGATGGACGCATTTTGAGGGGAAGCAGCGATATTGCAGGCAGTGTGGGATGGATGGCATTGAACAGACCTTTTGATGACCGGTACTCAGGCTGCGGTTTTTTTGAATATCATTCATCGGGTGAAGGCATCGGGAAGGTCGCAAGACAATACCTCAGAGAACAGGAGGATTATTCAGGGGAACTCTCGTCAAGGAGAGTCGAAGAGATTACCTCGCACGATGTCTTTGCAGCATACCATATGAATGATCCTCTGGCAAAAAAGATCATTCATGAATGTGTCGGATATTGGGGTATGGCAGTCGCAAATCTCGTGAGCCTTTTAAATCCGGAAAAGATTATTTTTGGGGGAGGAGTTTTCGGCCCTGCAAAAGCTTTATTGCCGGCAATAAGGGAAGAAGCGGAAAAATGGGCGCAGCCTGTCAGTATGAAGCAGGTAACTCTTGACACCTCAGGCCTCGGTGGTGACGCGGGAGTTTATGGTGCGGGTTATCTTGCTCTGAAAAGTATTATTGGGAATAACAACTTATTCGATAAAAATGTACAGTAAAAAATTGGTTTTCTGGGCTGCCTGCCTTGGAATTCTTCTGTTCGGCATTGCACTCATCACACTGGGCTCGGTTACGCCGGATCTTAAAATTAAACTGGACCTGACAGAAATAGAATCAGGTACCCTTTTTTCAATACTTCCTTTCGGTATACTGATTGGCTCAGTACTTTTCGGTCCGGTGGTTGATAAATTCGGGTACAGGCTCCTCCTTGCTGTTTCGTGCATCTTGCTCTTTGCAGGATTTGAAGGTGTTGCCTATGCTGTTGATCAGAAAATTCTCAAGATCTGCATATTTCTGATAGGCCTTGGAGGAGGGGCGGTGAATGGAGCTACAAACGCCCTGGTGGCAGATATAAGTGACAATGACAAGGCGGCCAACCTGAGCCTGTTAGGAGTTTTTTTTGGCATCGGGGCACTCGGCATGCCGCTTATTCTCGGGCTGCTTCGTTCAACTCTTAGTTTTGAAACCATCGTAGCCGCTGTAGGAATTCTGACTCTGGCAACAGCAATATTGTTCCTGATGCTCAGATTTCCCCCGCCCAAACAGGCAAGAGGATTCCCCCTGAAACGAAGCCTGTCGCTGGTAAAAGACCCCGTCATTCTGTTGATAGCATTTTTTCTTTTCTTTCAGAGCAGCTTTGAGGGTATCCTGAATAACTGGACAACAACATATCTTATTAATCACATGTCGGTTCCTCAAAACAGTGCATTATACGGTCTGTCTCTTTTTGTTGCCGGCATGGTGGTGATGCGATTGCTTCTGGGAAGCATATTCAGATCTGCCACGACAGTGAAAATCATGACCTCTTCCTTTGCGCTGATATTTGTGGGACTTATAATTATGAAAGCCTGTATTTCAGTTATTACAGCGATGGCAGGATTGTTTCTGCTTGGAGCAGGCCTGGCGGGAGGATTTCCTGTGATGCTTGGCTTAACGGGAGCAAGATTCAGCGATCTTTCCGGTACAGCATTCAGCTTTGTTCTGGCAATAGCTCTTATCGGAAATATGCTGATTAATTACGGAATGGGGGTAATTGCACAGAATTACGGTATAGAGCATCTTTTAAATGTAGCATCCGGTGAACTTGTGATAATGATAGTGTTGTTCTTTGTCATAATAGGTAAAGCGGAGCGAACCAATAATTAAATATTTAACTATTAATACACTTTTAAACATGTTAGCGAAAGAATGGCTGAAAAATGCCCGTGATGTAATGAACCGGATTGAAGAAACGCAAATGGAGAACATCCGGAAAGCTGCCGAATTAATGGCTGATACCATTGAAATTAACAGGTGGGTCCATACTTTTGGATGCGGCCATGCAACATTGCCCATCGAAGAAATGTATCCCAGAATAGGTGGATTTGTAGGATTCCATCCGATGATAGAGCTGCCTCTTACTTTCTTTACCCGCATAACCGGCGAAATGGGAGTTCACCAGTTTGTATTCCTTGAACGCGTCGAGGGCTATGGAATTGAAATAATGAAGGGCTATGATTTTGACAGTAAAGATATTATGTGGCTTTTTTCACATTCAGGAATCAATAATGTCAATATTGATGTTGCCCTGGAGGCAAAGAAAAAAGGTATGAAGGTAATAGTATTTGGTTCTGCAGCCGAGGCCAAAGGGAAAAAAACCAGGCACTCATGCGGGAAGACAATATTTGAACTTGCCGACCTTGTGGTGGATACCTGTGCACCGCTCGGCGATGCTTCGGTAACGCTTAAGAATCACATTGACAGGATCGGACCTGTTTCAACAATGGCCTTCATCACCTGTGTCTGGATGACAATAACCACCGTTGCCGAAATACTTGCTGAAAGAGGGGTGAAACTGTATATCCATCCGTCGCATAACATTCCGGGCGACGGTACAGCCAGGGAGAGGCTCGATGAAGCACTTGCTGAATACAAAAGAAGGATAAGAGGAGTCTAGCTCTTTTGCTGGTGTATGACTCTCTGGGGGAAAGGTATTTCAATACCCTCCCTGTCGAAAGCCACCTTAAGCCGTTTACGAAGCTCCCCGGTTACCTCCCACTGCCTGAGCGGTTTGGTTTCTCCCAGTATCTTTACAACTATTGCGGAGTCGGCAAACTCATTGACCCTTAGAAACTGAGGTGCCTTGATGATATAGTCTTTGAAGACGGGATCAGCAGCCAGTTCGTTACCGGTCCTGTTTATTACTTCAATAAGGTGTTCCAGATTGGTATCATAGGCAATTCCTATTTCCAGGTTCACCCTTGCAAAATCTTTTGAAAGATTTGATACTAACGTTACAGATCCGTGATTTATGTGGTGAACCGTTCCGTCAAGATCCCTTAAAGTGGTCTTCCTCAAAGTTATATCCTGAACTAATCCTCCGGTACCGTCAATGTTTACAACATCTCCAATCCGGTACTGATTTTCAAGAATGAGAAACAGACCTGTAATTACATCCTTTATCAGGTATTGTCCGCCAAATCCCACAGCTACACCCAAAATACCCGCACCTGCAAGCAGCGGACCAATTTTCAGTCCTGCTTCCTGAAGGGCCATCAGGATTGCAAGGACAATAATGATTATTCTTAACGCACCGTTGAAGATATGGATCAGGGTATCTTCACGCTTTTTTTCCGCTTCTTCAGACATAGTATCATCAGGAATAACCGCAACTCTGACGGCTTTGGCAATTATTCCGGCGATTATTTTGTTGACGATATAGGCTAAAACAACAATAATCAGGATTTTTATCCCATGACTTAGAAGCCATGGTACAACCTGCTCTGACCATTTTGTCAAAACATCTTCCAAACCAAATGATTCCATAGTATTACATTTTGTTCAGACGGTAATATATAAAAAATATTATAAAAGGACTAAAACGGATGTTTTTAAGGCCCCTGTGGTTTTACAATTCTGAAACGGTTTTATTTGCCATTGAATGCGTGAATGTCATAAATAATACCGGATGTTTACCGAAAGCAATTAGTTTCTATATTCGCAGTTTCAACCGTTAACCTGGGCCACTGTACGTTTTTAATGACGGCAATTCTTATATATTAAATAAATGAATATGAAGCAGTCAGATCTGGCACATAAGTTTCTTAATTATATCAACCTTGAAAGCGAGGTTGATGACTTCAGGAAGATCCATGATGTCATAGAAAGGGATCTGGTTTTCAAAGGCACCAACCTGTGGATACTTGTTTTTGCCATAATTGTTGCCTCTGTCGGATTGAACATGAACTCCACCGCGGTAATAATCGGTGCCATGCTCATCTCTCCTCTTATGGGCCCTATTAATGGCATGGGATACAGTATTGCCACGTATAATTTCCCTCTTTTCAGGAAGGCGCTCAAGAATTTTTCTTTTGCAGTTGCGGCAAGTCTTCTGGCTTCCACGGCATATTTTGCCATGAGCCCCATTTCTACTGCTCATTCTGAATTGCTCGCCCGTACAAGTCCTACCATTTACGATGTTTTGATTGCTTTTTTCGGCGGGCTGGCAGGAATAGTGGCAACAAGCAGCAAACAGAAAGGAAATGTAATACCGGGGGTCGCTATTGCAACCGCTTTAATGCCTCCCCTTTGTACTTCAGGATACGGATTGGCTACCGGGCAGTTTGAATATTTCTTCGGAGCTATTTACCTTTTTACAATCAACACAGTATTCATCGCCATTTCTTCAGTGGTTGTCTCCCAGATTCTGAAATTCCCAATCACAACACTGGTCGATAATGCGCAAAAAGTAAGGGTGAACAGGTGGATCTCGGTGATCATAAGCCTGGTACTGATACCAAGCATTTATTTCGGGTACAAGCTTGTTCAGCAGGAACGGTTCAACGAGAATGCATCGCGCTACATCGATAATGTTTCGCTTGTCGAGGGAAATTTCCTGCTTAAATATGAAATAAAGCCGAACCTGAAAAGGATCAAGCTGGTCTACGGAGGCTCAACGCTTACTGAAGTTCAAAAAGAAACAATCAGAAATAAGGCGGCAAATTTCTCTATTGAGGATGCAGAAATTGATTTTCAGCAGGGCCTGTCATTTGATGCTCTTACAACCCATTCAAGTGAGGTTGATAATCTGAGGTTTGAAGTCAACAGGCTAAATCTCATGCTCCAGGAAGCTAACAGTATATTAGACAGCATTAATGAAAAAAAATATGTAGGCAAGGCCCTGCTGAGCGAGATAAAGATATTACATCCGGAAGTTATATATTGCTCATATTCAGATGCATATCTGTTCGGAGATACATTGCCTGAACCAGAGAAAAATGCACTGGTAATCTTCAAACTCAGCGGGAATAAATTCTCTGACAGTGACAGGGAAAGAGTGCACAGATGGCTTATGGCAAGACTTAATACCGAAAAAGTAAAAGTATTTTATGAACATTAGAATCATCTGATCTTTTTTACCCCTGACTTCTTCAGGAGATAAAAGAACAGAAGATAGAGGAGGAACGGCATAAACAGATTTATGATTGTTATTGCTATAAAACCACTCCCGTATACAAACAATACTGAAAGGAAAATAAAAACCGTATTGACCCCCAATGACTTGATCATGGCATCTGTCCTGAGCTGTTTATACACGTCCCGTTCATTCTTTTCCTTTGAGAGGACGAGCATTACCAATCCCGACAATAATAGCAGGATTATTGTTTCATCGGCAAAGTTTGTTTTAAACACGGCGAAAAACCTGGGTTCAACATATGAGGAAAAAATTGCCAGCACCGGAACCTCAAATCTCAGTTCGGCCAGAAAGTACAATGCTGTAAGGGCCAGGGAGATGACTACTATAATCAATCCGGTTATTTTATACTTATATGATAGCAGCAATTTCAGTGATTGTTAAAGTATGATTACCATTTTGCTAACTGGTCATTACCCCAGAACATAAGTTTTGTAAGCATCCCAAACCTCCTTTTTTCTTCTCTGGGCATTTCATCATATAATCTCCTTGCAACAGGTTCCCATTTTTCTGCCAGAGGTCTTGTTTTTGCAGCCAGCTCTTCGGCTGATTCGGGGTGACTCAGATGAGTTGATCTTACACCTTCTGTTTTAGTGATATTGACAATTGCCTCAGGCACATCCAGGAATGGGCATGGCATCAGGAAATTTTTTGAGAAGGGTTTATGCTGCCTGAATTTCTTGAAAAATGGTGAGCGCATTGCGTCCGTAAGGGACATGTCGTGGATATTTACATCTGAATAATGGCAGAAAGCACAGGGTTCAAGGTCGCCGTTGGCATTGATATGCGCAAAGTCATTTCCTGCAGCTACACAGCCAATTGATTTATGTCCGCTGTTAGGGAAATCAATAATGATGAATTTATTTTTTTTCTGATAATCTTCAATTTTTTGCTTTACATATGCACGCTGGTCTGCATTACAGCACAGACTTAAGTCAGCATTGCTGCCAATAGGCAGATATGTGAACATCCAGCCAAACCAGGCTCCTTTTTCCCGCAAAAAATCCAGAAATTCATCGCCAGAAACAGTGAGGTAATTTTGAGAATGATAACAGATTGAGAATCCGAAGCCCAGATCCCTGCTTTTCAGCAGATCCATTGCAGCGACAACCTTATCGTATGTTCCTGCTCCCCGCCGCATGTCTGTCTCTTCTCTGAAACCTTCAATGCTCAGATAGACATTCAGGTTACCCAGTCGCACCATTTCGTCGGCAAACGTTTCATCGATAAGGGTGCCGTTTGTAAATATTCCAAAAGTCAGCCGGTTGTGTTTTTCGCATAACCTCAGGATATCGTTCTTTCTCATAAGAGGTTCGCCCCCGGTCATAAGTATTTCAATGACGCCTATTTTTTTTGCTTCGGTCAGAAGCTCGTCCAGTTTCTCATACGACAGGTTGGTGTTACTGTTATAGTCTGCCGCCCAGCATCCTTTGCATTTAAGGTTGCATGCACTGGTCGGATCGATCATTAAAAGCCTTGGAAGTACAGTACGGTGCTTTCGGTTCAGATAAAGCCTGTTGGGAATATAAAAGAGCCCGTCGATAGTTAAAAAATCAAACAGGCTCTTTACCTCAAAATACCGATACAGTTTATAGACAAAATTTTTATGATGAGGATACCCGGGGATCTTTTTCTTTTCTCCCCCAATATATAGGTATTTCATTCAGAGCAGTGTTTGTTAACGAAAAATGTCCCGGAAAACCTAATCATTCATGGCGCTGGCATAAACCGGGAATGTTGCTGTGGTATTATCATCAAATGTGAATTCTACTGCGACGAGTCCAAACCTGTGGTTGGCCCAGTAAACAGTTTTTTTCACACCAAACTTGTTCGTGTTTTCTTCAACCTCCATAGTCTTGATCAGCATACCGCCCCAGAAAAAGTCATTGTCGGTCGATTTACTGACAACAGTTCTTTGTTTGCCCCCATTGATCGTATAGGTATCTCCGACCTCCGAGTCATACTTTACTATAACCCCGGGTTCAAATCCATTTATGCTCTCAATGCCTTCGGTAGTAATTCTTAACTCTACTTCACTTACGGTAACATTGTTCCCGTTGATTTCTGCCTGCGGATGGTTTGACAGGATATTCTTTATTGTACTGTTTGTGATTACAGCAGTTCCTGTAAAAGAAGAAACACCGTTTTTGAGCGATACCACTGATGCCTCTATTGAGCTTACTCCGGCAATGGTACCGGAAGATGATTCAATAATAACACCTACCTCACCAATTGGTGATTGCCCTCCTCCGAGCGTGTCCAGTTTATCCTTGTTGCAGGAAGAAAAAACTATTAAGCTGAAAATCACAAATCCGAACAGTTTTGTTTTCATAGAATGATCAATATTTATGGTTTGAAAATTAGCAGCCAAAAATATCAAAATTCATATGATTATTGCAAACATTTTGACGAAGGGAATAGTTTTTTTGAAAAATTAACTTTTCAGTGCATTTCAATATTACATGAGCCGAGACCGGCTCTGAAATAATTGAACTGAACGTCAGGATGGTCAGCCAGCAAAGACATTGGCACAGAGCTGTCAGTGATCTTTTTGCTGATCATAAGGGCTGTAAGTCTTTGTCCGAAGGCATTGTCATGGGTTCCTGCATGCCATATTGATACTTTTTCAGCTTTCCAGGTCTCAACAGGACCAACAGTAATTGCTTTAAGAGGAATGTCTGTTACCACGCCTCCTCCGCTTGTTCTGGCATTCTGCATGCATGTTACAGGGTGCAGATCTACAATGCGTGTGGCAAGTTTCCTGTATTCATCCGGAGAAGGGGGTTCATCTGCAAACCTTCCTTCCCTTCTTACCGGATCATTGAATGCCCAGTGTTTTGTTTCACCCTGGCCACCCTGCATGACAGCACACCGGATGCCTGATTCCCAGGTTTTAATGTATTCAGATGTGTCGGCTTTCGGAAAATGAAGATTTGTTTCCGGCATCATGAGTTTCTTATCAATACGGCTGAAGCATAATTCCATGTCGGCCCGCTCGAAAGAAAGGGGATGGGTAATGCCAGCCTCTTTGCCGTTTATTAACCATTCATCCATTCCCCAGAAATGGGCATTTTTCAGATTTATCTTCAGTTCGTTTACCAGCCGGGCAACAAGAGGAAGGTGCTCTGTCGGACCTATAGGGCCGCATATTCCGACAGGCTCATCGGGAGTGGCCTGCTTCCATGAAGTAATATATTCAAGGGCTTCAGCAAGATAAAAATCTTCGAGGGTATCATAGATAAATATCCTGAAACCTTCTCTTGAAAGCCCGGAGAGGGACTCCGGTGTGAGCCGTGCAGCATCCTTAAGGAGCTCTTCGTCGAGAGTTGTATAATCCCACCAGTCAGGGGCAAGCATACTTGATTTCCTTGGCATATTCAGAATGCAACTATCAGAGGTTAATTGAACTAAAATGTTGTATTAAGCGGAGGTACTATCATTCAGAGAAGGATCCTAATCAACTTTAATGTTATTCTCTGCTGATCTGTCAGCGGCAAAGATCAGCTTGTGGGTAACCATAGCATCGGCAAGGCTTGTCAACGGCATTTCCTTATTTTCACCGACAGCTTTGAAGAAAGCCTCAAACTGTGTCTGGTAAGGGTGATCCGAGACATCGCCCGAATCGAGCAGTTTCATTGATAATTCGCTCCATTTGTTTTTATCCAGGCCTTTGATCTGAGTGGAGAAAAACTTGTTATCGAGAAGCGATCCTTCACTGCCCACCAGGTGGAAATGGAAATAATAAGGCTGGATGCAATCTATCACGGAGGCTACTTTGCCGACCGCCCCGTTCCTGAACTTCACTATGGTAACTGAAGTACCCGGGTATTCATATTTCCTGAAATCATCATTTGAGGAAAATGCCGTCATACTCTGAACCGATTCCGCCTCGCTGTCCATACACAGAAGAAGAGCATCCATGGCATGACATCCGGCCGACAACAGTGAACTTCCCGCAGCATCCTTTTTTGTATTCCATCTGAACTGGCTGTACCATGGGCCTATGCCATGATAATAATCAACTTCCCCGTAATGTATTTTGCCCAGGAATCCTTTGTCAATAATTGATTTGACAGCCATAAGCTGGCTTGAAAACCTGCACTCAAAGCAAACACATGTTTTTACACCGGCTGCCCTGACTGCTTCTTCAACAGCAAGACAATCGTCCCACGTAAGAGCTATGGGTTTCTCGATTATTAGATGCTTGCCGGCCCTGGCTGCCGCAACAGCCTGTTTTGCGTGCTCGGCAGGGTAGCTGCATACAGACACGGCCTGGATGTCAGCATTTCTTAACATTTCGTTGAGATCGTCATAACAGTCGATCTTACAGCCATGTCTGGCACTGATTGCTGCCGGATCAAGCTTCCGTGATGAGCATAGTGCAGTGACCTGGGCCATCCCTGTATTATTTATTGCGGTAATGTGGGCTCCTGCTGCCCAGCTGTAACCAATGATCCCGACATTGAATTTTTTCATGTTTTTCATCTTGCCAATTACTCAAATATATCCAATTTTATTTGGAAATTCAATTCCATTGATCAGTGTTCATTCTCAGGGCTGTCAATGAACATCAGTTTATCCGGATGGATTGCAGCAGGTAAGGACAGCACCGTTTTTAAGCTCAGGTCTGAACACAAATTATGGGATTTTTTAGTATATCTTTGTAAAAAACAGCAGATTGATACCTGATATTACACCATGATCACTTCACGCGATTAAATATCAGCTTATGGTAAACCGGATTGCATACCTGTTGATCGTTGTTAATTTCATCTTTTCCGGATGTTCCCGGGATGAAAATAAACCCCTTGTATTCAAACCTGTCGACCTTGATGTCTTCAGCAAAAACCACAGAGGATTCAATCTGCTTGGCAAATATGATGTCGGATGGTCGAATGATGGCTTTAGTGAGGAGGACTTCATTATTATTCGTGACCTGGGATTTAACTTTGCCAGGCTCCCGCTCGATTACCGGACTTACACCCGGGCAGGAAACTGGGATATCTTTATTGAAGACGAAGTTGAGGAAATAGACCAGGCTGTCAGATGGGGAAAGGAATACGGGGTTCACGTGTGCATCGATTTGCACAGAGCTCCCGGGTACTGTATCAATCCGGCAACCCTTCCCGCTAATCAGGATCTTGATCTATGGACCAGTCCGGTTGCCCAGAAGGCCTATCTCAACCACTGGAGGTTTTTTGCTGAGAGATACAGTGACATTCCTTACGAAGAGCTGAGCTTTAACCTGCTGAATGAACCCGGGGATATTGATGAGAACATTTATGCCGGCCTTATGAGGAAGGCAGTCACGATGATTCAGAATATTAATCCCGACAGGATTATTTTCGTTGATGGCCTGAAGTGTGGTCGCGAACTTGTCCTGACGATGAAAAATGACAAGAATATTATCCAGTCAGTACATGCGTATGATCCTTTCACTCTTACTCATTACAAGGCAGGCTGGGTTGAGGGCTCGGATACCTGGCCCCTGCCTGTATGGCCACTGACAGATATTTCTCATTACCTTTTTGGCCCTTGGCAGCCCGATTACCAGTCATCGCTGGTACTGGAAGGAGATTTTGCATCGGGAACTGAAATTTCCATAAATGTACAACAGGTGTCAAACAGGTCATTAATGCGTATAAGTCTTGATGATCAGGAAGTATATAGCAAATTGTTCTTATGCGGTCCCGATCCGGGAGAGGACTTCACAAAGATAATTAATACTCAGTGGGGTTATCAGAACATCTCGGGAAAGGATTACAAAACAGTATTGCCGTCGGACGGTCAGCGCCTTATATTCAGGAATACTGAAGGCGACTGGATGACATTTAACAGGATAACTCTGAAATCGGAAGATGAGGAAATTGTGATAATACCGGGTAATACAAAATGGGGATCACTTCAGGATTCATATACCATAACTTCAGAGGGTACCGTAACCGGCTCCGATGGAAAACCCTCATTGGGCCTTGGAGGTCTGACAGGCACTCTGGAAATGGCCAAACGGGAAAAAATCCCGGTAATGATCCAGGAATTCGGAGTGTTTAACCAGACTCCTCACGATGTCACAATTGATTATCTCAATGATCTTGTAAAAGTCTTCAGGGATTATGATATTGGTTATGTCATGTGGAACATGACCGGCAGTATGGGAATCATTAACAGTGGCCGCACAGATTGTGTTTATGAACAATACCGGGGTGAACAACTTGACAGGGCAATGACAACCATTCTGCAGGGCAATGGTAAATGATCATATCATTACTGTTTATCCTTCTTTCTGGCATACGTATGTTTATTAACTTTTAATAAATCGGGAAATGAGAAATCTTTTAATTATCATTTTACTTGCGGCCACAGGCATTTCAATGGCCATGCATTTTACCGGAAGAGGCAAAAATGAACAGGTACTTACGTCCAAAACAGTAACTCAGGTTGCCGTTATTGTCAGGGATATCGACAAAGCCCGGCATGCCTGGGCTGAAGTTCTCGGTGTTCCTGTACCTGAAGCAGGTATTGCGGAAGGTCACTCATCGAGGCCAACCCGCTACAAGGGAGATCTGTCAGACGCTAAGGCGTTGCTGGCATTCATCTCAATGGACAATCTGCAGATCGAGATTATCCAGCCTCTTGGAGGAAAAAGCACCTGGCAGGATTATCTTGACCGGTATGGCGAGGGTATTCACCATATAGCCTTCCAGGTTAAGGATATAAACAACATGGAGAAAAAATTCGCTCTTCAGGGTATGCCCGCAGTAATGAACGGGGGCTGGGACGGCGGAGCATACAGTTACATTGACGCAACCTCAAAACTGGGTTGTGTGCTGGAATTGCTTGAAAACTACAGGTAAATTAATTTCCTAAGGCTAATCACCATATGCCTGCGCAAAAATCAGTGATCACCAAATAAAAATTCGGTTCAAATAATTGAAGGATACTCATTCGCGGTGGTGAGGATCCCTCAGTTTCCTCAGAGCCTTTCTTCTTGTGGCAGGCTGTTCCAGCCATCGGTCACAAGCTTTAATCCGCTGTTAATATCACGGGTAAGTTCAATAATTATTTCTTTCTCATCCCCTGGCATCAGGGTGAAGTAATTATCTGAGAAATATGAAGGCAGGACTGTCTCATTTTTCATATCGGTAATTTTCAGCCTTATAAAAAAAGCTGTTTCATTACCCGTATTTGACACCCTCACAGATCCATTTTTCCCATCAGCCATTGTGGTAACGGTTTTGAGCTTTACTTCTGACAAATCGTTAAGCCTCTCGTATGATTTTGGTTTTACCGTGAGCCAGTAAATGTTTTCATCGATAATATCCTCCTTGTCTTTCAACAGGAGCTTCAGGAAGTAAACTTCATCATTATATCCAGGCAGTACTACTTTATCGAGAAGGATAAGTTCATGAGGATCAAGTTTTACAGAAGATACTTTTTCAGAAATAATTTTTCCACGCATGTCATAAAGAATAACACTGGCTTTGAGATCTTTTGTTTTCACGGCAGTCTGGTTGAGCACACAGACAACCGAATCGTTGAGGTTGAGCTGGATATGCACCGGTGCAGCAGCGTGTTTGAAACCAAAGTAGCCGCCGGTGTAATCGAGGTAATAATCGTAGAAAAATCCGCGAAGGGCTGTCCATGGATTCTGGTTTTTCCAAACCAGCATACCGGTATACCAGTCCCACATCTTATGGTTAAAAGCTTCCTGGAGCGCACGGTATTGCTCATAGCTTACTATCTGGGCCTTAAAGCAGAAATCGCGGATATCTTTCACTTTGCCGTAACGGTCGGGGAAGTCAAACAGAGGAAGATACTTATGATAGGACCATGATCCTGATGCCCTGGGGCTTGTGGGAGGTGTTAATTCATTTTCCGGAATTATCTTTATCAGTCCGTCATAGTTTGGTATTCCTATTGAGCCCGTTTCGGGGTTGAAGGGAAAGGACCGCTCGGTGAATATTTTTTCAGGCTCCCTTATTCCGTACGGACCGTCGCCTACACCTCCGATCACGTTGGTCATAAGTTTGGGAGAAGTTGACATATCGAGAAAAAACCTTGAAGGGTCGAAGGACGGAAATACATTTTCTTCAAGAGCTTTGAGTATGTCCGGGGGAGGATATGTTTCGTTACCTCCACACCAAAGGTAGAGTGAAGGGTGATTTCTGAGCATTTTGATCTGGTCGGCGAGAGACTCAAGGAAAAGCCTGTGATTGTCCGGATAAGCTTTCCTTCTTGCCTGCGATTCCTTTTTTAAAGGATCGTTCCACTCACCGTTACAGTCACCGGTGATCCAGATATCCTGCCAGACCAGAATGCCGTATTTATCGCATGCATCATAGAATTCAGGTCTTTCGGTCAGTCCTCCTCCCCATACCCTGATCATGTTCATATTCATGCCGGCGTGCAGTTTTACCTCAGCCTCATAACGCTCCCGGGTCAGTCTTAGAAGAGCATCAGATGCGATCCAGTTTCCGCCTTTTATGAATACTTTCTGCCCGTTTACCGTAAACACCTGCCCCGTGATCTTTTCATCGAAATAGTTACCTGTTTCTCTGATGCCGAAAGTCACGATCTCGGAATCGATAACCGATCCGTCTGCCCCGGCAAAATTGATTTTCATTTCATATAAGGGCTGGTCACCCATACCAT
>Ga0334882_1001894_pt1 | contig 23268 bp, 18 predicted proteins | sample GraSluR1_MG_5_FD_207226 | JGI IMG/M metagenome (GOLD analysis project Ga0334882, IMG submission 207226) | Sludge microbial communities from methane-producing bioreactor in Wageningen University, Netherlands - Granular Sludge_15_04-R1 | ecosystem: Engineered > Bioreactor > Anaerobic >...
CGGCGCCGCTTTGCCCGAGGCCGCCCTGATCGGCAACCTCGTTGCCTCGATCACCATCCAGCAGCTCGCGACCACGGGCACCGCCCACGCGGATCAACTGCCCGAGCGCCTCGCCATGTGGGCCCGGCAACGCGGGTAGCGATCGAGCAGCGCGCCGGCGCTCCGACGTGTCGCGGGGTCGCGCACGGGCATTCAGGAGCCGTTGCGTAAGAGCCCCACCAGCAGGCTGGCATTGTGCCCGCCAAACCCGAAGCTGTTCGACATGGCCACCGCGATCCGCCGATCGCGTGCCTCGTTGGGGGTGTAGTCGAGGTCGCAGGTCGGGTCGGGGGTGTCGAGGTTGATCGTCGGGGGGATGCGACCGTCGCGCAGGGCCAGGATCGTGAGCACCAGCTCGACCCCTCCGCTGGCTCCCAGCAAGTGCCCGAGTTGGCTCTTGGTGCTCGATATGCTCAGTTGGCGAGCGTGGTCTTTGAAGACGGTTTTGATGGCCGCGGTCTCGGCCTGATCGCCCAGCATTGTGCTCGTGCCGTGGGCGTTGATGTAGCCCACCTCGGCGGGGTCGATCTGGCCGTCCTCGAGGGCATTGGCCATGGCGCGGGCCGCGCCGACGCCGTCCTTGTCGGGCTGGGTGATGTGGCTGCCGTCGGCCGTCACGCCGAACCCGAGCATCTCGGCGTAGATCCTGGCGCCGCGTGCCTTGGCATGTTCGAGCTCTTCGAGCACGACCAGGCCGGCGCCCTCGCTGAGGACGAAGCCGTCGCGATCGGCGTCGAAGGGGCGGCTGGCGCGGGCGGGCTCGTCGTTTCGCTCGGAGAGGGCCCGCATCGCGCTGAAGGCGGCCATTCCCAGCGGAGTCACGGCGGCTTCGCTCCCACCGGTGATCATCACGTCGGCGGCGTCGTTGCGGATCGTGCGCATCGCGTCGGCCACGGCGTTCGACGCGCTGGCGCAAGCCGTGGCCACGGCCGTGTTGGGCCCGGTCAGGCCAAACTGGATCGAGACCTGCCCGCTGCCCGCGTTCGACATCATCTTGGGCACCGTGAAGGCCGAGACCTTGGCGGGGCCTCGTTCGATCATTCGGGTGTGCTGCACTTCGATTTCGCGAAGCCCGCCGACGCCCGATCCCAGAATGACGCCGCAACGGGAGACGTCGGTCTTCGAGAAGTCGATGCCCGAATCGCGGACCGCGTCGATGGCGGCCACCATGGCGAACTGCGCGAAGCGGTCGAGCTTCTTGGCCTCTTTGGGGCCCATGTACCCGTCCATCGACCAATCGCAAATCTCCCCCCCGATCTGGGATCGGAAGAAAGACGCATCAAATCGCTCGATGAGGCGGATCCCGCTCTCTCCGCTGCAGATGCGAGTCCACAGATCTTCCACCCTGCAACTGAGCGAAGTGACCGCACCGAGCCCGGTTACGACGACGCGGCGTTTCATGGAAGCTAGTCGGATTCCTGGTCTTCTCGGTTGCCGGCGACGGCGGCCTCGATGTGGTCGATAGCCTGCCCCACCGTTTGGATCTTCTCCGCCGCGTCGTCCGGGATGTTGATGTCGAACTCTTCCTCGAGCTCCATCACCAACTCGACCGTATCGAGCGAGTCGGCCCCCAGGTCGTTCACGAAGGAGGTTTCGCGGCTGATCTGGTCCTTGCTGACACCCAACTGTTCACCGACGATATCAATCACTCGTTCTTCAACTGAGGCCACCGTACCGGTCCTCCTAATTGTCACGCCTCTTGTGACGGGGCACGGCCCCGCCGTTGTTACACCGTATTCGCCTACTCGCCAGAAAGCGTCCCGACGGTGCAGCCCGCCCGCCTTGCTGGTAGCCTAACAAAAATAGCGACTTTTCCGCCCCGTGTCTATACTTGCGTGGGCAGGAATTCCGTCGCACGCCCCCCCTTTCAGACGGTCAGCCCGCCGTCGACCACCAACACGTGGCCGGTAATGAAGCCGGCCGCATCGCTGGCCAGGAACAGAACCGCGTCGGCCACGTCGCGGGGCTCTCCCAGCCGGCCCAGGGGGGTCCGCTTCTTGACGTCTTCGAGCAGTTCGTCGCCGAGCTTGGCGGCCATCTCGGTGGCGATGAAGCCGGGGGCCACCGCGTTGACGGTGATGTTGCGCCCGGCCAACTCCCGCGACGCGGTTCGCGTCAGCCCGATCACGCCGGCCTTCGAGGCCGAATAGTTGATCTGGCCGGGATTGCCCATCATCCCCGACACGCTCGCGATGTTGATGATCCGCCCGCGGCGCCCCTTCATCATCGGCCGCGAAGCGGCCCGGGTGAACAGGAACGTTCCCCGCAGGTTCACGGCGATGACCGAGTCGAACTGGTCGTCCTTCATCCGCATCAGCACGTTGTCGCGGGTGATGCCGGCGTTGTTGACCAGGATCTGGAGGCCGCCCCATTTCTTGACCACCGCGTCGACGACCGCGCCCACCCGCTCGCCGTCGGTCACGTCGCAGGCGAACGGCTCGGCCGCGCCCCCGTCGGCGCGAATGCGGTCGACGGTCTGGGCGAGGCTTTCGGCGTTGACGTCGACGCAGGCGACCTTGGCCCCGCAGGCTGCCAGGCCGACGCTGATCGCCTGGCCCAATCCGCGGGCTGCGCCGGTCACGATGGCGATCTGCCCGCCCAAGTCGGTCGAAATACGCGTCGGACTCGCTTCGCTCATATCGCTGCTTCCCGTTGGCATCCCGACATCGGTCGGGTCGTTCCCAATGCGCGGCCCGCGGCCGCGTCACACCTCGACGCATTGGCAGGAGACCTTGCGGTCGATCCGGCGCAACAGCCCTCGGAGCACGCGCCCCGGGCCGACCTCGTAAAACGTGTCGAACCCCAAGCCGATCAGGTGGCGCATCGAGTCTTCCCAACGGACCGGCTGAAGCACCTGCCGCACCAGCAGCCGCCGGATCTCCTCGGGGTCGTCGTGGGGCCGGGCGTCGACGTTCGAGATCACCGGGATCTTCGGCTTTTGCATGGCCACACCCGCAAGCGCCTCGGCCAGCCGTTCGTCGGCCGGACGCATGATCTGGGTGTGGAAGGCCCCGGCCACGGGCAGGGGAAGCGCCTTCATGGCCCCCATCGCGGGGGCCAATTCGGCCACCCGCTCGCACGCCGCGTTCGTCCCCGAAACCACGATGTTGCCGGGGCAGAGATAGTTGGCCAACTCGAGTACCTCTCCCTCCCGGGCCTTGTCGCACAGCGTCTCGACCTCGACGCGCTCGAGGCCGAGGATGCTCACCATGCCGCTGGGGGTTTCGTCGGCCGCGTCCTGCATGGCGGCGCCCCGTCGCTGCACGAGGGTGAGGCCGGCCTCGAAGTCCATCACGCCCGCGAAAACCATGGCCGTATACTCACCCAGGCTCAACCCGGCCGCCGCCTCGCACGACAACACCACGTCGGGCGATTCGGCGCGCAACGACTCGAGCGCCGCCAGGCTGGTCACGAAGATCGCCGGCTGGCTGCCGATCGTCGAGTCGAGTTCGTCGGCCGGGCCGTGAAAGCAGAGCCTGGCCAGGTCGTAACCCAGAATCCGCCCGGCGCGCTCGTACAGACTCCGCACGGCCGGCAGCGATTCGGCCAACCGCTTGCCCATCCCGACGAACTGGGAGCCCTGTCCGGGGAAAAGAAACGCGATCCTGCTCAAGGTCCGACGGCCCTCGCTTCGGTCAGGTCAGTCGCGCCCCAGACGGTTCTTGGCCGACGAGCCGGCCACCACCTTCCGGCCCATATAGTACCCGCAATTCGGGCACACCGCATGGGACGGCACCGCCGTGCTGCACGACGGACAATTCTCGAGCTGCCTCGGGAGCAAGGCGTCGTGCGCGCGACGCGTGCCGGTCCGAGCGTTACTGTGCTTGCGTTTTGGAACCGCCATAGGGATCCTCTGCCGGACAACGGGTGGGGCCAGCGGCCCACAAAACGGTGACTGCCTGGATACGGGGACCCCTCATCGTAGATGCGGCCGGCTCCCGTGTCAACAACGGCGATTTCCCGATCCCCCGGCCCGGGAAACCCTCGAGAGGACTACGCGAACTCGATCTCCAGGAGCGAAAAGTCGTCGATGAACTCGGGCGAGCCCTGGATCTCCTGGATCCGCTTGACGATCTGCGCGACCCGCGTGCCTTGCTCGCCTTCGACCTTCGCCAGCATGTCGGCCAGGACGTCGAGCGTGAAGTCGGGCTGGCCGATCTCGAACACGCCGTCGCTGATCAGGTAGAGGCGCGTGCCCGGGTTGAGCTTGCGGCTGTGCGTCTCGTAGTTGACGTCGGGCAGGATGCCGATCATGAAATTCGCCACCGAAAGCTGGTCGGGCGACTGGGGCGAGCCGTCGATGAGGATCGTGGGCGGGTGCCCCCCGCTGCCGTAGCGCAGGGTGCGGGTCTCGGTGTTGAACACGCCGTACCAGACCGTCGAGAACTTGTCGTTGTTCTGGTCCATGGGAAATGCCTGGTTCAAAGCGCCCAACACCTGGCCCGGATCGTCGAAGTGCACCCCCGGCAGCGTCTGGCGGCGAAGGGCCGTGAACACCGACACCGAAAGCAGCGAGGCCCCCACCCCGTGCCCCGAAACGTCGAGCACGTAGAAGGCGAAGTTCTTGTCGTCGAGCCAGTGATAACCGAACAGGTCGCCCCCCAGCTCCGAGGAGCTGATGAAGCACCAGTCGGTCTTGATCGGCCCGTCGAGCTTCGCCGGCAGAAGCGACTGGACGTAGCGGGCGGCCTCGGCCACCTCCTCCTCGAGACGGTGCCGCGTGACCGCCAGCTCGCTCTTCGCCCGAAGCAGCTCGTTCTGCACCTCGATCAGGTCGGCCATCTGAAGCTCGTGCTCGGCGATTCGGGTGAATTGAAGAAATCGCCCTACCTCGGCCTCGTTCAAGCGCCGGGGCTTCGTGTCGGCCAGGCAGAACGTGCCGACCTTGTACCCGTTGGGACCCGTCAGCGGACAGCCCGCGTAAAAGCGGATCTTCGGCTCCCCCACCACGAGCGGGTTGTCCTCGAAACGCTCGTCCTGAAGCGCGTCGGGAACGATCATGGGCCCCTCCGACGCGATGGCGTGGCCGCAGAACGACACGTCCCGCCCCGTCTCGTCCACCGTCAGACCGCACTTCGCCTTGAACCACTGCCGATCGCTGTCTACCAGCGCGATGTACGCGATCGGCACCTCGAACACGGCGGCCGCCAAATGCACCAACCGATCAAAACGGTCCTCCGGCGCGGTATCGAGCAACTTCATCGCACGCAGCTCGGCGATTCGTTCCGCTTCATCGGGGGGGATGGGTGCGGTAATCATGAGGGTTCGATCTCCGTCGGGTTCGGAATTCCGATGACTACGGGGCAGATGGGCAAATTCGATGGACGCCGCGATGGCCTAAATGTCGGCGATGTGGGCAAACCGCGACCCCAGCGTACAACCATCGGGCGGGCACGGGCCGGGCCGCGCACGTCCCCTCGGCCCCCCCAAGGATTACTAAGGATATGCCATCCCTACGCATCCCGTCAAGCAGCCCCAAACCGGTCCCCAACGCTACGGCACGCAACGACTCACCCCGGGCAAAACCTGCGCCTCCCGCCGATGGCCTTCACGACCGGAGGATCGGCAAACCGCCGCCCCGACCGGCTCGGGCACGGACGAAGGCGAGTCGTTCGCCCTCCCACGTCTCCCCGCGCAACGAGGCGAAAGGCGAAAATCGCCCCTCATTGGGCCCCATGCCACCACGCCCTTCGCCGCGCTGAGCGACGCGCCATCGCCCGGCGCTGCCGAGTCGACACGCGGCGTGCGCCTCGTTTCGGCCGCGGGGCCGTGCTAGAATGCCGCGGATCGGAACGAAGCGAGCCGACCGAGGAGCATCGCCATGATGAATCGACGCACGTTTCTCGCCGCCGCGGGCGCGAGCTGGACGGCCGCGGTGGCGGGCGGCCACCGATCCCTGCCCGCCGCCACGCCCGAGAACACGATCCGCGGACGCGTGACGGGGGCTGGCGAACCGCTTGCCGGAGTCCTGGTCTCCGACGGGTGCCGCGTCGTCGCCACCGACGCCCGGGGCGACTACGCCCTGCCCGTCGGCGCCGACAGCGGCCGCTTCGTCTTCGTCACCACGCCGCGCGGCTTCTGGACGGAACGGTTCTACCGGCCCATCGACGGGGCGGTCGCGACCGGCCGGGCCGATTTCGCGCTGGGCCGCCGGCCTCAGTCCGACCGGTTCGATTTCGTGTTCATCGCCGACATGCACCTGCGCCGCGACGGCCCGAGCACGTCAAAATTCAAGGCGAGTCTCGAAGAGATCAACCGGCTGGAGCCCAAGCCGGCCTTCCTGCTGGCCCAGGGCGACATCTGCCTTCAGGACGGCGCGGGCCCCGCGTACCTCGAGAGTCTTGCCGCGGCCGAGATGCCGGTGCGCAACGGCGCCGGCAACCACGAGATGATGCTCAAGCACGAGAACCCCCGCGACGACTTCGAGCGGTTGTTCGGCCCGACCTACTACTCGTTCGATTGGGGCCCGGCGCATTTCATCGTGCTCGACGGCAACAAGCCGCTGCCGGGCGAAGAAGGCTGGAAGGCGGTCCACGGCGCGGTCGAGGCGAGCGAACTGGCGTGGCTCGAGGCCGACCTGGCCGCCCAGCCCGAGGGCAAGCCGATCGTCATCGGCGTGCACATCCCCATCGTCTCGACCTACCCCGAGCGGCGCCGGCACAGCCCGAAAGACGCCCCCTATTGGGAAGTGACCAACGACGACATGCTGACAGATCTTTTCGCTCGGCACGGCGTGCGCCTCGTGCTGCAAGGGCACATGCACGAAAACGAGCGAGAGACGGTCGACGGCGTCGAGTACGTCGAGTCGATCTCGATGTCGGGCAGTTGGTGGAAGGCGGGCGAAGGGTTCGAGCGGGGCGTCGACGGCTGCCCCCGCGGCTATCGCGTGGTCTCGGTCGACGGCACGACGATCGCCCACCACTACCGTTCGAGCGGCGAATCGCATGTCGACCGCCGGGGCGAGTTCTACGGTCTCGAACGCCCCATTCCGTCGGCCGAGCGGGCCGAGTTCGTGTTCAACTGCTACGACGCGCCCAACGGTTCGACGGCCCGGGGGCGCATCGACGACGGCCCGTGGCAGCCCATGCCGGCCTACGCGGCCGTGAGCAGGACGACTTCCGATTTGACGATGCCTCATCACTTCCGGCTGGCGGCCGACACGCGAGACTTGGCGCCGGGCGCGCACGCGGTCTCGGCTCGCGTCGAGTGGCCCGACGGAACCGAGGTGACCGAGACCGCCGGCTTCACGTTGGGCCGCGGGACGGCGGCCGCCACGAACCCCCGCGCCGGTGAAAGGATCGCGACCCGATGAGCCGATACATCCAGGTCGTCACCACGACGGGTCAGAAGGACGACGCCGAGCGGATTGCCCGGGCGCTGGTCGAAGCCCGGCTGGCCGCCTGCGTTCAGATCGTCGGCCCGATCACGAGCATCTATCACTGGCGGGGCGCCATCGAAACCGCCCAGGAGTGGCAATGCTGGGCCAAGACCCGGCAAGACCTTTTCGCCGCGATCGAGCGGGCCGTCGCCGAGCTGCATCCTTACGAAGTGCCCGAGATCCTCGCCGTCGCCGTGGTGGAGGCGAGCGCCGCCTATCGGGCCTGGCTGGAAGCCGAGCTCACTTCTGCACGACCTTCGTGACGAAGAACCCGATGCCCGCGGCCACCAGGCCCAAGACGACCGCCAGGGCGGCGACGCCGAAGTAGTTCGACATGTCCATGCCGCCGCCGAGGAGCACCTGGTACATCATGTAGAGGACGACGGTCACGTTGAAGGCGATGATCGAAACGCGGATCTGCTGCTTGATCTTCTGCTCGGGCGTGAGAGGCTCTTTCGGGGGCGCCGCCGGCTTCGGCGCGGCCGGCTGGGACGCCTTGGGAGCCGCCACCACCGGGGTGGGCATATCGCGAGGGTAGTACTTGGTGATCGCCTGGTTGATGCTGGTGGGCGTGCAGAGCACGGTCCGCACGGGCATCTCGAAGCGAAGCCGGAGTTCCTCCTCGAGGTCGGGAACCAGGGGGCTCGACGAGGCGATCAGCACCTTGCCCCCGTCGGTCATGATCGGCACGCACGAGTGCTGCCGCGCCGTCTTCGGGGGGATCAAAGGCACCAGTTGCTCGTCGACCCCCACGTCGTCCAGTTCGACGTAGGGAAGCCCCTCGGCCTCGGCGTAGGCCAACATGACCGTGTCGGGCGGGGCCAGCTTCTGTTGCATGACCGCGTCGCGGATGTCGAGCCCGACCTGGTCGGCGAAGCGCCGCGCCTTGTCGAGCTGTTCCTGGTCGAGCACCTTGTTGGCCAGCAGGACCTCCTCGATGCGGCGGCGGCGGCCCTCGCCCGCGTCGCCGCGCCCCAGGCTGATGTCGTACTCGCGTTTGCGCTGCGCGTCGGTCAGGCAGAGCATCGCCTTGGCCAATTCGTCGAGCAACTGGCTTGCCGCCTCGGCGTGCTCGCCCGTGGTGTACTTGCGCACGTGGGCGTTCATCTTCTGGTAATGCGCCCGGATCTTGGCCGGATCGTCCTCGAACAGCTTCAGACGCAGCAACTGGTAGAAGTTCAGAGGCCGGGCCTTCTCGGTAATGCCGAGCCATTCGCGGTAGACGTCGAGTGCTTGTGCCATGGGAGATTCGCGACTTGGGGTTAAGGTCTGAGCGGCGGGCGACGCCATGCACCCGCGCGGTCGTCGCCTCCGCTACTGTTTGAGCAATGCGTCGAGCTTGTCCAAGTCGAGCTCGACGCCGTCCTTCTTCTCGGTTGCCCCATGCGCCTCCTCCTCCGGCTTCTTCTCGGGTTTCCCCGCGTCCTGCCCCGGAACGTCCTCCCGGACCTTCGGCAGGCCGGCGGCGGCCGCATCGCGCGGCTCGGCCTTGCGCGGTGGGGCTTGGGTCTCCGACGGGAGGAACCGGATTCCCTTCGCCACGGCGTACAAGTAGGGTTTGCCCGCTTCCAGCATGCCCTCTTCCGTACGAAGCACAATGCTGTACTTGCGCCCGCCGACGACCGTGTCGAGATAGAGGAGATCGACGATCCGGCTGACGCTTTTTTCTTCCCTTCCCCGCCGGCGGTAAGCCACGCCGACGAAATCGCCCAGGACGACGGGCAGCACCTCGGAGGGACTCTTGTTCAAGGCGGCCGCCGTCTGCTTGGCGAATTGGTCGACGTTGGCTTCCGAGACGTCGGCGACGTCGTCCCCAACGTCTTCGGCCGTCACGACCAATCTGGGGTACCGCTCCTGGACGCTCTTCTGGGCGCGAAACACGTACAGGTGGCTTCGAGGCGGACAATGCCAACCCTTGGGTGGAGCCACCTCGATGCGCCCGTCGTCCAGGGGTGGCAGATAGTCGCCCAGCTCGGCCAGCGTTTCGACGCCGGTGGCGTCCGACGGGCGCGGCGGGCTCGCCGAATCGCCCCGGCCTTCGGGAGCATCCTGGGGCGAAGGGCCCCCGCACCCCGCCAGCAGTCCAAACCAAGCCGCGGCCAGGACGACCCGTTCCAACATGCTTCGTCTCATCGTTGCCGCTGCCTCGCTCCTGCACGGGTCGAAACTTGGCGACTCGCGGACGTGACCTGTCCGAACCACCGCGAGTCGGCGCCGGGCCGACCGCGACTGGGCAGGCTGCCCCGTTCCACGGAATCGCCCGATTTGCCCGCCCAACCGATTCCAAGGCTAATCGCCGCCGGTGCTCGTCGTCAAGCGTGTGTGCTCGTGCGGGCGACGGCCCCCACCGGCAAGTGGAGGGCGATGCCTACTCTTCGATGACCTTCTTGACGAGTTGGACGAAATGGGGGCTCCGTTTCGAATCGCTCAATTCCTTCGCCTTCTGCTCGGCTTCGTCGCGCTGGCCGTACTCGAACAGGGCGACGGCGTTGAGCGACTGGCTAAACACCCCCCAATAGGCCTTCAAACGAACCTCTTTGGCGGCCTTTGCCCGGCTCTTGCGGGTGGTTTGGGCCGGGCTTTTCGCGGGTTTTTCCCGGGCGTTTACTCGTTCAGCGGCCTCGCTTTCTTCCCGTAGTTCCTTGCGATTCAGAATTCTGCGAGCCATATTCTCCCCTTGGAAGAGCCGTTCTTCACCGCACATTCGGGTGCCAGACGCATGCCCGGGGCCGCGAAGTTCTTCTATCATAATGGATCTGCGGCCCGATCTCCAGCGTACCCGCCATAAAAGGGGCGGGAGCGAAGAAGGGGGGGCAGGCGCGCTGGTTCTCGCGACGAGATCAACGCAGTGTCGACTTCGTGTCAATCCGCGCGCCTCTGGCCCAATGCGTTGACCCGGCTCCGGTGCGCCGATATGGTGGCCCCGAGGGCAACCAGAACAGCACTGGCGCGCAAAGGGAAACACATGGCTTCGACGACTTCCGACGCGGTCGCCGCCGGGGGCTCGGGCGGCGCGCGAGGCGGCGCCCCGCGGCGCGACTTTTTCAGGCAGGTGGGCGGCATCTCGGCCGCCGCGATCGCCGCGCAGTGTGTCGCGAACGCCGGGGCGCCGCCGGCCCAGGAGCCCAAGGTGCCGCAAATCCGCCTCGGCGAGCACTCGATCTCCCGCCTGATTTGCGGGGCCAATCCGTTCAACGGGGGTTCTCACCTCTCCGTGTTCGTCAACCAGGCGATGAAGGAGTATTACACCCCCGAGCAGATCCTCAGAACGCTCCACCGGTGCCAAGAGAAGGGCATCAATTGCTGGCAGTCGAGCGGGCGCAATCTCGACCTCTACCGCCGCCACGTCGAGGAAGGCGGCCGGATGCACTACCTCGCAATCGAGCACGAAAGCTCCCTGCCCATCGCAACGCTCGTCGAAGGCGGCTGCATCGGGATCGCCCATCACGGCGAGGTCACCGATCGCCTGTTCAAGCAGGGCCAGATCGACCGGGTCAACGAGTACCTCAAAAAGGTCCGCGACGCCGGCCTCCTGGTCGGCGTCTCGACCCACATGCCCGCCGTGGTCGACGCGGTCGAGTCGAAGGGCTGGGACCTCGACTACTACATGACCTGCGTCTACGAGCGGCACCGCAGCGTCGAAGAGCTCGAGAAGCTGCTCGGGCAGGCCCCCATTCCCGTCGGCGAGGTGTACCTGCCCAACGATCCGCCGCGCATGTTCCAGGCGATGCAGAGGACGCGGCGCCCCTGCCTGGCGTTCAAGATCCTCGCCGCCGGCCGCCTCTCCGACCGCCGCCCCTGGGTCGAAAAGGCGTTCCGCGACACCTTCGCCGCCATCAAACCGACCGACGGCGTGATCGTGGGCATCTACGATCGCTACGCCGACCAGGTCGCCGACAACGCGGCTCTGGTCCGCCGGTTCGGATAGGACGGCCTACCGAAACGTCAGGTAGCCGAGCAGCGGATGCCGGAACGCCCGCGATTGAATCGCCTTGCGGATCGACTGGTTGGCCTTCTCGCGGATGCGATCCTTGCGGTCGCGGATCTCGTCGTTGGCGAGCTTCTCGATCTCGCGGCGCACCACCCGAAGCACGTCGTTCGATAGCTCGAGAGACCGCAGCCGCACGTTGAGGTCGAGCAACTCGGCCGGATCGACCTCGCTTCCCTCGGGCGGCCTCTCCAAGCGAACCTGGCCCACCGCGTCGATCTCGACCACGGCACGGTACCCGACCGACGCGCTCAACGCATCGGGGATCTTGTAGCGCACTCGGCCGCGCACCGGCACGCGCGCCTCGACGGCGAACATCAGCAACGCGGCCTCGTCGTCGAAGTAGCCTCGCAGGTGCGGCATGCGGGTAATGGCGATCTCCAGCGGACCGTCGAGCTCGGCTCGGAGATGATACTCGTGCGTCAGGCGCAGCACGCGGACCTTCTTGGTTCGGCGCAGGTTCCGAAGCGTGGGCGCGGGCAGATCGACGAACTTCTCCTCGGTGCGAGACCGGACCCGGTGGTACGGCTTGTCGGCGAGCTCCGCGCCCGCGAGCTCCCGCACGGCAACCGCCAGGGCGGTCCGCAGGGCATCGGGAATCTCGCCGGCCCGATAGACTTCGACGATTTCCTCGTCGCTCGGGCCAACCCCTTCGCCACCCGGCGCGGGCGGCCTGCCGTCAAAGCGGACAAGAAGGCACGAATCGCAGGCTCGGACGGCCGCACGATTCCCCCCAAGCGGGATCCACTCGAAGGCACCTCGTTCGTCGGTCTGGAAGCGAACGGAACCCGACTTGTGGGGTGCATTATTCTCGCTCACACGAACAAGAAATCGCCCGTCCCCCGCCCCAAGTTCGAACTGCTCGTCGCCACGGGGCACCAGTTCGAACGTTCCGAGTGCGCCCGGCAGGATTCCATCGGTCCGCAGGGAGCCGTCGGCGCCTCCGCGCACGAAGCGGCCGGTGGTCGCACGCAGGACGATAGGTTCCGCTGCGACGCCGCTGGTCGCTTGCAGCAGGAGCACGGCGACGGGAACGAGGCAGATACGCGGCGGCACGGCGTTCATCGGCGATACTTCTCCCATCGGACTGGCTTACGGTGCCCAAGGTCGATTCGTTCGCCTTGACGGCACGACCCCTCCGACGGATGGGTCTGCGCACGGGCGCTATTTTCTGTGCGGTTTGTGCAGGTCGGATTAGAATAAATCTCGTAGTCGCGCAGGACAAAGTGGGGGCATGCAGGCTCCATCTTGAGAGGGGGGTTCGTCGCGTCGGCAAGGCAAGAGAGGCGGAATGATGAAACGTCGGGCCAGGAAGAGGAATGGGGCTGTGGCATCGCGCTCGTTGCGCGTCGAAGCCCTCGAACACCGCAATTTGCTTTCGAGCAACGCCGCCACGACCGCCTGGGAGAAGGCCCTCGTCGTCGACAGCAACGGGACGCTTTGGGCCGTCGACACGAGCAGCGCCTACACGTCGCGTCCCTTGGGCGGCACCGGCAGGATCATGCTCGACGTGGCTTTCGACACCTCGGGCCAACTGTTCGGAGTCGCCTCCTCGGGACTCTACCAGATCAACGTCAGCGAGTACAACGGCAACATCAACCCGAACCCCACCGTCAGCTCCGTGTTTCTGGGGCAGATTCGCGCCGACGACGGCGCGGCCGTGAACCTCGAAGCCCTCGAATTCGACGACCAGAACCGGCTGTACGCCGCCGGCAACTACGCTCCGACGGGCCGCGACTGGTTGTATGAGGTCGACGAGGACCCCGACTCGGGAGAACTCGTTGCCCAGCGGCTTCGCGAATTGTCGATCGACGACGACGGCGACGGCCAGCCCGACCGCTACTTCGAGGTGGCCGGCGATCTTGACCTGAGTCCGACCGCGGCAATCTGCGTCACGACGGAGGAAGGCGAGCTGCTCCGACTGACTTCCCAGTCGAAAGACTACTCCAGCCTCGCCGTGGTCGGCAACACGGGCCGTGGCGATTTGTACGGCCTGATGTATCTCGCCAGCCCCGGAAGGCTGGTCGGCTTCGGGCCGAAGAACGCGTACGGCCAGAATCTCATCTACCGCATCAGTCTCGACAACGGCTCCCTGACGCAATTGGCGACGCTGGTCAACCCGACGCGGGTGATCTACGGCGCGGCCGCGGTTTCCAAGTACGTCTTGCCCGACCTGGTGCCCCACTCGCTCGACGCGCAGCCCGACCCCGAGGTCCCGATCGTCGCCGGCGGCACGTTCGACGTCTCGTTTTCCGTGGCCAACCTCCGCGCCCGGAGCGCGTCGAACTTCAAGGTCGGGTTCTACCTTTCGCGCGATGAGACGCTCGATGCCGGCGACGTCGCACTCGGCGTCTATTCTCTCGGCGGGCTGGGCGCCAACGGCAATACCGGCCTGCTGACGACGACCCTGACCGCGCCGGCGTACACGCACGCCCTTTGGAACGGCAACGGCACCTATCATGTGATCATGGTCGTCGACGTCCACAATCAGGTCATCGAGACCGAAGAGGACAACAACACGGCCTGCGCCGACGTCGTCGTCGAAATGCCGAAAGATTACGGCGACGCGCCGGCTCCCTACCCGACCTTGGCGGCCGACGACGGCGCCCGCCACGACCTGTTGCGGGGTGGACCGTTCCTGGGCGCCGCGGTCGACGGCGAGGCGGCCGGCCGCCCCGACCCCGACGCCCGAGGCGACGATCACCACGGAGTCGACGACGAAGACGGCGTGACTTTTCTCGACCCGCTGATCCCCGGCCAACCGGCGAGGGTCCGCGTCGACATGTCCCATTCCCCCGTGGGCGGCCGGCTTACCGGCTGGATCGATTTCAACCGCGACGGCGATTGGGCCGACGCCGGCGAGAAGATCATCCACGACCGGGCGATGGCGGCGGGCGAAGTGGCCACGGTGCAGTTCACCGTTCCCGCGACCGCCATCCCCGGCGCTACCTATGCGCGATTTCGCATCAGCACCGAGGCGGGCCTGGGTTACGACGGCCTCGCGCCCGACGGCGAAGTCGAAGACTACCAGGTGGCCGTGGCCGCCTCCGACGTGGGCACGGTCGCATGGCAAAAGCTCACGGGTCAAACGCCCGTATCAGGCGGATTGGGGTACCTCGTCACCCCCGCACGCAACGGCTTCCTGACCGCCGTGCTCCTGGCCGGCGCCGGCGCCCAGACCACGATGCGGCTGTACCGCTTCGACAGCGACGGCTCGATCCGGGTGGTCGACGTCGGCGACCTGCGGGTCGACAATGCGGCCTCGGTCGCCGGCACCGAGTACTTTCTCGAAGTCAAAAACCTGGCCTCGAACGCCGACCTCCTCTTTGCCAACCTCGTCCGGCAGGTCGGCAACAACGTAACGGTTCACGGCACCGACGGTGGCGACGCCTTCGCGGCACGCCATCAAGCGAGCGGCGTCCCTGAGATCTCGATCAACGGCCTGCTCTACGACTCGAGCCTGCTGTCCGGCTTCAGCTACCTCGCTTTTGACGGCGGCCCGGGTGACAACTCCGCGAGCCTCACCGGCTCCGCCGGCCGCGACCTGATCGAGATCGGACCCGACGGGGCCCGGGTCGAGGCCCCCGGGTTGACCATCGACGTCAACGCTTGCCGGCAGATCGACGTCGACGGGGCCGGGGGCGACGACGAGGCCTGGCTCGACGGGACCGGCGTGGCCGGAGGCTATCTCCGGCTTTGGCCGCTGTACGGCACCTGGACGGCCGCGGGCGAACCGTTCAACCACACGCTGGCCAACGTCGCGACCGTCCACGCCCTGGCCGACGGCGGCGACGACACGGCCGCCCTCTACGACTCGAAGGGCGACGATGTCTTTTATGGGGGACCCGCCAGCCCCCACGGCACCCGGTTCGTCGGAACCACGCCCGGCCGCGTCTTCGACAACGAGGTGGTCGGATACGCCAACGTCTACGCCTACGCCCGCGCCGGTGGCAACGATGCGGCCGAACTCTACGACTCGAACACCAGCGCCGACAGCTTCTTCGGCAAACCGGGCGACGGCACCTTCTACGGGCCGGGGTTCTATCTTCGGGCAATCGGCTTCGAGCGGGTAAACGCCCGTGCCTCGGACGACGGATTCGCCGACGCGGCGCGGCTGTACGACTCCGATGGCGACGACACGTTCTATGCCGGGCCCACCAGTCCCGAAGGCACGACGATGGCCGGCACCACGACGGCCGGATGGAGCTACGCGAACGCGGTGTCGGGCTTCCGCTACGTGACCGGTTACTCCGAAAACGGCGGCGCCGACGTGGCCCATCTGTACGACTCCGACGCGAGCCGCGACTACTACGTTGCCAAGCAGGAATACGTCACCCTGTACGGATCGACCTTCTCGAGCACGGTCCTCGGATTCGACGACGTGCGCGGCTACGCCTCGGACGACGGATTCAACGACACCGCCTTCCTCAACGATTCCGACGGCGACGACACGTTCGATGCCGGGCCCCGCAGCCCCGAGGGCACGAGGCTCTCGGGCACGACCCTCGGCGGGCGGACCTACTCGTTCGCGGTAGAGGGGTTTCGCGCCGTCTCGGCCTTTGCCACGGCCGGCGGCAGCGATCGGGCCGAGATGTACGACTCCGACACGAGCCGCGACGTGTTCGTCGGCGCGCCGGGCGACAGCACGATCAAGGGCCCCGACTTCACCTGCCGGGCCGTCGGATTCCACGAGGTGAGCGCCTACGCCTCGCCCAACGACGGCTTCGACGACGTGGCCCAGCTCTACGACTCCGACGGCGACGACGTGTTCTATGCCGGGCCCACCAGCCCCGAAGGCACGAAGCTGGTCGGCACCACGCTGGCCGGTTGGACGTTCTCGAACTCGGCCGACGGTTTTCGCTACGTCTACGGATACGCCAAGGCGGGTGGAAACGACGTCGCCGAGTTCTACGATGCCGCGGGGAGCGACGACGCGTTCGTGGGCAAGCCCGCCTATGGCGTGCTCTACGGCCCCGAGTTCCAGCTTCGAGCCTCGCTCTTCGAGCAGGTGAACGTCTACGCCTCGGACCCCGGCGATCGGGCCAAGCTGTACGACTCGGACGGCGACGACGCGTTCCACGCCGGCCCTTCGAGCCCCGTGGGAACCCGCTTGTCGGGAACCACGCTCGCGGGCCACGGCTTCGCCCACACCCTGGCAGGTTTCTACTACGTGAACGCCTACGCCTACGCGGGCGGCAGCGACCGCGCCTATCTGTACGGATCGGCGGGGGCGGTCGATTACTTGTCGGCCAGCCTCGAGGGCCGGTACGCCAAGTTCTACGACGGCATGAGCTACCGGGTGCACGCCGAGCGTTTCGAGCGCTACGAAGTCCGCGGCACGCCCGGCGACAACGACCAGGCGTCGCTCTTCGACTCGTCGGGCAACGACCACGTCGAGGGCGACGCGACGATCGACCCGGCGCTGGCCGTGCTGATCGGGGCGGGTCAACGGTACGACCTGTACGATTTTGGCCGGGTGAAGGTCACCGGTTCGACGGGCACCGACACGAAGCACGTGGTCGCCGCGCTGGACTACGTCTTGCAAACCGTGGGCACGTGGATCGACGTATAGGATGCCCGATCATTGCGTTTCGGGCGCGGGCTTCGAGGCGGGCAGGTTGATCTTGGGCCCCCAGCAATCGGGGCCGCGCGCGACGAGGATGGCCGCGAGGCGGCCGGCCGGGTCGAAGGCGGCCACTTCGCCGGGGGACGGCGCGGCGAGCCGCCTGGAGATCGTCTGCCCGGCGCCGATGCGGGCGATTTCGGCGGCCGAGAGCTCGGCCCGCGGCAGGCCTTCCACGGCGCGGCAAAGCGGGAGCAGGTGTTCGGTCCAGCTTTCCCGGTCGAGGGCGTCCGGGGGCGTGGCCTCCTCGATTCGGAAGGGCCCGACCGCCGTGCGCACGAGCCCCGACATCACCGCGGCGGTGCCCAGCGACTCGGCCAGGTCGCGGCCCAGCGAGCGCACGTAGGTGCCCGAGCTGCACTCGATCTCCAGTTGCAGCTCGGGGTAGTCGTACGCGACCACTTCGAGGCGGTACACCGCGATCGGGCGGGGCGCGAGGCGCACCTCCCGCCCCTGGCGGGCCAGCGCATAGGCCCTTTGCCCTTGAACCTTGAGGGCGGAGAAGGCGGGCGGGCGCTGCTCAATCGGCCCGGTGAACGATTGGGCCGCCCGGACAAGCTGCTCGAGCGTCGGGATCGGCGGGTCGTCCAGCCGAGTGACCTCGCCCTCGACGTCCTCCGTCGTGCTGCGGCGACCGAGCAGGAAACGGCCCCGGTAGCGTTTGGGCATCGGGCGGACGTATTCGATCAGGCGCGTGGCCCCCCCAACGCCCACGACCAACACGCCGGAGGCCAGCGGATCGAGCGTGCCGGCGTGCCCCACCTTGGCGCGCCGCGCCAGGCGCTGGATCGGGTCGATCGCCTTCCGCGACGTCAGGCCCGACGGCTTGTGCAGGTTGAGGAATCCTTGATCCATCGCGGCGGCGCCCCCCATGACGGTCAGCCTTTCTTCGCGGTTCCAGGGGCCATTCTACGAAACGAGCCGCCCCGCGCCATCCGCCCTTCGGACGGATCGCTGGCGGCCCCGGCGCCGGACGGATAGGATGGAACATAGCGCCAGCGCGGAGGAACGAAACCATGCCACCAGAACGCCTCGGACCCTACCGAATCGTGGGCACGCTGGGCTACGGCGGCATGGGGGCGGTCTACGAGGGCATCAACGAAGAGACCGGCGAGCGGGCAGCCCTCAAGATCCTCGCCGCCGCCCTGTCGAAGCACGAGAACTTCCGCGACCGGTTCAAGAGCGAGGTCGACGCCCTACGCAAGCTGCGCCATCCGAACATCGTCCGGCTGTTCGGGTTCGGCGAGCAGCAGGGGACGCTCTTCTACGCCATGGAGCTCGTCGAGGGAAGCAGCCTCGAGCAGGAGATTCAGCAGGGTACGATCTTCGGCTGGAAACGGGTGGCCCGCATCGGGGTCGAAACCTGCAAGGCCCTGCGCCATGCCCACGATCGCGGGGTGATCCACCGCGACATCAAGCCGGCCAACCTGCTCCAGGGGCAGGACGGCCGGGTCAAGCTCTCCGACTTCGGCATCGCCCGGCTTTTCGGCAACACGGGCCTGACGGGTACGGGCAACGTGCTGGGCACGGTCGAGTACATGGCTCCCGAGCAGGCGAACGCCCGGTCGGTCGATCCGCGAACCGACCTTTACAGCCTGGGCGGGGTGATGTTCGCGCTGCTCGCCGGGCGCCCCCCGTTTCGAGGGGCAACGCCGTTGAAGGTTCTCGAAAAGCAGCGGTCGGCGCCCGCCGAGCCCGTGCGCCGCTACGCGCCGGGCACGCCGCCCGAATTCGAGGCGATGATCGCCCAACTGCTCGAAAAGGACCCCGACAAGCGAATCGCCAACGCGACCCTGCTTCAGCGGCGGCTCGAGGCCATGCTGCACGCCCTGGCCGACGTGCCCGACTCGGCCGAGTTGCCCGCCGATCACACGGTCGCCGACGAAGACCTTGCGCCGGGCGCGACGCCGGGGTCGCAAGAGGTCTCGGGATTGCCCGCCATGCCCCCGACCCGACCGGTCGGCGCGGGGAGCGTCACTCCGCCCCACGACGCGGCGCCGGCGGAGGACGAGCTTCCCGAAACCCGGGTGACCTCGGCATTTCGGGCCTACGCGCGCGACGACGACGGCTCGGGCGCGCCGACCAGGCCGGCCGACCCCGTCGTCTCCGACGAGCAGCAGCCCGGGCAAGCGACCGGCGAACACTTCGTTTCGATCGCCGAGGACGACCTCGATCGGGTCGAAGACGCCAAGGAGCCTCACCACGCCTTGATCTCCTTGCAGACCTGGCTCTTGGCCGGCTGTCTGATTGCCGCGGGGGCGACCACCTGGTATTTGCTCCAGCCGCCGTCGGCCGACGATTTGTACGGGCGAATCGCGTCGACCACGGCCGACGGCACGCTCGCCTCGTACCGCGAGGCCGAGAGCGACCTGGCGCGGTTTCTCCGGCTTTATCCCAACGATTTGCGCCGGCCCGAGGTGCAAGCGAAGCTCCAGGAGATCGAGCTGGACCGGCTGGAAAAGCGATTCGTGCTTCAGGCGAAAGGATGGGCCGACACGGGCAAGCTGCTCCCGGTGCAACGGGCCTATCTCGAGGCGCTCCGCTATGCCGAACTCGATCCCGACTTGGGAATCCCCAAGCTGCGGGCCCTGCTTCGCCTCTATCCCGACGCAATGTCGGGGCCCACCGGCGATTGCCTGCAACTGGCCAGGCGCCGACTCGAGCTCCTCGAGCGCCAGCGGGAGCAGGTGAGCAAAGTCGACGCGCCCTGGCTGCAGGGGCGACTCGACCGCGCCGACAGCAACGAGACCGATCCCGACACCGCCCGCGCCATTCGCGAAGCCGCGATCGAACTCTACGGCGACAACCCCGCCATGGCCGAGCCCGTCGAGCGGGCAAGAAACGCCCTGGCCGAGCCGGAGGACGGGTAGGCACGCGGAAAACGAACCCCCGGCGTCGTGGGATCAGAAGTTGACGATTCCGCTGCCGGGCAGAAACCACTTCACGAGGAAGTAACCCACGGTCAATCCGACGATGGCCGAGACCACGAAGCCGATCAGGTTGATCAGCCATCGGGCCAGCGCGCGTTCGTCGGTCTCGTCCTCTTCGTCAAGCGGCTGAAACGCGGGTTTTGGCGACGGGGCGGCGCCGGTGGCCTGCGCTTGGCCGGCTCGATCATGAGGCCCAGCTTGGGGCGACGGGGGAGCCGGTGCACGCTGCGCCGACGCTATGGCGGGGGGGCTTTCGGTCGGCCCACGTCCTGCCGGAGTCGGCGCGGAGGAAGAAAGGGCCGGCCCAGACCCGCTATGGCGCGACGACAGACGACTCGGCGCCGCGATGGGCCTCGGGACGGGCCGTGCCGCGGAATCGGGCGGGGCGTCTCGGGGCGGCTCGCGGCGCGCCAGATCCCCCTCCAGGTCGCCGGCAAGATCCGGCCCTCCGAGCACGTCGGCCACCAGTTCCTCGAAGGCGTCGAATCCCGCCGCGTCGGCCACGGGCTGGCTCCACCGCGAGATGCCTTCCTCCGAAAGCCCCACGTCGCGCTGGATTTCGAGCGCCACCTCGCGGTCGGTCCCGGGCACCAGGGCGTGCACGTTCAGCCGGCCGTTTGTGCCGTACTCGAATGTGACCTCGATGGGCCAGCCTTGGGGCAATCCGTCGGGCAAGCCCGCGATCGCGGTGCGCCCGATCGCCGTGCATTCGCCGGGCAGCGTGCTTTCGCCCTCGAGCACCTGGACGACGATCGACGTCTGGCCGGCCCGCTTGGTGACGAATTTCTCGGTGCATCGGGCGGGGAGCGGCGTGTTCCGCGGGATGAGCACCGCGTTGATCTTGCGACCGGTGCTCGTATCGATGCCCTCGACTCCCAGGCTGTGGGAGTTGACGTTGACCACCTCGAAGCCGGCGCCGGCGCCCTCCCGCTCGGCCAAGAGGAATCGGGCATAGAGGGCGGCGCCGCGGGCAACCGCCTCGTCGGGGTGGACGGTGTGGTCGGGGCCCAGGCCGGTCATTTCGCGGAGCATGCGCGCCACCATGGGCATGCGCGTCGAGCCTCCCACCAGCAGCACGCGCGACACCCGCGACCAGTCGAGCTTCGCCGCCGCCACGAGCTGGCGCGTGGTGTAGGCCGTGCGCTCGAGCAAGTCGGCCGTGAGGTCCTCGAACTCGTCCCGGGTGATCTGGGTCTGCCAGGCGTGGCCCGCGTGATTGAAGCGCACGGCCGCCCGGCGGCGGGCGCTCAGGGCGTGCTTGGCGTCGAGCGTCTCGTTGTAGAGCCGTTTCAGGGCGTGCGCATCGTCGCGCGGATCGAGGCCGTGCTCGTGCAGGAAGCGATCGGCCAGATGGTTCAGCAGGCGCATGTCCCAGTCGTGGCCGCCGAGTTGCACGTCGCCGTCGGTGGCCAGGGTGCGGATCTCGCCGGGGCGAAGCCGCAGCAGGGTCGCGTCGAAGGTGCCGCCGCCCAGGTCGTACACGAGCACGGTCATCTCGTCGTTGGCCCCGCCGCTGGGCGCGAGATAGCCGTGCACCTCGCCGAAGGCCAGGGCGGCCGCCGTGGGCTCGTTGACCACGTCCAACACGTCGAGCCCGGCCATCTCGCCCGCGTCGGCCGTCGCCTTGCGCCGCGGCTCGTCGAAGTACGCCGGCACCGTGATGACCACGGCCACGTCGGGCCCGAGCGTCTCGACCAGATCGGCGCGGAGCTTGCGGAGAATGCACCCCTGGATGACTTCCGGCGGCAGGTACTCGCCGCGGATCGGGTGACTGTAGACCGGGGCCCCCATGTCGCGCTTGACCCATTCGGCCACCTGGTCGGGATGGACCGTGGTCGCGCTTCGCGCGTCCTTCCCCACGACCACCTCGGCGTCGCTGAACAGCACGACGCTGGGGGTCAACAACTCGCCCTCCGCGTTCGTGACCATGGCGGTGTGCCCCGAGGGATCGATCCACGCAACGGCCGAGAACGTGGTTCCCAGGTCGATGCCGACGGCTTGACGCTGACGCATGGGTTCGAGTCCGGATTGGGGTCGGTTCCACACCGCGCGGGTGAAGACGCGCACAAAGCCGAAACGACGGCCGGGCGGGGCGCCGCGCACCGTTCCGGTGGCAGCTTCGCTCCGCCACTTTCGACTCTACCACCAAAACGGGTTGTGCTCAAGCCATTTCGCCGCACGGTGGACCGCCGAACCGCGGCATGTTACAACGTCTTCGCTCGAAACCTTGCTCGATCGTCGACAGAGGAGCGTACCATGCCAAGCGGCCGTGGAAGTGTCGAGCTCGTCTGGATCGCGACCGTCGCCCTGCTCGGCGCGCAGGCCGGCGCGGCAGAGCCGGCGCTGCGAATCGCTTCCTCGGCGCCCCGCGTCGGCAGATACGAGAAGATCGAGTGGTCGATCGATCTGGAGACGCCGTACCAGAACCCCTTCGCGACCGCGCGGCTTCGCGAAGCCTCGGCCACCGTCGCGGAGGCCGGGGTTCGCGCGATCGGCCTGCAAGGCCGAGATTGCGCGTATCTGTGGCTCTTTGACCGCGAGGCGGCATGGGTCGGCCGCGGCGTCGAAGGGGTGAAACCTTCTGAAATCCGCGGCGCCACGGTGCGGATCGAAAACCTCGCTCCCGGTCGATACCGCGTCGAGTGGTTCGACACGCATGAGGGCAGAATCACGGGCCGCGAGACCGTGGAGGCCGATGCGACGGGCATGGTGCTGCATCTGCCCGACTTCGCGCGCGACGTGGCCTGTAAGGTCGTGGCGGCCGACGGTCGCCAGGCCGCCGCGGCACCGGGCCGGCGGGACCGCTGAGCCGAGCGCCCCCTTCTTGCACCGCGTCGAGCATCGCGTAGAATCGCAGCCGGAATCGGCCCCGTGTTCTCTTCCAGGCGAGGGTTTCATGTCCGTCACGCTCAGCGAGTTTGCCCGGAATCTGACCGTCGAGACGGCCTTCCACGTGTTGGCGCGGGCCAGGGAGCTGGCGGCGGGCGGGAAAGACGTCATCGAACTGGAAATCGGCGACAGCCCCTTCGCCACGACCGCGTCGGCCAAGCGGGCGGGCCTCGAAGCGATTCGCGGCGATCAGTCGCACTACTGCCCGTCGGCCGGGCTGCCCGCGCTGCGCCGGGCCGCCTCGGAGTTCGTCAATCGCGAGTACGGCCTCGAGACGACGGCCGACAACGTCGTAGTGGGGCCCGGCGCGAAGGTCTTCGAGCTGTTCTTCTGCGAGGCTTTTCTCGACCCGGGCGACGGCGTGCTGGTGTTCAGCCCGTACTTCCCCACGTACATGCCCAACATTGCGCGGCGGGGAGCC
>Ga0334882_1001899_pt1 | contig 23249 bp, 21 predicted proteins | sample GraSluR1_MG_5_FD_207226 | JGI IMG/M metagenome (GOLD analysis project Ga0334882, IMG submission 207226) | Sludge microbial communities from methane-producing bioreactor in Wageningen University, Netherlands - Granular Sludge_15_04-R1 | ecosystem: Engineered > Bioreactor > Anaerobic >...
CTTGCAGGTACGTTGAAAAACAGATCGGATACTTCTACAGCTGTACCTGTATTGCAGGCGGTATCCTGAAAATAATCTATTTTTCCACCACTTATATTTATCTCTTTTCCACAATCCATATTATCTATCCTGCTTTTAAGTTTTACCTTGGAAACAGAAGCTATGCTTGCAAGTGCTTCTCCCCTGAAGCCCATGGTGTTTATCTTGAATATATCATCTATCAGCTTTATTTTACTTGTAGAATGGGGCATGAAAGCTTTCTTTACATCATCGGGATGGATACCGGTTCCGTCATCTACAACCCTTATAAATTTTTGACCGCCTTCGAGTATCTCAATGGTTATGTCTCTGGCTTCAGAATCAATGCTGTTTTCAACCAGTTCCTTGACTACAGAGGCAGGACGTTCTATTACTTCACCTGCTGCAATTTTATTTGTGGTTTTGATGTCGAGCAAGTTTATTCTCTTCATGGTAATCAATCCTTTTATTTCGACATTGACTTTACTATTTTTATTATATCATAAAGTTTATTAAAACCATCCATGGGTGTCATGTTTAATATGTCTATATCAGATATTTCCTTTAATATGTTCTGCCTTTCTATATCAAGCATATCCATCTGGACTGCAGGCTCCTCTTTGACTGCATCTGGACTGCTTTTTTTCAATTCTACTGCATCGCGTATGTTCACAGTATCTTTTTTGGCTTCAAGGTTTTTTAAAATCTCCCTTGCCCTGTTTACTACAGCATCAGGAAGTCCTGCAAGTTTCGCAACTTCTATTCCATAGGATTGATCTGCTCCTCCAGGTACGATCTTCCTTAAAAAGATAACTTCCTCATCCATTTCTTTTACAGCAACAGAATAATTTTTGACCCCACGTATATCTCCTTCAAGCTCTGTAAGTTCATGATAATGAGTTGCAAATAGTGTTTTGCATCTAAGCTTTTTATTTTTACACATGTACTCAATTACAGCCATAGCTATGCTCAATCCATCATAGGTACTGGTACCACGTCCTACTTCATCTAAAAGTACCAGGCTTTTGTTTGTGGCATTTTTAAGTATGTTTGATACCTCCCACATCTCAACCATAAAAGTACTTTTACCGGATGCCAGGTCATCGGAAGCACCTATTCTTGTAAATATTTTGTCACAAATTGAAATAACAGCAGATTTTGCCGGTACGAAACTGCCTATCTGGGCCATGATTACAATCAATGCTATTTGGCGCATGTAGGTGGATTTGCCGGCCATATTCGGACCTGTTATAAGCAGAAGCTGGTTTTGGTCAATATCCATATTTGTATCATTGGAGACGAAACTTCCTTTTTCAAGCATTTTCTCCACTACGGGATGTCTGCCTTCTATTATGGAAATTTCATCCTTGGAGGTTATTTCAGGCTTGCAGTAGTTGTTTTCAAGCGCAACTGCTGCAAGAGAACTTAAACAGTCAAGTTCCGAAATTATTTTTGCAGTTTTCTGCATTCTGTCTACCTGCTTTTCTATAGTATTTCTTATTTTTACAAATAGAGAATATTCCAAGTTTATAAGCTGATCTTCTGCTTTTAATATTTTATCTTCCATTTCCTTCAACTTTGGAGTTATATATCTCTCTGCATTTGCAAGAGTCTGTTTTCTTACATACCTTCCTTCAGGTACAAGATTCAGATTACTCTTTCTTACTTCTATATAGTATCCAAAGACTTTATTGTATCCTATCTTTAAAGACTTTATTCCTGTTTCTTTTCTTTCACTGTTTTCAAGAGATGCTATCCATTCTTTGCCATTGCTCTTGATGTCTTTTAGTTCGTCTATTTCCGGGTTGTATCCTTTCTTTATGAGATTTCCCTCTTTTATTGATACTGGAGGCTCTTCTATTATAGATTTATCTATAAGGTCGTATATATCTCTCAATTCATCCAGATTCGAGTACATGTCTTTAAGCAAACTGCCGTTGAAATTTGATATTATGGATTTTATAACAGGCAGTTTTTCTATGGAATTTTTTAAGAAAATCAACTCTTTTGCGTTTACACTTTGGGAAGATATTTTTCCTACCAGCCTTTCAATATCGTATATACTTCTAAGAGCCGTTTTAAGATCTTCGTGACATGATATACTGTTCATGATTTCTTCTACTGCATTCAATCTCATCTGAATTTTGATTTTATCTATAAGTGGCTGTTCTATCCATCGTCTAAGTTGTCTACCTCCCATTGCCGTATTCGTTCTGTCCAGCACCCATAAAAGGGAGGCCCTCTTCTTTTTTTCTATAAGGCTTTCAGTGAGTTCAAGGTTTCTCCTTGAATTTGAGTCTATGCTCATATAGTCTATTATGTTGTAGTGCTTGATCTTATTTATATGTGAAAGAGAGTTTTTTTGTGTTTCTACTATATATTTTAAAAGTGCTCCACAGCACTTAGTCAAAATTTCAGTTGAATTCTCGGGGTTAAAATTGTCAAATTGCTTTTCAAGGATGTCACAAGAATTGCAGTCAAAATATTCTTTATCCAATAGAGTATAAGAGCCATTAAAGACTGTACCAATATCTTCATACATTTTATTTTGGATGCTTTCCTGTATTAGTAGCTCTCTAGGATTGTATTTTGATATTTCGTCTAAAATAGTTGAAATATTCAAGTATGAATCTGTACAATTAAATTCTCCTGTAGATACATCTGAAAAACAAATTGAAAATCTTCTGGTTTTATAATCTATGTAAAGACACGATATATAGTTGTTTTTATTTTCCTCCAAGAATAAAGGATTTGTATATGTTCCAGGAGTTATTATTTTTATAATGCCCCTTTTGACTATTCCTTTTGCCAGAGCAGGATCTTCAAGTTGTTCACATATGGCTATCTTATAACCCTTGTTTACCAGTCTGCCTATGTAGTTATCTGCTGCATGATAAGGTATACCACACATAGGAGCCCTTTCTTCAAGACCGCAGTCCCTTCCTGTAAGTACTAATTCAAGTTCTTTTGAGGCAATTTCGGCATCCTCAAAAAACATTTCATAGAAGTCTCCCAACCTAAAAAACAATATACAGTCCCTGTGTTTTTCCTTTACATCTAAATACTGCTGCATCATAGGAGTTAATGCCATGTTTGTTTCCAACTACAAAATTCTGATATTGTAGTCAGTCCCTCCTTTCAAATTTTTTAGTTCAACTCTTCACCTGAAAGCGAAAATGAGTTTGAAGCTGTTATATGAACATTTACCAATTTGCCTATACTTGAGCTTTTACCTGTAAAATTAACTAGTTTACCAGTTCGAGTTCTTCCCATAAGTTTGCTGCTGTCATTTTTGCTTTTCCCTTCTACAAGTATTTCTTCTATTCTACCTTCGTATAATTTATTCTTTTTTGCAGAAAAACTATTTATAATCTTGACCAATCTGTTGAATCTTTCATGCTTTATATCATCAGGAACTTGATTTTCCATTTCATCGGCAGGAGTTCCCTTTCGCTTTGAAAATATAAACGTAAAGGCAGAATCATACTGTACTTCTTCTGCAAGGCTGAGAGTTTCTTGAAAATCGTATTCCGTTTCACCTGGAAATCCCACTATTATATCCGTAGTTATAGAAACATCTGGAATAGCTTTTTTTATTTTATACACGAGATTCAGATAGTCTTCCTTAGAATAACTTCTATTCATCTTTTTTAGAAGCCCTGTAGAGCCGGATTGAACTGGCAGATGAACGTGTTCACACAATTTATCACAGTCAGCTATGGCGGATATAACGTCATCCGTAAAGTCCTTGGGGTGTGGAGTCATGAACCTTATTCTGCTTAATCCATGTATGCTGTTCAACCGCCTTAAAAGCTGAGCAAAGGTAACTTTGGAATTCAAGTCCTTTCCATAGGAGTTAACATTTTGCCCAAGAAGGGTTATTTCCTTGTAGCCACGATTTACAAGTGATTGTACTTCTCCTTCTATATTTTCAGGATTCCTGCTCCTTTCGCGCCCCCTTACATATGGAACTATGCAATATGTACAGAAATTATTACAGCCGTACATTATAGTTACAAAAGCCTTTGTACTGTTTTCCCTGTCAATAGGAAGACCCTCTATAATCTTATCTTCTTTTTGCTGAATTTCTATTATGGATTTTCCTCCCTGCAGTACTCTATTTAAATATTCTGGAAATTTATAGGAATTGTGAGTGCCGAATATTATATCAACAAAGGGAAATCTTTTTATTATATCCTCAGCCATATTCTTTTCCTGCATCATACAGCCGCATATGGCTATTATCAGATCGGGATTGTTTTTTTTCAGTTTCCTAAGCATCCCAAGATTTCCGTATACCTTGAGTTCTGCGTTCTCTCTGACACAGCATGTATTGAATATTATTATATCTGCATTGGATTTTTCTGTAGTTCTTACATAACCTATATTTTTAAGCATACCAGATAATTTTTCAGAATCCTCTTCATTCATCTGACAACCCCATGTTTCAATAAAAAAAGTTTTTTGATTTATGTAAATTTGTCCTGTGCTCATTTTAATACTCCATTCATATTGTTTTTACTATACAATTATATCCTTAATGATTATTTGTGTAAATACAATGGATGGGTTATAATTTTTTACTCATATAATATCTTTTATGTCCTGGAGGGACATCTTCTAAAACCCCAAAAATTTTATAACCATGTTTTATATAGAAGTTCTTTGCTTGAAAGTCAAATGTATCCAGATGAATTATATATCCTCCATTTTGCTTAATCAACATTTCAACCTTTTTTAGTAGTATACTTCCATATCTTTGATTTCTATATCCCTCTCTTACCCATAATATATCTATATAACAGCAGTTCCAACAATATAATCTGCTGTTAATGCCTGCTATGATATATCCTTCTGAATCTTTCAGCACCCTATTTACAGGAATAAAAGGTTTCCTTTGTGCTAAGGGAACTTTTGACAAGTTGTATTGAACTAATCCCTGTTCAATTAAATTTAAATCTTGTTTAGTTGCAGTTTCTATTGTATAATTTTTCATATAAATTTCAACCTTCCACAAAGTATTTTAATATATTTAAAATTATAAATAAAAGTTTTAGCTCTTAAAGAACCACTAACTATATAAAAAATATATAAGGTGGCTCTTTAATTATATTTTGATGGTATATAAAATGTAATTAAAGAATAATTAAGTGTTTTTCTGGTTAAACTCCTTTTAGAGGAGTGATTCAAATGTATGATATAAAGTCTGTTAAAGAATCCAGGGAAAAAAATAATGCTATAAGAGCTGATTGCATTTGTGATAGACCTTACTTTGGTGAATTAAAGTATAATTGTATATTCGAATTAAAATCAATGTACATTCCCACGGAAGGTATTATTAAAAAATAAAAATGGAAATTTGAGGAGCAGGGGGATTAATTTTATGAAACTATCTAATAGAATATTGAATATGGAGTTTTCTTCTATAAGAAAACTCATTCCATATGCAGAAGAAGCTGAAAAAAGAGGCACAAAAATATACCACCTAAATATTGGACAACCTGATATAAAAACACCGGAGTTTTTTTTCAAGGCGGTTTCAAATTTTAAGGAGGAAGTATTAAAATACACTGAGTCACAGGGAATAAATAAGCTTCAGAATAATTTTATAGAATATTATAAAAAGCTAGGGACTGAGTTTACAGATAAGGAGCTTGTTATAACAAATGGCGGAAGCGAAGCACTTATGATGACCTTTATGTCAATATTTGATCCTGGTGATGAAGTTATCTCTCCAGAGCCGTTTTATACAAACTACAATAGCTTTGCACAAATTGCATCTACAAAAATAGTACCTTTTTTAACTAAATCAGAGGATGGTTTTCACATTCCCCAAAAATCCGATATAGTTGATAAAATAACAAATAGGACAAAAGCGATAATAATATCAAATCCAGGCAATCCTACGGGCATAGTATACTCCAAGGATGAATTGAGAATGCTTGCAGATATAGTAAAGGAGTATGATCTATATCTTATAGCCGATGAAGTTTACAGGGAGTTTGTATATGATGGACTGGAGTTTACTTCTGCACTCACTCTCAAGGATATACAGGACAGGGTAATAATAATAGACAGCATATCAAAAAGATTTAGTGCCTGTGGTGCAAGAATAGGAATTGTGGCTTCAAAAAACAAGGATTTCATGTATAATATAATGAAACTATGCCAATCCAGGCTTTGTACGCCAACAATAGAACAAATAGGAGCTGCTGCCTTGTCAGAAACCCCTGACAGTTACTTTGAGGAAACAAGGGAAAAGTATGAAAGTAGAAGAAATTTGATAGTTGAAGAACTCAATAATATAGATGGAGTTTTTTGCAAGAAGCCAGGTGGTGCATTTTATATAATAGCAAAACTTCCAGTTGAAGATTCGGAAGAGTTTGCAAAGTTCCTTTTAAAGGATTTCAGTTATAGTGGAAGTACTGTTATGCTGGCTCCGGCCAGTGGATTCTATGCAACTCCCGGATTGGGAAAAGATGAGGTTAGAATATCGTATTGTATAAATAAAAAATCTATAAAGGAAGCTCTCAATATACTGAAATTGGCATTAGAAGAGTATAATAGTATAAAAAAACAATCAATATGCAACAAACAGCTTTCCGTGTAAAAAAGCTGTTTGTTGCATATTAAATTGAAGGTTTCAATTCCCAATTATATATTTCCTGCTGTATTTTGAAATCCATTGACATATATAGATTTATGGCTGTATTATTTGAACTTTTTACTCTTATTTTTATGCAGTTGAACTTATTCAAGTAACTTATTTTAAGCAGGTATTTTAAGAGATATTTGCTATACCCCCTGCCCCTGTATTCTTTTACTATACCAAAGTTTACTATAACTGGTGTACAGTTATTTTCTATTATAATTTGACCATAACCTATAAATTTATTGCCTTTCTTTAAAAAAATTGCTCCTTTTTCAAAGTAGTAGTTCTGAAGTTCATCATAATATATATCCTCCAATGTCAAAGGCATCCGGCTTTCGTCTTTAAAAATTCTGTTTTGTATGTCACAGCGCAGCTGTTCATCTATTCCTTTCTTGAATGCGTGAAAACTCATTTCTTTTTCTGGCTCAATATATACATCTTCATTAATATCGGTTTTAAAAATCAAAGTGCCATCTTTTTTTATAAATCCCAGGGAATCAAGTATGTCAAAATTATTATTTTTCTTTTCACATATGTAAGTAACAGGTAGATTTTTTTTTATGGAATTAATGAGATATTTATAAGGCAAATAATCATTGCTGCAATTTTTTATAATATTCATGGCATTTATATTGCAAATTTTTTTATCAGAAATATCGGACCAAACATATCCTATATAATCAATATGATCCTTTATGAGTTTTACTCTTCTTCTCAATAGGATTTGTTTTGCAAAATTACAATTGAAATAATCTTTGAAGAAGTCTTTGTTAAGTGGATTAAAATAATCTCTCCTGTCATTTAATTTTTGAAAGCAGTTTATATTTTTTTTTATAAGTCCTATACATGTATACATAATTTACTCCTATAACAAAAATAGCTAAAAAGCCTCTATATAAGATTATGAGGCTTTTATACAAATTATTTATAAATTAAATTTCATCCACTTCTTTTATACTTAAAGCTATTTTCTCATCTTCCTTATTTACTTCTAAGATTTTTGCCTTTACTTCCTGACCTATTTTTAATATATCTTCTGGTTTATCTATTCGCTTATGGCTTATTTGCGATATATGAACCAATGCATCAACTCCTGGCTCCAATTCTACAAATGCACCAAAACTTGCGAATCTAACAACTTTTCCAAGTACTACACTTCCTACAGGATATTTGACATCTACATTTACCCAAGGATTTTCTTGAAGTTTTCTAATTGAAAGAGAAAGCTTCTTCTTTTCTTTATCAACATCAAGTATATACACTTTTATCTTGTCACCAGCTTTTAATACATCGCTGGGTTTACCAACTCTTCCCCAAGATAATTCTGATACATGAAGAAGTCCATCAACTCCTTGTACATCTACAAACGCACCAAAATCTGTTAATCTTCTTACCTCGCCTTCAACTATAGTATCCTTTTCAAGAGTATTCCATGTGTCATCTTCCTGTTTTGCCTTTTCTAATTTTAATATATCCCTTCTTGAAGCTACTACTCTGGTACCCTTTCTTTCAGCCTTGAATTCTATTATTTTTACATCCAATTCTTTATCTGTATATATTGAAAGATCATCTACATGATACAATTCTACATGAGATGCTGGAATGAATACTCTTGCACCCTTGTAGTTTGCTACAAGTCCACCCTTTACAGCTTCTTTTACAGTTACCTTCAATATATCTCCATTTTCATTTGCAGATTTTAATTCCCTATAGGCATTTTCTCTTTCTAGTTCCAATTTTGAAAGAACTACATAACCATCTTCATTTTGCCTGCGCACTACTTTTACTTCCAGTTGATCTCCAGGCTTAACTATTTGAGTTAAATCATCATCCTCATTTTTAGTTATTTCTGATTTTGGAAGTATTCCATCTGATTTATACCCTATATTTAAAAATACTTCTTTCTCATTTACAGATATTACTGTACCTGTAATTTTTTCACCTAGTATTACTTGTTTGTCATTTTCATCCATATAAGATAATTGCTCATTTAATTCTAAATTTTTGTCGTCACTCATTTTCAAAATTGCCTCCTTTATTATCCAATCTGGTGTTGAAGCTCCTGCTGTAACACCTATAGTTTTTATTTTATTAGAATGAATTATATTATCAGGAATTTCTCCTGAATTTTCAACATGAATTGTATTATTACAATGAGTCTTGCATATTTCATAAAGTTTAGTTGTATTAGAACTATTTTTGCCGCCTAGAACTATCATGGCATCAACTTTTCTTGCCATTAAATCTGCAGACTTTTGTCTGGATTCCGTAGCACTGCATATAGTATTAAAAGCTATGAACTCTTTACAATTCTTTACTACTACACCTAGTACTTTTTGAAAATTTATTTGTTTCTCTGTAGTTTGAGAAACTATACATAATTTACATGGCAAATTTTTTAGATCCGAACCATCCTTCGATATAATGGCGGTATTTTCACACCATCCATTTAGTCCTATAACCTCGGGATGATTTTTATCACCTATTATAATTATAGAATATCCAAGTTTGCTGTACTTTTGAACTTTTTGCTGGATATTTAATACATACGGGCATGTAGAATTAACTATTATGATATTTCGTTTCTGCAAAGTATCAACTATGCTTTTTGGAACTCCATGAGAACGTATTATAATTACGATATTATCATCCAAACTATCAATGTCGTCTAGATCAATAGGATATATTCCCATCTTTTTTAGTCTGTTTACAACGTCAGAATTATGAATCAGCGGACCTAATGTGTAAATTTTTTTGTCTTTATATTTAACTTTTGTATTTAGGGCCTCGTCAACAGCTCTTTTTACACCAAAACAAAAGCCAGCTTTGTCTGCCAACATAAATTTCATAATATCACCTCAGCTGCTACATGAAATTTCCATATACTTTTTTATATGATTGGATATAATATCTACTACTTGATCTATTGAAAGATCAGATGAATCTATTTCTATTGAATCTGAAGCTTTTTTTAGCGGAGCTTCTTTTCTACTAGAATCAATTTGATCTCTTTTTAGTATATCATTTAATATGTTATTATATTCTACTGATAACCCTTTTTTGATTAGTTCATAATATCTTCTTTTAGCTCTAGCTTCTGGTTTTGCTGTCAGGAAAAACTTCAATGGAGCAGATTTAAGAACAACAGTACCTATATCTCTTCCGTCCATTACCACATTGTATTTGTTTGCTATATTTTGCTGAATAGATACAAGTAGCTGTCTAACTTCCTTAATAGCTGCATAATCTGATACATATTGAGTTATATGTAAACTTCTTATTTCATCTTCAACATCTTCTCCATTTACTATAATCCTATTGTTTTTAAAATATATATTCATGGATTTGATCACGTTACATATCCTATTCGTATCTTTACAATTAATTTTTGCTCTCAAACACATCAGTGTAACAGCTCTATACATTGAACCTGTGTTTATATACACAAAGCCGAATTTTTTAGCTATTCTGTTTGCTATAGTACTTTTCCCTGCAGCTGCCGGGCCATCTATTGCCACAGATATATTCAAAGTTTAGTTCTCTCCTCTCAAGGTTAGGCAATATAAATATCAATCCTTACATCCTATATATATTCTATAAAAAAAAATAAAATCCTCTATTTTATGACATTATTCACTTAATAAATCTTTTCTTAATTTTTTTGCACCTTTAAGATATACAAACTTATTATTAGTCTTTTTTAAATCTGCCCAAATAAGGAATCTTATGCAGAGAGGAATGTACCCATTTAAAGTTTTATCCACCTCCATCTCATTAAAATGCATTATGGCCATGTGATTCAATTTAAAATGCTCTCTTATAAATTTTCCAGGATATGCTTTACTTATATCTTTTGTGCAGGAAATTTCTATTGAAAGTATATTGTCAAGATCAATATTGTTCAATTTTATAATCTCTGAAAACAATTCAATCGAAGCATTTTCTATTTCGGCTTCAGTATTCTCGGATATAGTAGTTGCACCACGTAAGACTATCATATTTTCTTCACCCCATTTCCTGCACTGAATCCTGTAGAAAGTGCAATTTGTATGTTAAATCCTCCAGTATATCCGTCTATATCTATAATTTCACCGGCAAAATATAAATTATCAATTAATTTTGAATGCATATTTGAAGGATTTATTTCCCTTACATCTATTCCTCCAGAAGTAACTATTGCTTCTTCTATTGGTCTTAAATCTTTTATGTGCATGGTAAGATTCCGAATTATATGTACAAGGTTTTGTCTTTCATTTTTTGTTATAGAATTTACTTTCTTATCAGGATTTATTTTGCATAAGTCTATAATAGTTGGTATTATCTTTTTAGGAAGAAGTTCGTACAGGGAGTTTTTGAAATTTTTGTTGGAAAATTTAGTGAAATCCCTTTGTATTCTGGTATCTAATTCTTCAAAAGAAAGTGCCGGCTTTAAATTTACAACAACCTTCAATTTGTATTTGTCTAAATATGACGATACAGTCCTGCTTGCACTTAGTACTATGGGACCTGATATACCAAAATGTGTGAATAACATTTCTCCAAATTCACTGTATAATATTTTATCATTTAAATCTTTTATATACAAATCTACATTTTTTAAAGACAATCCCTGAATATCCTTTACCCAATCTTCATCAATTTGTATAGGTACAAGAGAGGGCTTCAATTTGGTAACATTATGTCCTAATTCTTTTGCCATTTTATATCCATCTCCAGTAGATCCGGTTTGAGGATATGATTTCCCACCTGTAGTCAATATAAAATAATCTCCAGGTATGACAGTTTCGTCTAAAATTTGTACTGAACTAATATGGCCGTCATTATGTAAAAATTTTTTGACCGGTGAATTTAAAAGTATTTCTACTTTATTTTCCTTTAATTTTCTTTCCATAGCTTTTATTATATCGGAAGATTTATCTGAAAGAGGGAATACTCTGTCACCTCTTTCTACTTTTAATTTTACATTCAAATTATTAAAAAAATTCACAGTATCCTGATTAGTGAACGTATATAGTGAACTGTACAGGAAGTCTGCATTTCCAGGAATATAATCAAAAAATTCACTTATATCCTTGGCATTGGTCAAATTGCATCTTCCCTTGCCTGATATGTATAGTTTTTTACCAAGCTTTTCGTTTTTCTCTATCAATAAAACATTATTATTTTTAGATGCAGCTATAGCTGCCATCATTCCGGCCGGTCCTCCACCTAGCACTATTACTTTTGACATAAATTAATCATTCCTATCATAACCTTGATCCTTGAAGGAATAAACTTGATATTCCTGCCATATGTTTTCAAGATCTGAAAATGTAGAAGATATTTTTTCTTTTTCTCTAAGACCTACTGAAATTATAAGTGCATTTATTACACTTAACGGAGCAACAAGGGAATCTACAAAAGAAGCCATATTGCTTTGGGCAATTAATGTGTAGTCAGCACTTGCTGCAAGTGGCGAAAGTAAACTATCAGTTATTGCCACTACTTCTGCACCCCTGCTTTTTGCAAATGTCAATGATTCTATAGTTCTTACAGCATATCTTGGAAATCCTATACCTATTACAAGATCTTCAGACTTTAGATTTATCATCTGTTCAAATATATCACTTATTCCATAACCAACTACCTTTACATTATCTAATATGAGATTCAGATAAAATCCTAAAAAGTCTGCAATTGCAGTAGAACTTCTAAGTCCTATTATATATATTTTTTTTGCTTTAAATATACTATTTATAACATCATCAAAAGTTTTATGGTTTATTTTTTCAAGAGTAGCACGTATATTTTCCATATCAGCTTTCAACACGCCCTTCAATGGATTCTCTTGACTTACTATATCATTTGAAAGCTCGATTCTCTGTACTGTAGTCAATTTGTTCTTTATAAGTTCCTGAAGAGCTTTTTGCAATTTCGGATATCCTGAAAATCCAAGCTCATTGGCGAATCTTACTACAGTGGATTCACTTACGCCTACACTTACTCCCAATTTTGCAGCTGTCATGAAAGCTGCTTTATCATAATGTTTTAATATGTATTCTGCTATCAGTTTCTGACCTTTGCTTAATCTTGGAAATTTTGTCTGTATGATTCTCATTAAATCCTGTTTATTTACATCCTCCATGATTAGTTCATTCCTTTCCATTCCAGAAGCTCTATATTATGCAACTTTTATTTCATTTTAACATCTATTTTGTTAATTATCAATTGTTATTCGGTTTCTTTGGTTTACATTTAGTTTTTATTAACATAATATTTTTTATGTTAATAAAAACTAAATAAAAGTAATAACCACAACTGGATTAAAGAAATTTTAGGCAATAAAATAATGGATTAAAAAATGAATAATATATTACCCATTTTTTAATCCAAAATATGGTCTATCTCATTTTTGCTTAAATATCTCCATTCTCCAGCCTTCAACGTTCCTAATTTTAAATTTCCTATTTCTGTTCTTTTTAGGGTTATGACTGGGTGACCTATTTCTTCACACATTTTTCTTATCTGTCTATTTTTACCCTCATGTATCTTTATTTCAATTTCTGATGTGTTATTGCCAATTCTCAACAGCTTGAGATATGCTTTACTAGTAACATACCCTCCTATGTCTATTCCATTGCAAAATTTATATATATCATTATTATCCGGAATTCCTTTAACTACTGCAATGTAAATTTTGTTTTTTTGGAATTTAGGATGTACTATTTTATTGTATATATCACCATCGTTCGTTAATATAAGAAGACCTGAAGTATCACAATCAAGTCTCCCTACGGGATATATTCTTTCATCAACTTTTACAATATCAAGAACTGTCTTTCTATTTCTTTCATCCTTTACCGTAGACAAATATCCTTCAGGTTTGTTTAATGCTATATATACTTTCTTTGATACAACATTTATATTCTTGCCATCCACTTGAACTATATCTTTTTCAGTATCAATTCTGAATCCCAATTTATTTTCAGTTTTCCCATTCACTTTAACTCTTCCGGCAACTATCAGTTCTTCACATTTTCTTCTTGAAGCAACACCGCAGTGTGCCATATATTTCTGTAATCTTTCCATCATAAATTATCATTCTACTTCCTGTATACCTATTTGTCTTATGTGTTTTGTATGACTCCATTCCTTGTTGTTCTTGTCCAATATACCCTGTATTGTAATTGGTATCCAGGTTAGAGTGTATATTCCATACAATAGATACCATATGAATAATTTGATTGATCTCTTCTTTCCCAAAACACCTATTCCCAATATAAATACGAACAAATATACTGCATTTCCAAACAGCATCTGTGAAAATGTAGGAGACACAAATATATATGACAGAACTATTATATTTAGAGAGTACAGAGCAAATGCATAAAACATTTTCTTAGACAGCTTTCTTTCCAGCAGCATTATAAACGGTGTAAATAGAAACTGAAAAATACTAAATAACTTCCACAGCATTCTTGTAAATTCATTTTCTGCAAATAAATAATTCACTACAAATATATTAGATCCATGATTATTCTGAATTAGTGTTAAAATTGCTGCAACACCCATAAGTAATGTTATAAACGGCTGTACAGTATAAAATGCACAGTCCAAAGCTGTAAAACTCTTGTCTTTTATCGCTTTTTTAAATAGTTTAAAGAAAAACCTTGAGGAAACATCTGTAAAGCCTTGCATCCATCTTTTTCTCTGATTCCAGGACTGTTTTAAAGTAAGTGGTTTCTCATCATATACTATTGCATTGTGTGCCCACCCTACCTTATATCCATTTAGCACAAGTTTACATGTGAATTCCAGATCTTCGGTAAGACAAGTTACTCCCCAGCCCAGTTTTTTCAATATTGAAGTATCTACACAAAATCCGGTTCCACCTATTTGATTTGAAAGCCCAAGATTTGCTCTTGCAAGTTGAAACAGCCTATTTACTGTCCAAAATGATATTGAATAGGATTCAGTTATCCATGAATCATCAGGATTTTTACTATCTATGTAACCTTGAACTACTTTATAACCCTTCAACATTTTATAATTCATTTCATTTAGGAAATTTTTTGAAACTAGATTGTCCGCATCAAAAATAGCTATGGCATCATAAGATTTGTCCATTTTAAATATCTTATTAAACATCCATTCAAGTGCATAACCTTTTCCTCTCTTGTCAGGCACATTTCTTTCATAAACATTTACATTATATCTTCCAGCAATAGCTGCCGTCTTGTCGCTGCAATTATCTGCAATAACAAATATATCATACATATCTTTCGGATACTCAATATCCTTTAAACTCTCTATTATTTTTCCAATAACCATTTCTTCATCATGAGCTGCTACTAAAAGAGCAAATCGCTTTTTTGGTGTACAGTACTTCGCACCATTGTCTTCCTTCTTGTAAAGCCCAAACAATGAAAGTACAAAGTAATACATTGTAATTAAGACAATAGCTATTTGAAAAACAAATGTAAAATTGAAAATAAACTCTTTCATCATAAATCATTCCCCTTATGTTTTTCTATCTAATTTTCAACCGGATAATTTACATCAATACCACTCAATTTATTATATCACTCTATATTAATTTATTTTAGCTTTACATAAAATTATTTTACATTTATTAATTTATTTAGTTTAATATTAATATTAATTTAACCATTTATTCATGATATTATAAGTCAGTATAAAAAATATTGATTTTGTGGTATTATAATATAGTATTTAATAATATTTATATTTGTAAAAGGAGCTGAAACATAGTAAATGAAACAACATTTTCTCTCAAGAACTGAACTGCTGCTTGGAAAAGAAGCTATACAAATTTTACGTAAAAGCACTGTTGTCATATTTGGACTTGGTGGAGTAGGCAGTTATTGTCTTGAAGCTATTGCAAGGTCTGGAATTGGAAATATTGTAATTGTTGATGATGATACAATTTGCTTAACTAATATAAACAGGCAGATACAGGCCAATTTTAAAACTATAGGGAAACCCAAGGTCCAGGTTCTAAAGGACAGGGTTTTAGATATAAATCCAGACTGTGACATAAAAGCATATCAGACTTTTGTAAAGAAAGGAAATATCGATGACATAATACCTGAAGATACAGATTATGTAGTTGATGCAGTTGATACGGTATCTTCTAAAATATCACTTATATTGTGGTGTAAAAAGAATAAAATAGATATAATAAGTTGCATGGGCACAGGTAATAAATTGGACCCTACAAAATTTAAAATAACTGACATATATGACACTAGAATATGTCCTTTAGCCAAAGTAATGAGGCATGAACTTAGAAAAAGAAATATAAAAAATCTAAAGGTACTGTATTCTGAAGAAATTCCATTAAAGCCTAAAATAGATGAAGTCGTAACCTGTAAAGAAGGTTGTGTATGTGTTGGCGGTTCCAAAAAATGTCTTGCAAAGCGCCAGATTCCTGCAAGTATATCTTTTGTACCACCTGTAGCTGGAATGATACTAGGCGGCGAAGTAATAAAATCAATAATTGATAAAAAAACAAAGACAGTTTTTTAGTGCTGTTTTTCCTATTGTCTGTCCACAAGCACTACGGAAGCAAATATACTTGTTATAATTACTCCAATTATAGTTTCTATCATAACAATTATACGAACTGCAGTTGAATTAGGGAGTATATCTCCATATCCAAGAGTTGTTATGGTAACTGCACTGAAATAAATAAAATTCCATATTGGATATTTGAAATTTCCAATTGATACTTCCCTCAATATAAGTGGACTTTCATCTGGAAAACAAATTGAATTTTTTATAATTTCTTGAAAATAGAAATTTATCGGATAGAAATAATTTTTATCATCAAAATACTCTTTTTTTATTATGTCATAATTATCAACCCATATATATATTGTCTGTATTTTTTTTAATTTATTTAGAGAATTTTTTGTATAGCCAGGTATTTTATCGTAATTTCCAGCATTGGATCTATAGAAATCTACTTTTAATTTATAGGTGTGAAATCCTCCATTTAGCTTGTTTTCACCAATATCTACTATGTTCATATGTGTGACTCCACTATTTATCAATAGTAAATAGTAATAATTTGACCAGTTTTCACCAAGTACCCTGTCAAATACAAAAGTGGATTTGTTGTATGTAGAATCATTTAAAACATTCAATTTTACTATAGGTCTTTTGTATTCTTTGGATATAATCAGTTTTTTTATACTATCATTGAGTTCTCTGCTATAAAATTTTATATTCATCTTTTTTTTAAACATAGACACCTTTGTATCCAAATTTATATCATTTTGAAATATAAAAAATTCTCCTCTTGAATGATTTGCCATATTCCAGTATATAATTCCGAAAAATATCAGCACAAAAATATATATAAAAAGTATACAATATACAAAATTTTGCTTTACAGTCCACTTCATATATACCTCGAATTCACATAATTTTATTTCTATATAAAATCTTATTATTAAGTATTCAAGAGTATTCTTAAATTCAATATAAAAACAAGGAATAAAAGATACCTGATATTATCAGTCTATTCATTCCTTATTTTAATACTTATTTGATTTTCCACTTGCTGCCCTGTTTTGAGTCAATTATTTCGACACCTAATGAATTAAGCATATCCCTTATTTCATCAGCTCTGTTCCAATTTTTGCTTGACCGTGCCTCATCTCTTTCCATAATAAGTGCTTCCACCTTGTTTTTATCCACAGTGTCTATATTTTTTTTACAGGACATTTCATCAGAATTTAAAAGCTCCAAAGAAAGAACACTGTCAAAACTGTCAATCAAAATTTTCTTTTCATTATTTGAAAGCCCATCTGATTTTATTACATCATAAAGTACTGTAATGGCATTTGGTATATTTAGATCGTCTCCAATCTGCCTGGAAAACTTTTCTTTATAATTTAAAATTACATTTTCACGTATTTTAGAGGTATCATTATATGACAAGGTTATTATATATGAAACTCTATCTTTTAACTTTTTATAGGCATTATGTGCATCTTTTAAAGCGTCAAAACTGAATAGAAGCTGCTTCCTATATCTGGACTGCAGGCAAAGATATCTATAATCCATACCAGAAAATCCTTTTCTTTCTATACTTGAAACCGTTAAAAAATCCCCCTTTGATTTAGACATTTTTCCACTGTTCAATACAAGAAATTCTCCATGCATCCAGTAATTCACCCATTTATGCCCGAGTACTCCTTCTGATTGTGCTATCTCATTTGTGTGGTGGACCGGAATGTGGTCAACTCCTCCACAATGAATGTCTATTCTATCTCCAAGGTATTTCATTGACATGGTAGAACATTCCATATGCCATCCAGGAAATCCTCTCCCCCATGGTGAATCCCACTGCATTATCTGATTTTTAAACTTTGAATTCGTAAACCATAATACAAAATCCAGAGGATTTTTTTTATTTTCATCTACTTCTACCCTTCTGCCAGCCTCCAATTCCTCCGTGCTTAAATTTGCAAGCTTGTTGTAATCCTTGAATTTATCAATTGAATAATATACATTTCCATTTGACAAATAAGTATAGCCCTTTTTCTCAAGTATTTTGATCATATTAATCATATCGCCAATATGATCAGTTGCCCGACAAATTACATCAGGCTTTTTTATATTAAGCTTTTTACAGTCTTCAAAGAAAGCATTTTCATAAAAACGCGCAATTTCCCATACTGTCTTGTTTTCACGTTTTGCTCCAAGCTGCATTTTATCTTCGCCGGTATCCATATCTGATTCCAGATGTCCTACATCTGTTATATTCATTACATGTTTAACTTTAAATCCAAAATAATTCAGGGATTTTTTCAATATATCTTCAAATATATAAGTTCTTAAATTACCTATATGTGCATAATTATAGACTGTGGGTCCACAAGTATATAATCTCACTTTTCCCTCTTCTACAGGAATAAATTTCTCTTTTTTTCTCGTCATCGTATTATAAATGTAAAAATCCATGGTATCTCCCCTTAATTTTAAATAGCACCAAAATATAATCATTTATATAGATATTATCATAATAGCAAAATAATTCAACAATTTTTAACTGATTTACATACAATAATCCCTAATATATTTATGGAAATTCCAAAATTTTAGAAATTTCTCTGCACTTACATAACCTGAATTGAAAAGCTTAATTTTCATATCAGTAGATATTCTGAATTCAGTAGTCTTAACTCCTAATGTAGGAATAAATACAGTTCTCACTGCATCTTTGTCTTTTACATATATCTCCTCATTCTTATCCAGCATGGTTCCCATTATATCAAACAAATATGATATAAAATCCATCTTTCTGTTTGCACTGTAGTCCTTATTTGTATCTACCAACTTGAATCCGATAGTAGGCCTTACAGGTGTGCTTTCATTATCAAATATCCATATTGGAAAATTACTGAGTATTCCACCATCTACTACATAACTGCATCCCTCCTTATGGTAAAATTTTACGGGCTTAAAATAAAGAGGTATACTAATACTCATTTTAACAGCTTGGGATATTTCAAAGTTTCTTGGTTCTACTCCGTATTTAGCAAGATCATCTGGAAGTATCATAATTTTCTTTTCGGTTACATCAGATGCTATTATTTTGAGTTTGGATTCACCTTTTTCATATACATCGTAAAATGTATTATTGCTTTTACTCAAAATAAGATTTTTTATATATTTTTCTATATTATCCGATGAATAAAGCCCTTTATCTTTAAACAGATTTAAAGATTTTTTCAATATATTAATACCATTCATTTTTCTGTATATTCTATTTTTATTAAAAAAATCATCATAATTCATGTCAAGCATTATAGATTTAAGTTCCTTGCCTGTATATCCTACAGATAAAAGTGCTGCTATAATGGCCCCTGCAGATGTACCTGCAGCTCTGTTTATTTCATATCCGTAATTTTCAAAACAGCAGATTGCTCCAATAAGTCCTATAGCTTTAACTCCTCCACCATCAAATACAACATCTACTTTCATAACACCACCTCAATATATAAATATGTATATTAAAATATAAAGCTACTTAATATAAGGAATATTTTTTTGTTAAAAAGAAAATACTGATTAATAAATAGAATCTTAAAAGAGGTGTCTTTTATGAGAGTGGAAATATATTATAATGGAATAAAAAATGCCCGGGATGCTGCAGAAAAATTCAGAAACGAAGGTTTCAGCAATTCTGCCGTAGACCTAAATGACAGCTATATAGATTTTGACAACCATGAATACAATTTTTCGGATGCTATAATCAATTCAGGTGTATTTTCGGACAATAGATCCAGCAAACTTGGAAGCGGAATGGGAAGTTTCCATGATGTATTGAATTCCAATTATAAAGTAGTTGTAAATATTGATTCTTCCAATTCCTATGATGAATTGGATAAACTGAAAAAAGTAATAGAGGAAACTGGTGGAAATTTAAGAATTACGATATAACTTCGGTTACTGCAAAAAATGTGGGTGCTCTCTTCAGCACCCACATTTTTTGTAATATATAATTCAGCCTAATGTTTGCAATAACTGTCAGACTTGCCGCAGCTGGAACAACCGCAGCTGCAACCTCCTCCATTTTTATGGGACTTGTAAGTCCTATATCCTGAGAACCCTATAATGCCAAATATAATAACTCCAACTATGATTGTCGACATATTATACCACCTCTTTTATATTTATAGGATCATTTACCTTATTATCAATTTTACTAGGTTTTCTAAACAAGAGATACAATAAAGCTACAACTAAGGCAATAGCAACTGCACTTCCAAATCCAAACCCTTTCCCTGTAACAAGCGATCCAATCTGGAATATAATCATTGAAATGACATATGCAAATACACACTGATATCCAATAGCAATTGACGTCCATTTACCTGAGTTCATTTCAGTACGGATTGCACCCATTGCAGCAAAGCACGGAGCACACAACAAGTTAAAAACTAAAAGTGAATAGCCTGCAAGTGGAACAAGTGATGCTTGAAGGCTTCCCCAAACCTGGGAACCATCTTCTGCAACCTCGGAAAACCCATAGAGTATTCCAAAAGTTCCTACAAGATTTTCTTTTGCAATCAGGCCAGTTATAGTAGCAACTGCAGCTTTCCAGTTACCCCATCCAAGTGGAGCAAATATAACTGCAAGTACACGACCTATGCTGGCAAGTACGGATTGTTCCATATCAACAGCCTGCATTCTCCAGTTGAAGGAGCTCAAGAACCAAACAAGTACAGTAGCAAGAAGTATTACTGTTCCTGCTTTTTTCATGAAAGCTTTGGATCTCTCCCACATATGTATCAGTACACCTTTTGTACCTGGTACATGGTATGGAGGAAGTTCCATTATGAAAGGAGCCGGATCTCCTGAAAAAAGTTTTGTCTTTTTAAGAAGTATACCTGAAATGATGATTGCTGCAATCCCAACAAAATACGCGGATGTTGCAACCCATGCAGCTCCATTGAACAGTGCACCTGAAATAAGTGCAATAATAGGAATTTTTGCACTACAAGGAATAAAAGTAGTTACAATAACAGTCATTCTACGATCTTTTTCATTTTCAATTGTTCTAGTTGCCATGATTCCCGGTACACCACAACCGGTACCAATGAGAATAGGAATAAATGATTTTCCAGAAAGTCCAAATCTTCTAAACAACCTGTCCATTATAAAAGCAATACGTGCCATGTACCCACAGTCTTCCAATATGGCAAGGCATAAAAATAACATTGCCATCTGAGGTACAAATCCAAGTACAGCACCAACTCCAGCAACAATACCATCAAGAATAAATGAGTTCAGCCAATCAGCAGTACCAATTGTATTTAAGAACCATTCTACATTATTAGGAACATAATCTCCAAACAAATTGTCATTTACCCAGCCGGTCATTATACCACCTACGGTGGAAATTGAAAAATAATAAACTAAAAACATAATTCCAACAAAAATAGGCAATCCTAAAATACGATTAGTTACAATTCTGTCAACTTTGTCCGACAAAGATGTGCTGACTCTATTTTTTCTCTTGAAAACCTGCTTTATTATTTTATTTATATAAGAATAACGCTCATTTGTAATAATACTTTCACCATCATCATCAAACTTTTTCTCACAACTTGATATTATATCTTCAATACGTGATTTAACATCATTAGAAAGAGAAATCTGTTCCTGTATTTTTTCATCTCTTTCAAATAGCTTTATGGCAAACCATCGTAAATTTATATCGTCGAATTTGCCTTTAATAAGACCCTCAATTTCAGAAAGTGCATTCTCAACTTGTCCTGAAAAAACACTTCTTACAGGTGAACTTTCTTTAGCTTTTGAAAGTTCTATGGCCTTCTGTGCAACTTCCATAGATCCAATGCCTTTCAATGCAGAAGTTTCTATAACTTCACAGCCAAGGATTTCACTTAATTTACTCGTATCTATGATATCTCCCCTTCTATGAACTATATCAATCATATTCAGGGCAATTACTACCGGAACACCAATTTCAATAAGCTGGGTAGTTAAATACAAGTTTCTTTCTATGTTGCTTCCATCTACAATATTTACAATTACATCCGGTTTTTCATTAATCAGATAGTTTCTTGAAACAACTTCTTCCAAAGTATACGGTGAAAGTGAATATATGCCGGGCAGATCCTGTATAATAACATCCTTATGACCCTTCAATTTTCCTTCTTTCTTCTCTACGGTAACACCCGGCCAGTTACCTACATACTGAGAACTTCCTGTTAAACCATTGAACATCGTCGTCTTACCGCAATTTGGATTACCAGCAAGAGCAATTTTAATCGACATTTACATTCCTCCTATATACATCTGTTATTACAATACTACAACTAAATTTTTAGCTTATTTCAATTATATTTGCTTCTTCTTTACGCAGGCTGAGTTCATATCCTCTTACTTTGACTTCTACCGGATCACCAAGAGGTGCTACCTTACGTATATAAACCTCAGTACCCTTTGTCAATCCCATATCCATAAATCTTCGCTTCACGGCTCCTTGTCCATGTACTTTAACAACAGTAACTGTCTCACCGCATTTAGTATCCTTTAATGTTTTCATATTTCTACCTCCCAATACTACATTTTCTACTTATTAGTAAATAAAATTTAATTTATACCATGATTTTATTGGCCATTGCTTTACTCAAAGCAACTCTTGCATCTTTGACTTTGACAATTAGATTGCCGCCTATACCAGCAACTACAGTTATGTCTTCGCCAAGTACAAATCCAAGATGTTCCAGATGTCGTCTTGTGTTATCATTCCCTACAATATTTTTTATACTCCCTGTCTCTCCGACCTTTACCATTGTAACCGGCATCATATTCATCTCCCTCACTTATTTATCAGATTTGATACATCAAGCTGATGATATTGAGTATTATTTATAATGATAAATGATACTCAATATCATTTATAGGTTAATTATAATACATGTCTTTTACTTTGTAAACCTATTTGACAAAATATAAGTGCCTTCTTTAATTATAAGCAGCAATAAAAAATAAGAACCCATTCCCTACCCCAGGTTCTTATTTTTTATTAAAACAA